>Ga0209345_10003325_pt1 | contig 16674 bp, 15 predicted proteins | sample Cruoilmetagenom7_FD_187294 | JGI IMG/M metagenome (GOLD analysis project Ga0209345, IMG submission 187294) | Oil polluted marine microbial communities from Coal Oil Point, Santa Barbara, California, USA - Sample 7 (SPAdes) (version 2) | ecosystem: Environmental > Aquatic > Marine > Oil seeps ...
CCCGTTTTACGTGCGGTAGGGGTCGAGAGACGCCCGCAGGCCATCACCGAGGAAGTTGAATGCCAGCACGACCACGATGATTGGCAGCATAGGGATCGCGGTCCAAGGATAGATTTCGATGCTGGCAAGGTTTTGTGCATCGTTCAGCATAACCCCCCATGAAACCGCAGGCGCACGCAGGCCAAGACCCAGAAAGCTGAGCGCGGTTTCGCCAAGAATCATAGCGGGAATTGAGAGTGTGGCGCTGGCAATCAGGTGGCTCATGAAATTGGGAAGAAGGTGACGCCGGATCACGCGAGCGGGCTTTGCGCCCATCATCTCTGCTGCGCGGACGTATTCCTCTTCGCGCAAGCTCAGGAATTTAGCGCGCACTGCACGGGCAAGGCCGGGCCAATCGAGAATGCCGAGAATGATCGAGATAATGAAAAAGACCGATACCGGGCTCCAATTGGAGGGCACCGCTGCGGAAAGCGCAAGCCAGAGTGGCAGCTCTGGCAGGGAGCGGAGAATTTCGATCACACGGTTTATTAGCCAGTCGGTTTTGCCGCCGAAGTAGCCTGCTATGGCTCCGAAGAAGATCCCGAGGACAAAGCTGACGGTAATGCCGATGAGGCCCACGGTGAGGGACAGTTGAGCGCCATACAGGATGCGACTGAAAACATCGCGCCCCAAGCGGTCACTGCCCCAGAGAAAGACGGTAGCGCCGCTGGGAGCACAGAACAGATGCGTGTCCGAAGGGATAAGCCCTGCGACTTTGTACTCAGCGCCCTCGCAGAAAAACCTGAGCGGCATTGGTTGGGTTGTATCGAGCGTGTAGCGCCAGCGATAGTTTTCAAGGTCTGCGACGGCTGTGGTGGGGTAGACAAAGGGGCCGATGAATTCGCCTTCATGCCACAAATTGATCTCTTGTGGTGGATGATACAGATAGTCGGCGCTGCGTTCATTGGCGGTATAGGGGGCAACGAAGCCTGCAACTGGCAGGATCAGATAGCAAAACAGCAGGAACAGGCCGGAGATCAGCCCGAGTTTATGGCGCCGAAATTTGCGCCAGATAAGGATGTAGCTGGGTGCGTCGAATTCAGCGCGTTCCGGAGCAGAAAGGTTTGCTTCATCTGACCACGGGGCTGTGTCGACGAAGCGGTTGTCAGGTTGGATGCTCATGCGTCTCGTGCTCCCATGCGGATGCGCGGATCAAGCAGCATCAGTAGCACATCAGAGATCATAGTGCCGATGAGTGTGAGCAGGGCCACAAACATCAGTACGAAGGCCGCAAGAAACTGGTCTTGGGATTTGAGCGCAGTGAGCAGGTAAGGACCAATGGTTTGCAAACCAAGCACCACAGAGACCAGCACCGACCCTGATACCATAGCAGGCAGCAGGTTACCGATGTCGGCCACGAACGGGTTGAAAGCCATCCGAAGCGGGTACTTCCTTAGCATAGCGGACGGCTTCATGCCCTTGGCAATGGCCGTTTCGACGTAGGGCTTGCTCAACTCATCCAACATATTGGCACGCAGGCGTTGCATCATGGCTGCCGCGCCAGATGTGCCGATGACGAATGTCGGGACGATCAGGTGAACCAGGATTGATTTCACCTTATCCCAAGTCATTGGCTCACCTTCGAATTCCGGCGCCATCAACCCACCGATAGGCAGGTCAAAATATTTGTGTCCATAGTAAAACAGGATCAATGCCAGCAGGAAGTTTGGAGTGGCAAGCCCCAGATAACCGACAAACCCTGCTGTGTAGTCAACCCACGTTTCCGAACGCGCAGCGGCGAGCACACCTAGAGGGAGTGCTACGACATAGACGAAAAGCACGGCTGCAAGATTGACCAGAACCGTCAGCCAAAGCGCATCGCCAACAATCTCGGCGACGGGGCGGTCAAATTCGAACGACCAGCCAAAGTTTCCATGGATCAGCCCGGAAAAGCCCTGAGGGCCGGGCATAAACCCTGCCCAAATCATGTATTGTTCCCACAAAGGTCGATCGAGAGCATATTCCGTGCGCAAGAACTCAGCTTTGGCCACGCCCGCCGCTTGTCCGGTGGCACGCAGTTCGGAGATCTGGTTGCTCAGGTAATCGCCCGGAGGCAGATTGATGATGGCAAACACAAGTATCGACACGATCCAGAGTGTCAGCAGCATCGTTGCAAAACGGCGAATGGCGTAGAGAAGTATTCTCATTGGCTGACCTGCATGAACGCGTCTTCAAAGTAAAATTCATCAACCCGGTGAATGCCGAAATGCGCGCCCGGATCATAGGCCCAGATGCCAATTTCCGGCACGTTGCGCAGCCGCTCTGAAACGACGACGGGTTGAGGCGCGCCAGATAGAATGCCGATGGCAAATTGCTGTTGCGCGTGGATGTCCAGCATTTCGGCCCAGATCGCTGCACGCTCATCGGGATCGGTGGTGTGGGCCCAGTCATATTCCAGTTGCAACAACCGTTTCGGGCCTTCCATGTCGGGCGCTTCACCGGTTTTGCCCATCGTTTGATAATACTGCCCCCATTTCGGCCAGGAAAAGAATTCCTGCTGGGTTGGTGCAAGGTATTTGGGCGATGTTTCCGCGCGGGGCAGGCCGTTGTCCCAGCCATACCATACGGCAGCCATGCCGGTCCCCGCATATATCCGGCTGCGCAGAATGTCGCGGTCCAGAGGGCGCATAATCAGGCGGATGCCAAGCTCGCGCCAGGTGTCTGTAATGATGGTAAGTGCATTTTCTTCTTCCTGCCGTTCGCCAGCCGTCTCAACGACGAACTCCATCGGGCGACCATCAGGCAATAGGCGCAATCCGTTCGCAGCGCGTTCGGTCAGCCCCATCTGGTCCAGCAGTAAGTTGGCATAGTCGATATCCAGCCGTGACCAAGCCAACAGGTCTTCGGGATCATGTAGCGGGCTGCGCGGAAGCGCGGTCATGCCGCCTTCATTGGCCAGACCGAAATAGAGGGCTCGGTTGATCATGCGGCGATCAATGCCAAGGCTTAGGGCGCGACGGAACCGGACATCGCGCATGACTTCGCGCCATACCGGATCTGCGAAGTTTAGGTTAGGGTAGATGGCGATTTGGCTGGCAGTACCATTGAGCCACAGCAGGGTTCGGTAGCTGCCGCTATCTGCTTCGCCCTTCTTGAGAATGGGTACATCACGGAAATCAAGGCCGCGAGCCTGGAGGTCAACCTGACCCGCGTTGGATTTGGCTGCGACCAGACCACCGCCAACAACAGTCATCTCGACCACGTCGATGTAGGGCAGTTGGGTGCCAACAGTATCGATGCGGTGGAAGTACGGGTTGCGGACAAAGATATTGCGCGACGAAGCGTCACCAGAGGCATTCATCCACGGTTGCAGGGTCGGTTGATCGGGGTTGTCAAACTTGTACATGTTGTCGCGCTTGTTATGCAGCGCGGCCCAGCTTCTTACTCGGGTTTCTCTGATTTGTTGTTTCAGAAATGCGGGATCAGCAAAATCGGCATGGAACTGCTTTAGGTAATGCGCGGGTCTGTAGATGAAGGGGGGGCTGGCTTGGGCCAGAAGCGGAAGGAAATTCGGGTTCGGTGTTTCCCATTCGAACACAACCGTATGTGCATCTGGGAAACTTACCGTACCAATCTTGCCATCAACCGTCATCCAGTCAGGCAGACCAGAGGGCGATATCTTTGGATTGTTGGCCACATTGTTCCACCAATAGGCAAAATCGGCAGAGGTAAAGGGTGCGCCGTCAGACCAGCGGTGGCCCGGACGCAGATGCAAGGTAAAGCGGCGGTCCTCCACGATATCGACCGCTCGCAGAATATCCGGTTGGAGTGAGTAGTCCGGCGCATAGCCAACAAGCCGCGCATAGCCATAGACCACCATCTGGCGTATGTCTTTGCTCCGCGATACAAGTGTGCGTAGGGTGCCGCCCTGCTTTCCGAGCGTGCGGCCTTTGGCTTCGATATCTACCACCAATGGCTCTGTCGGAATGCGCATTGCGGCAGGGGGCAAATCACCTGCCTGAACTTCGCTCGCCCAAAAGCGGCTTTCCTGCACAGGTACGTGCTGTGCAAGGGCAGGAACGGCCAGTAGGGCCAGCGCCATACCTAATGTGATCAGTCTACGCATGACATCGCACCTTATGTCCGGGTTCCAGCTCTCGTAACATCGGGGCGTCTTGCCCCTCAAAGCGGAACATTTCGGGCCAGCCCTCGGGGCTTCCCGCCCCTTTTGCGACCAGATCAAGGTCGATGGGGCGCGTGATATCCGGCTCCGGCTGGGCGGCAATCAGTGCTTTTGTATAGGGATGTTGCGGATTGTAAAAGAGCGTGTCGGGTGACGCTTGTTCGACGATCACACCGGCGCGCATGACGGCAACCTCATCCGCGATCCGCGCCACGACAGCCAGATCATGGCTGATGAACAGGTAGCTGAGGCCAATGCGGTCACGGATATCTTCAAGTAGACCAAGGATCTGGTCCTGCACCGAAACATCAAGCGCCGAGGTCGGTTCATCACATACAAGAAGCCGCGGATTCAGCGTCAGCGCGCGCGCTATTGAGAGGCGTTGCCGCTGACCGCCGGAAAAAGCGTGTGGAAAGCGCGGTAGCATATCGGGGCTAAGCCCGACCATGCGGATCATTTCGGCGGCCTTTTCGCGCCGCTCTGCTGCTGTGCCAATACCGTGGATTTCAGCAGGTTCTGTCAATGCTTCCTGCACCCGCATCCGCGGAGACAGCGAAGAATAGGGGTCTTGAAACACCATTTGCGCATCGCGCTGGAAACTACTGCGCTGGGCTGATGTCAGGTCATGGACGTTGACCGGCGCCTCGAATTTGCGTGCAGAAAACAAGACCTCGCCACCGGCGTCCGGCTTGATGGCGCCCAAGGCAACCCGCGCGCATGTCGTCTTGCCCGATCCGCTTTCACCGACCACCGCCAAAGTCTTGCCGCGGGGCAGCTGCAAATCCACGTCGCGACATGCTGTGATGACGCGGGGTGCGCGCCACCCGCCGGTTCTCAGGGCAAATGTTTTGGTGACACCGCGAATGTCGAGAATAAGGTCAGTTTTCGGTTCAATGCGTCTGGGTGCTGCCACTTCGGGGATCACAGGGGCGGCGGCAAAAAGCTTTTTGGTATAGCTGTGCGCGGGCGAACCGAGCACCTGTTCGGCGCTTCCTGATTCCATCACGCGGCCCTTGTTCATGACAACAACCTTGTCAGCCATGTTGGCGACGACACCCAGATCATGTGTTACAAGGATGACGGCCATTCCTGTCTCGGCCTGAAGGTCCTTAATCAGCCCCAGAACCTGCGCTTGCGTGGTGACATCCAGCGCGGTTGTCGGTTCGTCAGCGATCAGCAAATCGGGTTTGGAAACCATCGCCATGGCGATCATTGCGCGTTGTCGCATGCCGCCTGACATTTCAAACGGATAGCTGCTCCATGCCCGCTCCGGATCAGGAAAGCCCACTCGCTCGAACTGGGCAAGCACTTGCTCTTTTGCATCTTGTTTGCCGATGCTGCGGTGCAGGTGCAGGACTTCTGCAACCTGATTGCCCAATCTGTGCAACGGCGAAAGCGAGCGCATCGGCTCCTGAAAAATCATCGAGATACGATCACCGCGCAGGTTGCGCATCTGGCGCGCTCCGACAGTGACCAGATCGCAACTCGTTTCGTCATGTTCATAGCGTATCGCGCCACCGCGCAGCTGCGCGCCCGAGGGTAGAATGCGCAACACAGCACGACAGGTCAGCGTCTTGCCCGACCCGCTTTCACCGACCAACGCGAGCGTCTCTCCGGCGTCGACGGCAAAATTGACGCCGTCAACGACAGGCGCGGCTTTGCCGAAGCCGATGGTCAGTCCTTTCACATCCAGAAGCGGCATGAGTGATCCTTGTCCGTTAATCTGAGTGAACCTTATTAATCCAGCGCCGTCCAGCGCTGTTCCCGTAAGGTCAGGTTGCTACAGGTAATGCCCGCGCTCAAGTCAGTGCCTAGGTGGAATTTACAGTCGGGCTTTCAGTAGGGCAATCAGCGCGGTATCCCGCTGTTGCTCCAAGGTAGCGATGTCGCGCCCTGCAGATTCTGCCGCTACTCCGTCGACAAGGGCTGTGCACACATCCTGCGTCAGCGAAGGCACCCCAAGCGATGCCCAGCGGCGTTCCTGACTGGGGCCAAGGTGCGAAAGATATCCGGCCATGCCGCCTTCGCCACCGCCTAAATGATAGGCCATATGTGCTCCAATCACGGACCAGCGAAGCCCCGGCCCATTTACCAGCGCCGCATCAATCGCCGCGACGTCTGCGATTCCCTCTGCCACCATATGCACCGCTTCGCGCCACAGCGCAGAGGACAGACGGTTCGCAATATGGCCGGTGGCGTCCTTGTTCATCCGGACAGGCACGCGACCGGCTGCGCGGTATATCGCCTCGGCGCGGTCCAACCGGTCAGCGTCATGTCCAAATGTTTCTACCAGCGGAACAAGATGCGGTGGATTGAAAGGGTGAGCTGTAATCAGGCGATCAGGGTCGGAGAAACCGGAGGCAAGCTCTGACCACGTGAGCGCAGATGTGGAAGAGGCAAGGATTGCATCCGGTGCCATCATCGGCTCAACACGGGTGTAGAGGGCGTGCTTTAGGTCAAGGTTCTCAGGGCCGTTTTCCTGAATTAGTACAGCGCCCTCGACTGCTCCTTCGACCATATCATGGTAGACCACCTTGCCCTGACTGGCAGACTCCGGCTCCAGTTCTTTCAACTGAGCCAAAGGGCGTGTCATCCGCTCGGCCAGTTTGTCGAGCGCTGTACGCTGCGGATCCCACACGCGGACAGTCGCGCCGTGATGGACAAAAAGCGCTGCCCAACAGGCACCGATTAGCCCCGCAACCAAAATCGCTATCTGAGTATCTTCTAGGTCGGCTGTCATTCCATTATCCATTGGTGTGGAGGAAGCATGGCTTCATTCCAGCATTATGGCAACACGCGTCCTGACAGGGAGCATAAGTGTTTCGACAATCGGGCGGTCAAGCGAGCGAAAGCCGTTTTGACAACTGTCACCATCCACCAATAGACGCGGATATGTTAGTTGCAGGATGTTTCTCGGTGTCATGGCTGATACAGCGACCAATGGATGGACCCAGTTTGCGGTTGTGAGCGGGCCATGTCAGAGCAGATTGAAGGACGTTATCAATGCTACATGCCTTGTTGATCGGAACGCTGATGATCATCGCGTTGCTTGCTGTCTCAATCGCAATATTTGCCGTTGCTGCACGGATGCTGCGGTGGCTGGATGAAACGCATGCGTTCGGATATGCGCGGCTGCCGCTGGCCTATGATCTTGGCATCGCTGCGATGTGGATACTTTTCGCCCTGACCTGCTCTGTCTGGGGATGGGCGCTATTGTATATGGCGCTGGGGCTTTTCGACAGTCTTGAGCCTGCGATCTATTTCGCAATCGCGACGTTCACCACGGTTGGCTATGGGGATATTGTGCTGGGCACAGACTGGCGACTGCTTGCAGGTATGACAGCCGCCCACGGGTTGCTGACCTTTGGCCTTTTCACGGCGTTTCTAGTTGAAACATTCAACTTTCCAACCCGACACAGGCGTGGCTGAGAGCGGCCAGACAGGCCGCGCCAGTTTCTATTTCTGGATCGCTTCAAGATAGTCGAGAAGATCGGTGAAATCGGCTTCAAGCACTTCACCATCTGCGCCACCATCCGGGTAGACGTGTCTAAGGCCAACCTGAGCGAACTCCGGCATTGCCGCGTCAGGATCGTCTTTTTCCAACAGGCCCATCACGAAACGCCGCACGAACTCCCGCGGGAATGCGCCGTCATTACGCGCGCTCAACCCCGTTAAGTCCGGTGGGGCAACTCCAATACCCAGAGATTCCGGGCCGGCCCCTTCGCCGTTCACCCCATGACATTGGGAACACTCTTTCGCATAAATCACCTGTCCGCGCTTAATCGCGTGCCTTGTGTCGATGGATGTCTGCGTACAGGCGGTCAATAAAATGGCGCAAAGGCCACCTGTGAGGATTGAGCGGGCATGCATGTGACTGATGTTCTCCGTTATGTGGCGGGGCGCATCTGCGCCATTTCTTCTGAGCCTATAGTTATCGTGAACATTAGCATAGGGTGTGCCGTAGTTGTTTGATCTTTATCAAGGTACATGCGAAATCTGGACACTACACTGCCCCTGTTTGCAGTGTGCCCGCCTTGGGTCATAACCAGTGCCGAACATCAACTGACCTGCCCGAACCCAGACCCCGCATTGGGGATATAGGCGCGCAAAGGTCTTTTACGGAGCTTTAGATGCGAACCCTCCATGGCAGCGCTGAATGAGCGGGCTTAATTCATTGCAGAACAAAACTGTCAGCGTGTCGCGGGACGATGGCAAACTTGTGCTGTCGGGGTGCTTGCTCATTGATACGATAGATCAGTTGAGCGCTCAGGAACTGCATGCAGATGCTTTGACCGCTATTGATGTCAGCGGACTCAGCCAGATGGATACGGCGGGCGCGTGGTTATTGGTTGACCGGCAATTAGCGGCTGCGAACCTTGGTCGCGAGGTGCCGATCACCGGTGCAAGCGACGCACAGGCGCAGTTGATTGATACCGTGCGAAAGAACATGCCGCCGACAGAGGCTGAGCCTGCGAAACCGGTGAAGATTCTTGATCGTCTCGAGGGCTACGGACGCAAAGTGGTCGACGGCCTGCGCAAGGCAACCGAGCTTGTCTCTTTTCTGGGCCAAGTGATTGCAACATTGGGCGGGATTATCCGCCATCCAAGCCGCCTGCGCCTGACTTCTGTTGTGCATCACTGCCAGGAGATCGGCGTGAATGCGGTGCCAATCGTGGCGCTGATGGCGTTTCTGATTGGTGTGGTTCTGGCATTTCAGGGCTCTGCCCAATTGCGTCAGTTCGGGGCAGAAGTGTTTGTAGTAGATTTGATCGCCATCTCTATCCTGCGAGAACTTGGCATCTTGCTGACGTCCATCATCGTCGCGGGCCGCTCTGGTTCGGCCTTCACCGCGGCGATCGGGTCGATGAAAATGCGCGAGGAAATCGACGCCATGCGCACGCTTGGCCTTGATCCTGTGACGATCCTTGTGGTCCCCCGCGTTCTGGCATTGATGCTGATGCTTCCTGCGCTGGGGTTCATCGCTGATATCTCGGGGCTTGTCGGCGGTGCGTTGATGTCATGGATCGAACTGGGTGTCTCTCCGGCTGTGTTCCAGACCAGATTGGTCAACAACACGGATGTCTGGCACTTTGGCGTTGGCATGATCAAGGCGCCATTCTTTGCCCTGATCATTGGCATCATCGGATGCTATGAGGGGATGAAAGTTGGCGGTAACGCAGAGTCATTGGGCCGCTTGACCTCCGCTTCGGTTGTTCTTTCGATTTTTATGGTCATCGTTATGGATGCGCTGTTTTCAATCTTTTTCGCCATCGTGGGGGTGTGATAATGACCGAACAAGACCCCATCATACGCGTCCGCAATCTGGTCACACGCTTTGGCACGCACACGGTACATGACGGTCTGGACCTTGATGTGCGGCGCGGCGAAATCATCGGCGTCGTTGGCGGCTCTGGCACAGGCAAGTCCGTTCTGCTGCGTGCCATTGTCGGATTGCTGGAACCGAACGAGGGCCAGATCGAGGTGTTCGGCGAAAGCGTCCGGTCAACATCCGAGGCGCATTACCGTGCGCTGCGTCGACGGTGGGGCGTGATGTTTCAGGACGGTGCCCTGTTTTCGTCCCTGACCGTGCGCCAGAACGTCGAAGCGCCCATGCGCGAACAGCTCGACCTGTCCGATGAAGTGCGCGAAACCCTTGCGGGTATCAAGGTTCGCATGGTGGGGCTGCCCGAAAACGCGATGATGAAATACCCGTCAGAGCTGTCGGGCGGTATGCGCAAACGGGCAGGTTTTGCCCGCGCAATCGCAATGGATCCGGAAATTGTGTTTCTGGACGAGCCGACAGCAGGTCTGGATCCGATTGGCGCTGCGGCTTTTGATATTTTGATCAAGCAGCTACAAGCGGCGTTGGGGCTGACAGTTTTTCTGGTGACACATGATCTGGACAGCCTTCATGCCATATGTGACAGGGTTGCTGTGCTGGCGGATAAGAAAGTTTTGGCGGTAGGCACTATGGATGAAATGCTGCGCGTTGATCACCCTTGGGTGCATGAGTATTTTCACGGGCCACGCGCCCGGGCTGCTCTCTCTTCCTCGGCCAAACAGGAAGGGGTCGCCTGATGGAAACCCGTGCGAACTATATTCTGATTGGCGTTTTCACGCTCTTGGCCATTCTGGGGACGCTGGGGTTCTTTATATGGCTCGCCAGTGTGCAGGTTAACAAGCAATATCAAAACTACGGCATCCTGTTCGATGATGTCTCCGGTCTTGATGCTTCTGGCGATGTTCTGTTCAACGGTATTTCAGTGGGACGTGTCATAGGGTTGCGGATTGATGACAACGATCCTGCCAAGGTATTCACCACCATTGAGATTGAAGCGGATATTCCCGTGCGCTCGGATACGGTGGCGCAACTGCAGTCCCAAGGGGTGACCGGGGTTTCCTATATTTCGCTTTCCGGTGGGACGCCGCAGGCGGCGCCGCTTGCGGTAAATGACGACGGGGTGATGATTATTCCGTCGCGCCGTTCGACTGTGCAGACGTTGGTGCAGGAAGCACCGGATTTGCTGATCGAGGCAACAAAGCTGATGGAGCAGTTCCAGAAGCTGGCAGGACCGGAAAATCAGGAATATGTGACCAACATTCTGCGCAATCTCGATGCATCATCGGGGCGGCTGGATGAGGCAATCAACGATTTCTCGGAGATTACCGGCACCGTTCGTGAAGCAACATCGCATATCACCCAGTTTACTGAGCGGCTGGATGCAATTGGAGCGACAGTCGCAACCACGCTGGAGCAGGCAGATAGCACGCTGATTGCCGCGACGAGCGCGTTCGAGAGTGCTGATACAGCGCTGGCAGGATCAGCCGATGCTATCGCCAAAGCAGAAGGCACGTTCGATCAGGCGCGCCAGATATTGGACGAAGATGTTCCACGCATTCTTGCGCAGCTTTCGGATGCGGCCACTTCGACCAATTCCGCCATAGCCGATTTGCAGGCGCGGTCGGGCGCAACGCTTGACGGGTTCTCCGAAACTGCAACGCTGCTCAATGCACGGTTGGCAGAGTTGGAGCAAACGCTGGCTGAAGCCAACACAGCATTTATTGCTGTGACAGAAGCATCAGACGGGTTCGACAATCTTGTAGAAGGCGACGGTACTGCCATGGTTGCGGAGGCAAGGCTGGTTCTTGATGATGCCAAACGTGCGATCACGACGATTGAAACCGTTGTGATCAACGATGTTCCCGTCATCATGACTGACATTCGCACCGGCGTTGCGCGCGCCAACAAGGCAGTCGAAGATGTCGCCGCAAACCTGACCAACGCTACGGATCAGTTGGATCCAATGGCAGAAGCAGCGCAGGAGGCTATTGCCTCTGCTAATGCGCTGTTTGGCAGAGCGCAAAGCAGTCTCGCGACGCTTGATACAACTCTTACGACTGCTCAAGGCACGCTTGGTTCTGCGCAGACCAGCTTTGACGCAGCGACCAATGTTCTTGATACGGACCTTGGCCCGATGGTGGCGGACATTCGAAGTGCCTCGGACCAGATCACGCAGGCCGTTACAGAAGTAAGCCGTGATGTGCCGGAGATCGCCGCAGAGCTGCGTGCGCTTATTGCACGGAGCGATGCCGTTGTTGGCCAGATACAGCGTGCCGTTTCCCAATCCGCACCTGCGGTAGACAGTTTCGCCAGCCGCGGTCTGCCAGAGATCACCCGCCTTGCCGCTGACGCGCGATCGCTACTGAAAACGCTTTCCGACATTAGCCGCAAGATTGACCGTGACCCGGCAGGATTTATCCTTGATGGCCGCGTGCCCGAATACAGGAGATAGAGCTATGACTTTTCCAAGCCGCAGAACGGTACTGTTGGGCAGTATGTGTGCCCTTGGCGGGTGCAGCACCCTGTCTTCGCTTAATTCGGCTTCAAAACCGCTGGATACCTATGATTTGCTTGCCGTATCCGGCTCAAAAAGTGGCCCTCGCACCTCTCGTACGTTGCTTGTCGCTCAGCCACAGGCCTCTGCGGCGCTAACAAGTGACCGGATCATGATCAAGCCGGCTCCGGCCTCTATCACCTATCTGCCCGATGCCCGTTGGAGCGACGAAGTGCCCGCCGTGGTTCAGTCACTGCTGATTCGAAGCATTTCCGAAACCGGGCGCATCGCCTATGTTGGTCGCACCGATGCAGGCCCGATCCCTGACAAGGCGTTGCTAACGCGTATCGACGCGTTCGAAGTCAACCGGTTGGTCGATGCCACCCTTGAGGCACGCGTTGATATTAACGTTACAATCGTCAACGACGCCGATCAGCGCATTGTCGCATCGCGCCGTTTCACACAGGCCGCATCAGTACCAAACGACACGCCAGCGCAAATTGTAGAAGTCTTTCAGCAGGTGATGAACGTCCTGCTTCCCGAGATGGCTGATTGGGCGATCCGGCAGGTCTGAGCCGAAGCCGCAGTTTCCGGGGCTGGGATGCGCCGGTTCCGTCCCGTAGTTTGCATTTATAGGCCTGTCCCCTTGACTTCACAGTCTGCGCGCGGTGTAGCTGCGCGCGATATATTACTATGCTTGTGGCGTCGCCCACAAAGCATTCACCGCCACAAGAGGAACCGTCATGCACGCTTATCGAAGCCAGACCTGCGCTGAATTGAACGCCAAGGATGTGGGCAACACCGTCCGCCTTTCAGGGTGGGTTCATCGTGTGCGAGATCACGGCGGTATTCTGTTCATCGACTTGCGCGACCACTACGGCATGACGCAGCTTATCTGCGATCCGGATTCGGCCGCATTTAGCGACGTTGAAAAGGTTCGTTCGGAATGGTGCATTCGCATTGATGGCGAAGTAAAAGCGCGCGATCCCGAGCTGGTGAATGCCAATATCCCCACAGGCGAGATCGAAGTCTTTGTTCGCGAGATCGAAGTCTTGGGCAAGGTGAACGGCGATCTGCCCTTGCAGGTGTTCGGCGAGCAGGAATACCCTGAGGAAACGCGCCTGCGCTATCGTTATCTGGACCTGCGCCGCGAGAAGATGCAGCGCAACATGATCTTGCGTTCTGACGTGGTTAGCTCAATCCGTAAACGGATGTGGGACCAAGAGTTCAAAGAATTCCAGACACCGATTATCACAGCCTCCAGCCCTGAAGGCGCGCGTGACTTTCTGGTGCCTTCGCGCCTGCATCCGGGCAAGTTTTATGCGCTGCCGCAAGCGCCGCAGCAGTTCAAACAGCTGCTCATGGTTTCCGGCTTTGATAAGTATTTTCAGATTGCGCCCTGTTTCCGTGACGAAGACCCGCGTGCAGACCGCTCACCCACCGATTTCTACCAGCTCGACCTTGAGATGTCGTTTGTTGAGCAGCAGGATGTATTCGATACAATCCAGCCCGTTCTGACAGGTATCTTCGAGGAATTCGGTGGTGGCCGTCCCGTTGATCAGGAATGGCCGCAGATTTCCTACAAGGACGCGGCGCTTTGGTATGGCTCGGATAAGCCCGACCTGCGCAACCCGATCAAGATGCAGGTTGTGTCCGAGCATTTCGCGGGCTCCGGTTTTGCCATCTTTGCCAAGTTGCTTGAGCAGGAAGGCACCGAAATTCGCGCCATCCCCGCACCGAAAGGTGGCAGCCGCAAGTTCTGTGACCGCATGAACGCCTTCGCGCAAAAAGAAGGTCTGCCCGGCATGGGCTATATCTTCTGGCGCGATCAGGGTGAGGGCATGGAAGCAGCAGGACCGCTGGCCAAGAATATCGGGCCAGAGCGTACAGAAGCGATCCGCGTGCAGCTTGGTCTTGGCGTTGGCGATGCCGCGTTTTTCCTTGGTGGCAAGCCAAAGGCGTTTGAAGCTGTCGCTGGCCGTGCGCGTAACGTCATCGGCGAAGAATTGGGCCTGACCGACAAAGAGCGTTTCGCGTTTGCCTGGATCGTGGACTTCCCGATCTACGAGAAGGACGAGACGACAGGTAAGATCGACTTTGAACACAACCCGTTCTCGATGCCACAGGGCGGGATGGACGCACTTCACGGTGATCCTCTGGATGTGTTGGGCTACCAGTACGATCTGGCTTGTAACGGGTATGAGCTGGTGTCAGGTGCGATCCGGAACCACCGTCCGGAAATCATGTTCAAAGCATTCGAAATTGCCGGTTACGGCGAAGATGAGGTGCGCAAGCGCTTTGGTGGTATGGTCAACGCCTTCCAATACGGCGCTCCGCCTCACGGTGGTTGTGCGGCCGGTATCGACCGGATCGTGATGTTGCTGGCGGAAGAAAACAACATCCGCGAAGTCATCCTGTTCCCGATGAACCAGCGTGCCGAAGATATGATGATGAACGCTCCAAATGATCCGATGCCGGATCAATTGATGGAGCTGGGCCTGCGTGTGATACCGCAGGACTAAATGCAAAAAGCGCCGCAGGAGACTGCGGCGCTTTTTCGTTTCGGACTAGTCTTCGAGGCTGTCTTCCCGTTTCTTGGCAATCAGGCCTCGCTCTTCTTTCTTGCGGGTCTCGAAATCTTTGCCAAAACCTTCGTTGTGCTCTTCGCCGATCACCTTTTTGGCACGCTCGAATACTTCGGATTCTTCCTCTTCCATGTGATGCTCGTAATCATGTTTGAGAGTCTTGAAGCGGGTAAGCCATCCTGAAGATGACATGTCTGTCTCGTTCAGCTCTTCCATGAGATCATCCAGCTGCTGGTGTTCATGTACCGAGTGGCGCGCCGCGTCTTGTCCCCAAGTCTCGGAAATCAGTTTTGAGTAAAAGGTCTCTTCTTCTGCGGCAGCGTGGGATTTTACATCTTCATAAAACGTGTTCCATGCTTCGCGGCGCTCTGGGCTGTCGCCGCTCGTCTGCTCGATTTTATTGAGCAGTTCGCGATGGGAGTCGTGATCTTCTTTGATGGCGTCATAGATGGATGGCATGGTAGTTCTCCTCTTGGATGTTGCTTTGCAAACGCTCCACGGAGGCAAAGGTTCCTACGCAGCAGTATCGAGAGGATCAATCAATGCTTGGCGCGCAGCTGTATGCGCCCTATCACTCTGGTATGAATGTATCTGTTTCTTCCGCGCCTGTAGGCGCGCCCGTTCACGACTGGACCCCGCCTCCCGCGCCTGATTGGGATGTCCTTGAGGGGCGATATGTGCGCTTGGAACGGTTGAATGCAGATGCGCATGCTGCGCTTTTGTACCGCGCTTATGTTGGTCACGATGGGGTCTGGGATTACATGCCCTATGGGCCGTTTTCTTCAGCCGCGCAGTATCATCGCTGGGTCCGTGATCATGCAGGGCAAAATGATCCATGCTTCTATGCGATCAAGAATTTGCAGACCGGTCATTGGGAAGGTGTTGCCAGCTATCTGCGCATAACCCCCGAAGCGGGTTCTATTGAAGTCGGACACATCTGCTATAGCCCTGCGTTGCAGCGCACTGTTGCGGCAACCGAAGCCATGTATCTAATGATGTCATGGGCATTCGACGCAGGCTACCGGCGCTATGAGTGGAAGTGTAACGCACTCAACCTCGCATCGCGCCGTGCAGCTGAACGACTTGGCCTGAGTTTCGAAGGCGTGTTCCGGCAAGCAATGGTAGTTAAAGGGCGTAATCGCGACACCGCGTGGTTCGCCGCGATCGATCCGGAGTGGCCTGCGCTCAAGGAAGCATATGCAGCCTGGCTGTCACCAGCGAACTTTGACAGCAACGGGCAGCAGCGTGAAAGCCTTGGTGATATGACCCGCCTTGTACGTGTCACCGATGACCCAGCGCTCAAGTCACGCTAGATCGCAATTTTCTGAGATAACCGCTGCTGGATTAGGCCTGCAATCTGGGCCGCTTCTGATGCGGTTCCTCTTCCTTCAGCGCGCTTTCCCTCCAATGCGATTGCAGCTTGCTCCATGCGACCATCCTCGACCGAGCGTGCAACCCCCTTTAGGAACTGCGCAATGTAATCCAGCGCCTTATCATTGGGGAGGTTTTCCAGAAGTTCGGCCGCATAGTTTATATCATCATGATACGCGAGCTCGTCCGGCGATACCTGTTCATCCTCAATAAGGCGCAAGCCTGAAGGCTGGCGGTCTTGGGGTAGGGTGGCAAGGATCATCTGCTGGAAAACGGCTAGAGATGTGATCGGTTTGCTCAGGAAGCCCTGTGCACCTGCTGCCATCGCCTCCTGCTCCAGCCCGTCATCACCGGATGTGGCCAGCACCACACTTTTTTCCGCGTCTGCTTGTGCCAGTTCTGCAATCAGATCCGCACCGTTACCATCCGGCAGGCCCATGTCCACAACAACAACCGATGGCCGGTAGACCTGCAAATGGCGGCGTGCTGAGCGGATGCAGTCCGCCCGTCTGATGCGCGCGCCAGAGCGTAGGCACAACAGGCGCATCGCCTCACAGGCGTACCTGCTGTCTTCAACGACCAGAACGGTCAGACCCAGCAGCGGGCGTGCCGCAGTGGGCGTCGGGTAGTTGGCCGCGAACGGATCGTTGGTCTCCATGGTGCTCTCCGATTCCATTAAACTTGTCATCAGATTACGAACCCATACCTAAAAGACAGTTAA
>Ga0209345_10003326_pt1 | contig 16674 bp, 18 predicted proteins | sample Cruoilmetagenom7_FD_187294 | JGI IMG/M metagenome (GOLD analysis project Ga0209345, IMG submission 187294) | Oil polluted marine microbial communities from Coal Oil Point, Santa Barbara, California, USA - Sample 7 (SPAdes) (version 2) | ecosystem: Environmental > Aquatic > Marine > Oil seeps ...
ACCAAGAGGAGTTTTTTCTACAAGAACTCCATTACATCCAAATCAAATAGGGTTAAGTGTAGTAGAGCTTATTAGCGTAGAAGAGAATATTGTAACAATTAAAGGGATAGATATACTTGATGGTACTCCACTTTTAGATATCAAACCATATATTGAAAACTTTGATAAGATTGATGACACAACAAAATCTGGATGGATGAAAGCAACCAAAGATGACGTAGAGATAAAACGATCTGATAATAGATTTATCTAAATAATATGTCAAAATTGACCAAAGTCAAAGATAAATGAGAGATTTTTTAATAGAATTTTATAAACAAAAAAAGGATTTAGAATGAAAAACATTATTTCAATTGGATTATTAGTAGGATTAGTATCTACTATAGCGTTAGCAGATGGAGCAACAGCATATAAAAAATGTGTTGCATGTCATGGTGCAAATGGAGAAAAAGTTGCTTTAGGGAAAAGTAAAATTATCAAAGATATGACAAAAGCAGAAGTTGAAAGCTCACTTTTAGGATACCAAACTGGTACTTATGGTGGAGCGATGAAAGGTCTTATGGCTGGGCAAGTTAAAAGTTTAAGTGCCTCTGATATCAAAGATATTGCTACTCTTATAGGAAAATAATCCTTAACTTATTACATCTTCTAAAGTTGTATTTCTAAACATATCTGAAATAGCTCTTTTAGGAGATGTCCACTTATCGTGTAGGACGCACTTTTTTCTTTCATCACATGGTCCATTTCCAAGTAAACACTCTTTTTGATGTAAACTTTCTTTTACTGCTTCAAGTATATCACCTATTGTGATTTGAGATAACTCTTTTTCAATACTATAGCCCCCTTCTCTACCTCTTGTAGAAACTATTATATTTGCTTCAACTAGTTGAGTCATAATTTTTGTAAGATATTTATATGGAATTGAAAGTTTTTCTGATATATCTTTTGCATTATATTTGTTTTTTGAACCATTTTGTACTATAAATGTCACTATTCTAATTGCATATTGAGAAGTATTATTAAGTTTCATGGTAGTCCTTTTTCAAAATTTTAGTAGTATGCTATTGCTATAAAAAATAGAATAGTTCCTAACCAAACTGTAGGAATAAGTCTATATTTTAACCGAACTTCACTTAAGCCCATAAAATATTCAATCACTAAATAACCTTTAAAGAATGTTGTTATTAATAATACACAAACTAAAAAACTACCAATTATTTGTAACCATCCTAATAAAAATGCAAACAATGTAAACAGTAGTAAACCTATCCATACTTTTGTAATATTTGCCATATTTTACCTTATTATATATACTAATGGAAATAAAACAATCCAAAGTAAATCAACCATATGCCAATAAGAAGCTCCTGTTTCTAATCCTCTATATTCTTTTTTTGTATATAATCCCTCTTTAGTATTTAGATAAAGATTGTATAAAATTATCATCCCTAAAATCACATGCATAAAATGAAATATTGCTAAGATAAAATAGAACATAAAAAAACTATTTGTACTTAAATTTATCCCTTGTGAATATTTATCACTAAATTCAATGATTTTTATAATTAAAAATACTCCACCAAGTCCAATAGCTCCTAGTAAATAAACAGAAGCTTTTTGAAAACTTTCTTCTGTATTTATACTTTTGATAATAGTAACTGCTTTAACGACAAAATAACTACTTGTAATAAGTAAAATAGTATTTACAAAGCCAAACCTTTGATCTAAAAGAAGTTGTGATGCATTAAAAACTTCTACTTGCCCTTTTCTAGAAAAGGCAAATCCAATAAAAAATAACCCAAAAGTAATTAACTCTATATATATAATAATCCATATGGAAAAATCTCCAGGTGGATATAATAATTTTTCTTTATTCATAGTGTATGATAATATAGTTTATTTAAATACTACCTTAATATAGAATTAAAAATACTTTCGCTACTATTTCATATACTACTTTAAAGTAGAATTTAAAAAAGGGGTTATTTATGACTGAACGAATTACGAAAAGTATGGCTAAAAATATCTATTATGGTGGTGGATTATTCGCATTATTAATATTTTTGGGTTTATCTTTTGATACGGTACAACAAATACCAGAACGCTCAAACGAAGTGAATATGACAGAATCAGTAGTTGCAGGAAAAGCACTATGGGAGAAAAACAACTGTGTTGGGTGTCATACACTTATAGGTGAAGGGGCATATTATGCACCGGAATTGATGAATGTATTTAATAGACGAGGTGCTAGTGATGAAGCAACTTTTAAAGGCTATATGCAAGGGTGGATGGCAGCACAGCCACTTGATACTCCACATAGAAGAAAAATGCCACAGTTTAATCTAAGTACTGAAGAAGTTGATAGTCTATCTGACTTTTTAATCTGGACATCAAAAGTAAATGCCAATGAATGGCCACCAACTATTGAAGGATAAAGGAAATTTATGAAATATAGTTCACAAGCGGTCGCAAAACCGTATTTTATTTTTGCATTGGTTCTTCTTGCTGGAGAGATTTTATTTGGTTTGCTTATGGCAATACAATATTTGTATGGTGATTTTTTGTTTCCATTAATTCCTTTTAATGTATTAAGAATGGTACATACAAATTTACTTATTGTGTTAATACTTTTTGGTTTTATGGGAGCTACTTACTACTTAATCCCTGAAGAAACAGAAAGAGAACTTTGGAGTCCTAAATTAGCGATTATCACTTTTTGGGTATTTGCAGCAGCTGGTGTTGCTACAATTTTAGGATATTTATTTGTACCTTATGCTACTTTAACAGAACTTACTTTTAACAACCTACTTCCAACTATGGGTAGAGAATTTTTAGAACAACCACTTCCTACAAAACTAGGGATTGTGCTTGTTGTAGTTTCGTATATTGTTAATACTGGTATGACTGTATTAAAAGGGCGACGAACTGTTATCACTACTGTTTTAATCACAGGACTTGTAGGACTTGCAGTATTCTTTTTAATTGCATTTTATGTGCCTGAAAATCTTATTATAGATAAATTTTTATGGTGGTTTACTGTTCATTTATGGGTAGAAGCTACATGGGAACTTATTCTTGGTGCTATTTTAGCCTTTGTACTTATTAAAGTAACTGGTGTTGATAGAGAGCATATTGATAAATGGTTATATTTAATTATTGCTATGACTATGGTTTCTGGTATTTTAGGAACAGGTCATCACTTCTTTTATATGGGTGCACCTGAATATTGGTTATGGATTGGGTCTATTGCATCTGCTGCTGAACCGTTGCCTTTTTTCTTAATGATTCTTTTTGCTTTTTCAATGGCAAAAGATAGAAAAATAGAACATGATAATAAGATGGCACTTACATGGGCAAAAGGAACTGCTGTGATGGCATTTTTAGGAGCTGGTGTATGGGGATTTATGCATACTTTAGCACCTGTAAATATGTTTACTCATGGTACACAGCTTACAGCTGCTCATGGTCATTTATCTTTTTATGGTGCTTATATTATGATTATCTTTACAATAGTATCGTATGCAATGCCAATTTTAAGAGGTAGACCACATGGAAATTGTGCAAAAGCACAAAGCTTAGAATTAAAATCTTTTTGGATGATGAATATAGGAATGGTAGGACTTACTTTAGCATTAACAACAGCTGGAATTATGCAAATTCTTGATCAAAGAGTTGGAACTGAACTGGTTGGTTTTATGGAGTCACAAGCTTCTATTGCTGGAGTTTATACTGTTCGTGCATTTTTTGGTGTATTGGTATTTGCAGGACTTATTACTTATTTTGCTAGTTTCTTTGTAAAAGAGGAAGCAAAATAGATTATGCTTAGCTATTTTTTAGAGTTTGAAGAGAGTATTGGTAAAGTTTGGGATAAATTCTTAAATAAAAAAGTAAATAAATTCCATGAAGAGCATAGAGTTTATTTAACTGATATTTCAAAATCTCTTACTATTTTTCATCACCTTATGGGTGGTGAAAAAGCCAAAGAGATACAAACAACTGATAAACAATTTATAGATACTTCAAGAACATTTTTAGAAAAAATATCTTTTCTAGGACGAGAGTTTTATCTTGCTTGGCAAGATGAAAAATCTCTCTATTTACCTGCATCTTTTGCATATTTTCCAAATAAAGAACACAATGAATTATTATATTATTGGCTAGTAGCTATGATGGCAAAAGTAACTATCAATAATACAAATATACTAGAACAAAATAGTCAAGCAACTTTCTATTTAAAAAATAGATACAGTGGTTTTAATAAGTTTTATCTCTATGCAACACAATACTTAAGTACACAATTTGAACAATTAGAATTTATTAAGTCTTTTGATAAAGAATATAATGAAGATTTAATAAATAACTATCCAAATCCTTTATGGATATACCCTCCCCTCTCTTCTAAAAATAAAAAAAACACTCAAGAGAGCGAAGAGGAGGAGTTACAAAGAGCTAAAGAGAAAGAAAGAACAGATACTTTAGAGATGAAAAAACAAACAAATCAAATAGATGACACAAAAGAGACAAATGGCTTTTTGGCTTTTTTACCAGAATCTTTGATGAGTATTTTTGAACAAGTAAATGTTGATAGAATGGAAGATGATAGTTTTGATGACAATGCTTTGTATCATGCTGAAGATTTAGATGAGATAACTTTAGGGAAAAAACAAGCCAACTTAGCTTCTAGAATTAAGATGGATTTGGATTTACAACCTGATATGAGAGAAATATATCCTTTAGGAAAAGGACATTTAATCGATGAATGGGATTATAGAATCAATGATTATCTGATAAATTATGTTCGTATAAAACCACAAGTTACGATAAATGTTATACCAACAGAGTTACCAAAACGATTGAAAAAGACTGTAAAAAAAATCCAATCAGAACTTGATTTACTAGAACTTGATAGAATCAAAAATGATAGGTTGCCTTATGGTGATGAAATCAATATAAATACATGGATAGATTATAAAGGGCATCAAAATAAATCCACACATCATCAAAATTTTTATACAACATATGAGAGAAAAACAAGAGATATGGCTACACTTATTTTAGCTGATGTTTCCCTCTCTACAGAAGGTGGGATAACTCAAGATATGCGAATAATAGATGTTATTAAAGATGGCCTTATGGTTTTTAGTGAAGCACTGGAAAAATTAAATGATAAGTTTGCTATTTATTCTTTTTCATCACTACAAAATAAAAAAGTGTATTTTAATATTATCAAAAATTTTAGAGATAAATATGATGATCTAATTCGTGGAAGAATTGATAGTATGCAACCATTTTATTATACAAGATTAGGGGCTGCCATACGAGAGTCTACGAAAATCTTAGATAAACAACAATCACAAAATAAATTATTGTTAATTATTAGTGATGGGAAACCAAATGATGAAGATAGATATGATGGACGATATGGGATAGAAGATACAAAAAAAGCTATTGAAGAGGTGAAAAAAAAAGGGATTACCCCTTTTTGTATCACTATCGATTTAGAAGCAAAAGAATACCTTAGTTATCTCTTTGGTAGAAACGGTTTTGCCATAGTAAAAGATGGTCGAAACTTGCCAAAAGTTATACCAGAAGTGTATATAAACTTAACAAAATAAAGGAAAAATATGTCAGATATATTTTATGTAGCACAAGGAAATGAAATAGAACTTTTTGAAGCAACAGCTAAGATGAATTTACCAGTGCTTATAAAAGGTCCAACAGGATGTGGGAAAACTAGATTTATAGAGTATATGGGTCAAAAACTCAATCGAAAAGTATATACAGTTGTTTGTCACGATGACTTAAGTGCGGCTGACTTAGTTGGTCGACACTTAATAGATGAAAACGGAACCTACTGGAGTGATGGACCACTCACAAAAGCTGTAAGAGAAGGTGGAATTTGTTATCTTGATGAAATTATAGAAGCTAGAAAAGACACTACAGTTGTATTACATTCACTAGCAGATTACAGAAGAGTTTTACCAATAGATAGAACAGGAGAAGTTATAGAGGCACATCCTAATTTTATGTTAGTAGTTTCTTATAATCCAGGATATCAAAATGTACTCAAAGGGATGAAACCAAGTACAAAACAAAGATTTATCTCTTTGGAATTTACTTATCCAAATGAAGATATTGAAAAAGAGATTATTATCAAAGAAAGTGGTATAGATAAACAAACTGCAATAAAACTTGTTTTAATAGCACAAGAGATAAGAAAACTTGATGACACAGATATTCAAGAAGCAGTATCAACTAGACTTCTAGTGTACGCAGCAAAACTTATAGTACAAGGATTTGATCCTTATCAAGCGTGTATCCACTCCATAGTTCAATCTTTAAGTGATGAAGATGATGTTTTAAAAGTATTAGAAAAACTCATCTCTTTACATTTTGTCAAACACTAAACATAAGTTGTGATAAAAAGATGATAATAACTACAAGTATAAAAGGTACTAAATGACTTTTGAAAAACAAAGGTTGTATTCCAAAAAATACTTGTAGTACTCCTCTAACGCCAAGCCACAGACCCAAAATTGCTTTGATACCTAATACTATTTGAAAGTTTGACAAACCAGTTTCTTCAATAACTCCAAAATTTACATACAATAAATAAACTCCTGAAACAACAGCAACAACCAAAGCTTTTGGAACAACTTTTCGTACATATTGCATAAAATACTCTCGTATTTTTGAATGTTCATCATCACTTAAATCTTTTTTCATTTTTGCTAAAAAAAGATTATCTGTAAATAAGAAACCTCCATAAATAAACACTGAAAATATATGTACTAATTTTATAGTAAGATATATCATACTACTTTCCCCTTTTTACTCTTTTTTATATGAATAAACAATATCTTTTAATATCAAAATAAAAGATATAATAAACAAAATATCCATCACTACACTATTTGGATAATCCAATACCCAATAAGCAACTGGTAAAAATATTACTATTGGATATTTTACAAAATAGAAGAAAAATATCAAACTTCCATAAAGTTTTTTCAACAACCTATCCTATAAGTTTTTGTTTCACTTCTTCTGTAGCCATAGAGATATTCCAAACAGGTTCCCAAACCACTTCAACTTCTATATTTTCAACCTTTGGTAACTCTCGTAAAACTGCTTCTTCTACCCATTGAACTATCATCTGATGTAGAGGACAAGCTTTTGTACTCAGTGTCATAACTACTTTTGCGTCACCTTTTTCATCACAAGTAGCATCATAAATAAGTCCCATCTCTACAAGATTAAATCCTACTTCTGGATCATTTACAGTTGATACTGCTTTAAAAATTTCTTCTTTAGTGTACATTATTTACCCCTTAAAATTTATCATATATACAATATCTTTTAGTAAAAATATTGCCCCAATAACCATAAAACTACATCCCGCTTTAAAAATATCTTGTAAACCAAAAATCAAACTAACACACACCAAAAGAAATCCTACAAGATGAAAATAAAATGTAAAATTTGCACTTCGTTCTGGCACCATATCTGCTAACATTGGAACTTGTTCTTTCCCTACAAGTGGAGAAAATCTCTCAAACCAAATCAAAAAAGGAACTATTTTATATAGATGTCCTACGATTAGAGAACTTACAACACCAAATAATACTACAAAACTAAAAAGCTTCAGGATAGTTTCATTGTCTATAAAATAATAACTAATTGCCAAACTAATAGCCGTAAAAAAACTCACCATAAAATAAACTATATAATAAAAATATATATCTTTTTGCATTCTAACTCTTGTAGCATATATCAAATATATTTCATAAAGATACAAACTAAAAGCAATGATAGACAAAATAAATCCTACTGCAAACAGTGATTTAAAATGAAACAACTCCCCAAATACCACAACAACTACAGCACTAGACAATATTCCTATACCATAATGTAAAAATCGTACATCAAAAGAGTGTGAAAGCCAAAACATAGGGATAAGTATGTAACTCATTCCCATAATAGTAACTCCAACATATCCAAAAAATACAAGAAAAATATGTATTCTTAACAAACTTTGAAAATCTACACTAATAAATCCACTAAAACCAAATGCCATCAATAGCCCAGCAATAAGTCCAAAAAGTAAAAACAAATTAGAGATAATCACACTCAAAGAGATAAAACTTTGTTTTTTTACTTTTAAAAGAGTCATAAATGTTTCAAATAAAAATATAGCAAAAGATATAAAAGCAATAACTCCTCCAAATGACAAAAGCAAAGGATAGTTATAAAATCCAAACACCATCATAATAGTAGCTATAAAAAGCAAGGGATATATCACATAATATAACTCAACTGCAAAATGCTCTACTTCTAAAACAACAGGGACAAGCTGTGCCATTGCACCAAATATCCCCATCATCACAAAGCCTAATAAGAAAAGATGAACAAAAGACAATACAAAATTATCAGTTATTGCCATATTTGTTACATCATATCCAAATAAAAAAATAATAGCAGCTATAAATATCACCAAAGAGATGATAAAAAAAGGTGCTATTAGCTTAAATGGTGGAGCAAATTGTTGTGAAATAGCCATGATTAAACGCTACACTTTTAACCATTACAACTATTTTGAGAAAAATCAGTAGCTTGATTTATCTCACTTTTTTTACTAAAAACAACACAAGCTCGCCCATCTTCTAAAGTAGTCTCTTCAAAATCAAATTCACCCTCAACCTTAGGAAAAAGTCCCCCTGGTGATTTGTGATTTATCATCATAAGTTTTTCACCTTCTTTTAAAAGTTTAAGTCCTATCATTGCATTTACCATAGGTTCTGGTGGTGGCGTTTTACTTGTATCAAAACCATAAAATTTTATACCATCTTGTACAAACTCATAAAAAGGTACAGTTGCACCTACTTGTTCAATAGTTAAAGCATCATTTGGAATCATTTTTTATCCTTCTTTTAATTTATATAATCATATCTATTTTGACTATACTTGACATTGATATATATCAATTTTAAAAGGTGTATTTATAAGTTAAGTTTCAATCTTACTTCGTATCTAAATTTATACTAAAATCAGCACCAAACTGATTGTTTTTTACACTTAGTATTCCATTGAAATTTTTTTCTATAATTGTTTTAGCCATGTATAAACCAATTCCAGAACCACCTTTTGTTTCTTTAGTTGTAAAATAAGGTATAAATATTTTGTTAAGAATACTTTTTTCTATCCCTCCTGCGTTATCACTTATTGTAATACTTATTGTATTTGCATCTTTGATTATTGTAAAACTTATTTTACCTTCACCTTTTTGTAAAGACCCCTCTTCATATTTTTCAACAATTTGATCAATTGCATTATTTGTTAAGCTTAGAACAACTTGTTTAAATTGTCCATAAAATCCAAAAAAATCTATATCTATTGTATCACTAATAATCTCATTTTTTATGGTATATTTATAGAATACACTTTTTTCAATATTTACAACATCTTCTATTGCTTTGTATATATTAAATGTTCTTTTTTCAGTATCTTGTCTATAAAAGTTTTTAAAATCTTCTACTGTAGTGGACATATGTTTTATAAGAGTAAAACTTTCTGTGAAATATTCGTTTATAAGTTTATTATTAATCCCCATATCTTCCATATCCAACTGCATATTTTCTAACTGCATTGATAAAATTGTAAGAGGTTGTTTCCATTGATGTGAAATATCACTAAGCATATCACCCATCTCTGCTAATTTTGCTTGTTGTATCATCATTTGCTCTTGTTCTCTTAATGCTTCAACTTGAAGTTTTACCTCTATATTTAATTTTTTATTTAATTTTTTAAGCTTTGAATGTTTTTTATAAACTTCAAATATAGCGGGTCTAAAGATAAATAATCCCTCAAGAATTATTGTAATGAGTGATATTATAAATATTATTTTTTCATAAAATAATAATTTTTTAATTTTTAACTTCGACATATCTTGATAAGTCTGAGTGGTATCATCATAAAGATTTAAAAGCTCTCTTCCATACTCTTCTATCTTTAATAAGTTTTTTTCTTCTCTATTATCAATATATATTTGTATACTATTTTTAAATTGAAGATATTTACTATTAATACCCTTTTCATTTTGAAATAAATTTATTACCTCTTGATTCTGAAAACTAACTGATTTTTTATCACTTAATTTTGCAACTAAATAGTTGTTATTTAGCTGGAGTAATCCTAACTCTTCACTTATCAATTTTTTTAAATAATCATTTTCTTTTTTTGCTGAAAAATTATTAACTAAATAAAGTACTTTTTGTGTATACATTCTTTGTTTTCCACAGCTGTTAACTAATAAAGAGCTATCACTTTGCATACTAATTATAGATGTTAAAATCACATAAGAGATACTTACCATACTTAATAGTAAAAATAGTGCAATTATATGGTTTAATAGTAGTTTTTTTTCTAATTTATCTCCATTTTTAAAAATATCCAAAAAATTGAGACTAGTCATTTTCAGTATACTTTCGATAAATTTTTAAAATATCTTCTATTGATTCTAAAAACATATCAACTATTTTAGGTTCAAACTTTTTTCCTTTTTCCTTTTTAATAAAATCAATAGCTTCTTCTATAGACCAAGCTTTTTTATAACATCTATCATGAGTTAAAGCATCAAATACATCGGCAACAGCTATTATTCTACTGTATATATCTATCTCTTCCCCTTTTAAATTTTGAGGATAACCTGTTCCATCCCAATTCTCATGATGTGAATAAGCAATAACTGCTGCTATTTGTAAAATATCTCTATTTGAGTTTTTAAGTATCTCATAGCCTATTTTAGAATGCTCTTTTACAACTCTATATTCTTCATCACTTAGTGATGATGGTTTATTTAAAATATGATCAGGAATACCAATTTTACCTATATCATGTAAAGGTGAAGAGATTTTCATAAGCTCCATTTGTTTGTCATCAAGCCCATAAGCTTTCCCTATTATTTCTCCATATAAAGCTACTCTTTTTAGATGATTTGAGGTCTCTTTTGAACGACTCTCTATCAATGTTCCTAACATATATATAACCGTTTCTTGTGTTTTTTGTATCTCTTCATTGAGTTTATAGACTTCAGAAACATCATAACTTATTTCTAATACTTCTAATAGTGTTTGATCATACTTATATATGGGTATATATGTAGATTCAATATAGCTTTTTTGGTTTTGATTTTCATAAATAATTAAATTGTTAAAAAATTTATCACTTGAAGATGTTGTATTTTTTATAACATCAAAAGAATTTATCTCTTTTAATTGGTTTGCTAAAGAATACATTCCTAAAGTTTTTATAAACTTATTATTTGTATTTATTATTTTTCCATTTGAATCAAATTTTCTAACTAGATTTGTTTGATTAATTGCATCATTGTATTGTTCAAGATAATATAATATATCCTTGAAATTATTTTCTTTTATATTAAGTTTATTGACTATAAACTCATTGTATAATTTAACTTCTTTTATACTCTCAATTTGAGTTGCATAATTCTCTAAAATCTCTATGAGTTCTTTTATGCTATAGGGTTTTGGCAAAAACCTATCAACTCCAACATTAATAGCTTCCATTAAGTAGTCAGCATCATTAGAAGCCGAAAGCAAAATAACAATTATATCTTTCTTATAATCTTTGACTTTTTTTGAGAATTCTATTCCATTCATTAATGGCATTCTTATATCACTTATAACAATATCAACTGTAGAAGTAGATATATATTCATATGCTTCAATTGCACTTGTAAATTTTTCAAACTTATTACAATACCTTGAGATATGATTATCCAAATGTTTAAGTATCATCTCCTCATCATCAACAGCTACCACATTTAATTTATATAATGATTTTATATCCATTGATTAAATCCTTTATTTACATATTTCTAAACAATTAAACTTTTATAGAATCACCCTCCCGTAAAATAAAAAGCTCTACTGGAGACTTCAGAAGTTGTATCTATATTATTATTTGTATTATATGACCACTTATTTTTTTCTGGTTTATTTTTTACAACTGTTTTTAAAACTTCTTCTAATCTTTCATCAGATTTTATAGCACTTTTTATATTTAACGAATCTTCAAAATACAAACAAGGGATTAAATCTCCCTCAGCACTAAGGCGTATTCTATTACAACTTTTACAAAAACTATCATCATAAGGTTCAATGATACCAAACACAAAACCACTCTCATCTTTGTATAGTTTTGCAGCAGAACTTTCTTTTTTTTCTATCTCGTCTATGAGATGTTTTTTTGATATTTCTTCTAAAACATATTTACTTGGTAAAGTTTTTAAATATGATGTAGCATTTTCATTTTCCATATACTCTATAAATCGTATTTGAATACCTCTTTGTTTTGCATACTCATACAATGAAATTATTTCATGTTCATTAATATCTTTCATCATAACTGTATTGATTTTTACAAATAACCCTTCACTAAGTGCTGCTTCAATTCCACTTAAAACTGTCTCTAAAGCATCTTTTTTTGTAAGATACCAGAAGGTTTCTTTTTCAAGTGAATCTAGAGATATATTAATCCGTTTAAGACCTGCATTTTTTAATTTTTTAACCTGTGCTTTTAATAAAAATCCATTCGTAGTAAGTGCTAAATCAATATCACTTTTATAATCATAAATCATTTTAATAAACTTATCTAAATCATCTCTAACAAGTGGTTCTCCACCAGTTATCCGTATCTTTTTAACCCCATTGTCAATAGATACTTTAATAAATTTAAACATCTCTTCATATGAGAGAAGCTGTTCTTTGGGAGTCCACTCAAATGGTTTCTCTGGCATACAATACTGACATCGAAAATTGCATCTTTGTGTTACAGAAACTCTTAAATAATCTACTTCTCTATTATAACTATCTACTAACATAATAATACTCCTAGTATTAAAATTGTAGAGTAAATAGAAAAGTATTTCTTTGACTTATGTCAATAAGTGTTATTATCGTTTATAAAGAGAGTTAGTTTTGATTGTCCCAAACAAGTTGTTTAAAAGCTTTCATAGATGGTTTATCCATATTTTTCATCATTGCTACCCGTAAGTTATGGATAACCTCTTCATACTCTTTTTTGGGTTTAATAGGATTATCAGTTCTAGACATAGCTATGATTTGATGCACCTTTTTATCAAATGGGGTTGGGTTTTTATCTACAATACCATCATATACAGAGATAAATAAATTATAGTTATCATAGTCCATTTTACATGAATCATCAAGAATTTTCAAAGCTAAAAGTGTACAGTAATGTAAATCTACCTCATCAAATGTTTCTGTTCTTGCCCACTCATATACAGTGGAGAGATCATCCATTTTCTTTCTCTTTCTTAGCAGGTTTACTCTCTTTTACATATTCTAAAATTACATCAGCTTTACCTTCTATGAACTCTTTTGTAATAATACATTTTTCAATATCATTTGATGCTGGAAGTTCATATTGAAGTGGAAGCATAATTTTTTCTATAATACCTCTAAGTCCTCTAGCCCCTACACCTTTTTTCTGTGCAAGTTCTGCTATTGTTGCTAGTGCTTCATCATTAAATTCTAAATCGATACCATCAAGTTCAAATAGTGCTTGGTATTGTTTAACAATAGCATTTTTAGGTTCTTGTAAAACTCGTATTAAATCTTCAGTTGTCAGTTCATTAAGTGTAGCAATTACAGGGATTCTACCTATAAATTCAGGTATTAGTCCATAAGAGATCAAATCTTTTGATTCAACTTCATCAGTTATATCTGCAAAGCTTTCAGTCATAAATCCCATCACTTTTTTTCTATGTTTTTTCTTTTGTTCATCATCACCAACAAGACCAACAAAAGCACCACCACAGATAAAAAGTACATGTGTAGTATCAAATAAAACTGTTTCAGTAGTTGAGCTTTTACGACTCCCTTTTACAGGAACATACACCTCTCCACCTTCAAGTATTTTCAAGAGTCCTTGCTGAACACCCTCTCCACTTACATCTCTACCACTTGTTGCACTTTCACTTTTGTTTGCAACTTTATCTATCTCATCTATATAGATAATCCCTTTTTGAGCTCGCTCCACATCAAAATCAGCTGATGCTAAAAGTCGTGAAAGTATAGACTCAACATCTTCACCCACATACCCAGCTTCTGTTAAAGCTGTAGCATCTGCAACTGCAAATGGTACATCCATAATCTTAGCCAATGATTTTGCCAGTAGTGTTTTACCGCTTCCTGTTGGACCAATAAGCATAATATTTGATTTTTCTATCTCTACATTTTTGAAAATTGGTTTGTCGATTCTTTTGTAGTGTGAGTATAAAGCAACTGAAAGTACTTTTTTCGCATCACTTTGACCTATTACATAGTTGTCAAGGTGTTCTTTGATTTTTGTAGGAACAGAAAGACCTTTTTGAAAATCTTCTTTTGCTTTTTTGAGTTCACTTTTGTGCATAACCATTGAGCAGGTTTCTACACATTCATTACAGATATGTGCATTTTCTGCACTAAATATTTTATTTACTTCTTTGACTGTTTTACCACAAAAGTCACAGATCAATTCTTCTTGTTTCATTATAAAGCCTTTTAGAAGGTATTTGGTATTTCAATGCAAATATCATTCCGCTAGGTTTTATAAGTCAACTATCCTTTTCTGTTTAACTCAGCTTCAATATCTTCAATAGCTGGCAAACTTCCCTTTAACTCTTCTGGTACTATATGAGTTAATTGATATTGTGATATTCCCATTGGTTTATGTATATCACTTAAACTATATTCTACTACAACCTTATCTTTACTCTTACATAATAATATACCAATAGTAGGTTTATCCTCTTTTGTTTTAATTTGCTCATCAATGGCTTTAATATAAAAGTTTAGTTTCCCTGCAAACTCTGGTTCAAAATCAACAGTTTTTAGCTCAACTACAACATAACAATGCATTCTTATATGATAGAAAAGCAAGTCAATGAAAAAATCTTTTTGACCGACTTTAAGATTTTTTTGTTTTCCAACAAAAGCAAATCCACTTCCAAGTTCTAATAAAAAACTTGTGATATGTTCCAATAAGCCCGATTCGAGTTCTTTCTCTTTGAAATTTTCACTTAGAGTTAAAAAGTCAAAGTTATATGGGTCTTTTATAAGTTCATGGGCTAAGTCTGATTGTTCTTTTGGCAAAGTTACTTCAAAGTTTGATATAGCTTTGCCACTTCTTGTATATAGGTCACTCTCTATTTGGTGTACTAAGACACTTCTACTCCAACCATTTTCTATGGTTTTGTTTACATAAAAAAGTGCTTCTTGGGTATCTTTACATTTTGAGATTATGGCTCTATTATGTCCCCATGGTATTATTATTAATTGTGGCACAAGTTGTGCCACAATTGTAGAATAACTTGTTCCACTTTTAGAATAAAATAATACCCAACGACGGATATACTGTAAATTTGCTTCTGAAAATCCCTTCATATCAGGAAACTCACTCATCAAATCATCACTTAGTTGTTGTAAAAATCCACTTCCCCAAGTGCTGTTTTTTTGTTTTTCAACTATCTCATTGCCAAGTTCCCAGTAAAACTCTAGCAATACTGTATTTACTTTTATAGAAGCTTTTATTTGAGCTTGTTTTAGTTTAGATTTCAACTCTTTTAACCAAGTGTTATATTCACTTGATTTGATAATACTATTCATCTTATGTCACCTTGATATTTTTTATTATCATAGCAAGAAAAAATGGTTTTATTTAAAAGTATTGCATTTTGTTATGTTAGACCTAATTCTTCACTTATATCTTTAATAAGTTTACTAAGTGGGCGTTTGTGTAGGTCTTCATTCAAATATATTCCAAATAAATCTTGTTTTATCTCTTCTTGTGTTTTTTGAGTCAAATCCGACAACTCTTTGATTCTACTATCTGGATATTCTCTTCTTTTTTGGATCATCTCTACAACTTTATATTTATGGTAATCATATCTATTGTTTAAATTTAAACTTTCTATATATTTATCATATTTATTTGCATAATGTTCTATCAGTTTTATATAAAAATCTTCTTCTTTTTCTATTTGAAGATTTGGATTTGAAATAAATGATTTAAACTTTACTTTTTCATCAAAATCAAAATCTTTATTTGTTGGAGAAAACTTATCAAATGGTATCTTTGAATCTTTTACTTTACTATTACATACATAACAACTTGGTACTAAATTGTATAAACTCAATGCTAAAAAAGGATAATCTGCTTTTTCTAAAACATGGTCTAATGTAAAGGCATTTTTTGTTTCTTTACCCTTTGTGAATTTATTTATAAAATCAATATTACAATAATAACAAGTATGAACTTCCACATTTTCTTCAAAAAATTTTGATATTTTTGGTTGTAGCTTTGAAATCAAGGGAATAAATTTTGTTGTTTTTGCCTTATCATAATTAAAAATTTTCTTTACTGTATTATCATTTTTATATTTAGTTTTATGAAAATCTTTTATTTCTACTATCTTGTCAAAATCTCCGCAAAGAATCTCTTTTAATTCATAAATCAAAGTTTTTTTATAATGCTTGTTGTAATACTCTTCAAAAGTTAAACCTTTAAATTTATCGGCTTTACTTTTTGCAATTATTTCATAGTAGCTATTTTCTAAATTTAATGAATATTTTATTTTTAACATTTTATTTT
>Ga0209345_10003327_pt1 | contig 16673 bp, 19 predicted proteins | sample Cruoilmetagenom7_FD_187294 | JGI IMG/M metagenome (GOLD analysis project Ga0209345, IMG submission 187294) | Oil polluted marine microbial communities from Coal Oil Point, Santa Barbara, California, USA - Sample 7 (SPAdes) (version 2) | ecosystem: Environmental > Aquatic > Marine > Oil seeps ...
CCTTACAAATATATAATTTTTAATATTAATTTATTCTAGGTAATACTATAAATAATTTAACCATAAAGATATTAAAAATATAATACTTAATGGAGTTTAATTAAACTGAAACCTGTTGTTGCATTATCTTATTTCCATCGAAAAATCGGTCCACTAGTTTTTTATTCCTATCCAGAAAATATGCTAGACGAGCAGCTTTCAATCAGAATTGCAAATATAATGGATCAAACAGTCAGTGAAGGATTCTTCACCCACTCGTTCGAGAAAAATAACTCAAATAATTATTACTTCGAGATTTCTTCAGACTGGGCACGTGGGAATAGAGATATGTTAATGGTTTCGATTATCTTTTATGAACAGACTACTCCAGAAATCGAACAAATTGTGAACAAATTATGCTTAGAATTTTCAGAAAAGCTTTTAAAAACCGAAGAAATTTTTACAGCATTTTACATCTCCGACATTAATAACTTTGAAGAAGAAGATAAAGAAGTTATCTACAAATACAATGCTTTAGTAAAACTATGGGTTCAAGAATTATACTGGAATGTACTTGAAGATACTAGGGAAAAAAGCGAAGAAGAAAAGATTGCAACGCTATTGAACAAAAAACACGTATTTCTAACACTAAAAAGGTTATCCAAAGGTCCAACTACGTTAGAAGGATTAAGAGAATGGTACAACGATACCTTTCCAGAATTAAATTTTAGAGAGTTAATTGATACGCTTGTTAGAAAACAGTTTATTTTCATAAATCAGATTGGAATTGTAGAAAAATATGTGTTACTACTTAAAGAAGTTAACGCCGAAAGAATCCCTCCCGATAGTGTCATAGAATACATAGATGAAACTCCCGAAATAATTGAACCCGAATTAATAGAGTTATTACTTCCGAAAGTTCAAGAATTTTTTAGTACTTATGAAAACAAAAGTAAGAAAGAATTAGAAGAAGATACCTTTACATTATTTCAAATTGTATCTGACCCTAAAAAATATAATATACTTTCAGAATTAAGGCACGGGCTAATAGATAGCGATAAGCTACCAAAGTTAGTCTCCAAGACGACTTTAGACCATTTAAATTCTTCGTTAAATTTTCTAAAAAAACATAACATTATTGAAGAATTAAAGTTTAAAAACGAAAGTTATATCTTTTTAAAAGCAAATATCCAAATAACTACCGCATTCCCCGAATATTTAAGAAAATCTTTGCCGAAAGAATCTAAACCCGTCATAGCAAAAAAGCAAAAACCAAAAGGGAAATAACATGAGTGAAATCAACGATTCTCTCAAGGACGTAAAGTATTTACTAGGGAATATGGGTATGGATATCTTTTTTGCCATCGATAATGGAGCAAAAGATTATGAGACTATAAAAATCTTCTCTGGACTTCCAATGGCTTGCGTTAAGGGACGATTACCAGTTCTCCTCGACCTCCTACTCGTTGCAAAAAACGATAATGGCTACTTTTTAACTAATAAAGGATTAAATTTTAAAGCTCAGATCAAAAATAATCCTTAATTAAAATTTAAATTTCAGATTGGGGCGACAACGTCATCGCTAGAGCTTAGCTCTTATCTATTGTCATAAGTTCATCATTAATCTAAATTCTAACTTTTATTAAGGTCGTTATTGGTTAAATTTTTTGCTCTATAGTACTTCCTTTCAAAGTAACCGGGAGTTTTTAAACCACCACACTCGTTAATTAATTTCTGTAAACCCCCTTCTTCTTTTATCCGATTTTTCAAGACATCATATTCTTGGATGGTTAATTCTTTTCTTTCTAAAAGATAATCTAAAATAGTAAACGCTTCCTCGTTTTCCGTACAACGCCTAATGAAATCGATTGCACCAGTATTTCGTAAGTCCTCGCAATAATCGTTAACTTGATCCAACTGTGGTCCCTCACCGCATCGTTCAATCTCGTAATCGACTGCCTTAATCGTTATAGATTTATTCTTTTCAGATAACTCGTGTATTAGTCTAGGAAATTGGCGCTCTATTTCTGCTTTGTCGTACGATATTTTCAAACCGTCTTCATTAATAACATCTATATCCTTCTCTAAGTTTTTAAGCACCTTCTCTTTTTCCTTTTCTTCTTTTGCCTTTTCACCGTTTTTGTTTTTTCCCGTATTTTCCATTTGTAAATCGATTTCCTATAGTAGTAAATTCTATGAGAGTTTGTTAATTATAAAAATCCAATTAAAATTATAAAAATATCTGTTACCAAAAATAAGAAAAGATTAACTTATGTACCCTTCTCAATGGAATCTATACCCGCTAAACTTAAATTTTAGCAATTGTAGAAATTACACTTAAAAAGTAACAAAATTTAATTACTACAGAAAAAGATGTGAATTTTTTAAATATTATCACCGATTCAAAAAGCCAACAAAATAATAAAATTAATTAATTTTGCATAATTTCAATATTTATTACTATTGGATTACTATTGGAGATTGCCTAAATTGACTAAATCGGGATATAGTTATGTAAAGGAAACATTCGAAAAACACGAAACTGGATATCAAACAAATCACTGGGAAAGAGGAATCAAATACAGAAAGGGAAGGTCTGTTGAACGGGTTGAAAGACCGACTAAATTGCATAGAGCACGAACTCTTGGTTATAAAGCTAAACAAGGCTACATCGTTGTTCGAGCGAGAATCAGAAAAGGGGGAATGCACAAGGTTCGGCCGAAACGAGGTAGGAAACCTCGCGCGATGGGTGTATCTAAATATACTACTGGTAAAAATTTACAATGGGTTGCTGAAGAACGCGTACAACGTAAATATCCCAACATGGAAGTACTTAATAGCTATAAAGTATATGCCGACGGTCGAAGTTGGTATTACGAAGTAATACTTGTAGATCCATCTCATCCTGCAATAAAAGCAGACCCAAAAATTAATTGGATTTGCGAAGCACCTCATAAAAGGAGAGTTTCCCGTGGTTTGACCTCTTCGGGAAGAAAAGCTCGAGGGTTACATAAAAAAGGATGGGGGTCTGAAAAGACACGCCCGAGCTTAGGTGCAAATAAAGGTCGTGGTAAATAAATAGGTTTTTATCTAAATTTATATTCCTTTTTCAGTAAATATATTGTTTTGATTCTTTAATTTTATTAATTGAAATCCAAATTTTAAAATTTTTTCACAATACCAAATCCATTAAACAAAAGAAATTATTATTAGAATATCAGTAAAATTTAATATTGAAATCTTTTGAAATACCAATTTATAGTTTATTAATTGAGACCGTCATTCCGCCGTCTAGAATTATGTTTTGACCAGTTATATAGTCAGCTGTTGGAGAAGCTAAAAATAGGGCGAGATCTGCCACCCATTTGGAATCTCCAATTTTGTCTATAGGGATTTTAACACCTCTCGTTTCTAGGAACTGTCGAATTTTTCTTGGGTCGTTATCGTATATTGGGGTAAGAAACACTCCCGGCGATAAAGCGTTGACAGTTATATCAACTGGGCCAAGTTCCAAAGCCCAAAGTTTTGTAAACGCAATAACTGTAGCTTTAGAAGCGCTATATATACCTAACATTGGATTTATTCCATTCGCTGTTCCAGCACAGGACGCAATATTGATGATTTTAGCTCGAATTGGTTTAAATTGCCGCTGGCTTTTCATTTTCCTAAAGAAAGTCTTAGTCACATTCCAAGTACCTTTAGCATTGATTCCCATAACTTTATCATATGTTTCTTCTGATGCAGCGAGCGATTTATACGCACCACCATCAATTCCAGCGTTATTAATCAATATAAATACATTGTCAAACTTTTCAAAAGCTTGCTTTTTCATTCTTTCGACGTCTTCTAACTTTGAAATATCTGCTTGAGCAAGAAGTATTTCCACATCATTTTCTTTTAAAACCAAATCACGCGTTTCTTCAAGACCTTTCATGTTGATGTCGTTTAATACTAAATTTGCCCCTTTGTTTGCAAAAGCAACTGCAAAGTCTCTTCCGAACCCACTCCCAGCTCCCGTAATTAAGACGACTTTTTTTATTAAAAATTTATCTTCTAACATTTTTCTTTACCTCTTAAAAATATAGAATTATTATTAATAGCATTTTTTAGATTAGGTTTATTTTGCATTGATTAAAATTTTTTTTAAAAATCTTCATATACTACTTTGGAGTTTAAATAATCTTTCCATAAAATAAATAGAGTGTAAAATGAAAATAAAAGAAAAAATGGACTTTTTTGGAAAAGTCTTATACGATCATTGGAAAAACGATAAATCTTCTACACTATTTTTCATAGAAAATATGGAAAAAAAATTTCCCATTGAAGTATCTCGGTACTTCCGGGTTTATGAAGAGTTTTCAGATTTAGAGAAGAAAGCCATCAGTTTTGCCCGTGGTGACATATTAGATGTTGGTTGTGCTACGGGTTATCATGTATTGGCTCTTAAAAGGCGTGGAAATGTGGATGCGATCGATATTTCTGAACATGTCATAAAAATTGCTAATGAGCAAGGAATAGAAAACTGTTTTGTGGCAGACATCTTTAAATACCACCCGAGGAAGAAATATGATACAATTACTTTATTTGAGAACAATATCGGTTTAGCCGGAACGATCTCCAAAACTAAAAAACTTATTAAGATTTTAGCCAAATTACTTAAAGAAGATGGGCAAATTCTTTGCGAAATAGTTAGAACAAAAACTGTAGATACTTGGTGCGTGTTAATGACGCCATTATGGAACGGAAAAAAAGGCAAGTCTTTTAATTGGCTCCATTTTTCGCCTAGCTTTCTTTCAAAAATTTGTGTAAAATATAGTTTAAAACTAGAAGTGTTAGAGGAAAAAGAGATTTCGAGCAATATCTGGTGTTTAATTAGATTATCTCATAATTTAAATTAATTTATTTTATCCTTTAATTCGAATAATATTTAGAAAGGTTAAGGGTTAAATTATCAATTGCCATAAAGTTAAAGTTAAAAAAAATAGTTAAAAAAAATTTATGATTAATGATGTTCGTATCCTATCCAAACAAACCCTTGTTCTTTTTATAGAGTCCGACTATTTTCATGGCGGATGGCGTTTCAAAGGCGATTTGCACATCGATAACGGCTGGTTTTTTAGAATCTATAGCGCGTTGTAAAGCTGGTTTAATATTATCTGGCTTAAGAACTTTTTCCCCGTAGCAACCAAAACTCTTGGCGATTTCAGCGTATTCGATTGGCGGGAAATCAACATCGCAATATCGCTTGTTTAAATTCCCTTTTTGTCCGCTTTTAATCATACCCCAACAGCCATTGTTAGCTATCACGATAATTATAGGTAAGTTTAATCTGACCGCAGTTTCTAGTTCTTGTATATTGAACATAAAACTGCCGTCTCCAGTTAGACAGACAACCAACTTATCCGGTTTAGCCATTTTAACTCCAATTGCATAAGGTATGCCTACGCCGAGATGTCCCATTGAAATTGGATAAAATGTAGATCGAGGACTACGATGTTTGTAGTTGATATATTTGTAAGAAAATACTACAATATCGCCACCGTCAAGAACAATCTGAGTATCAGGGCTGATGAAGTCAAACAATTCATATACCAACCTTTCGGGTTTCATAGGTAACTTGGTAGCTTTTAACATTTTTGGAATTAATTGAGCATCGTTTTTGCGTATTTCTTGTAAGTAATCGTTCCATTCGGACCACTCGGAAACTTTTTGTTTTGGAAGGTTCTTTTCCATTTCGTTTAACAATTGGATAATGACTGCCTTACAATCTCCAATAATACTAACTTCCGGAAATCTATTTTTTCCAATTTCGTTTGGATCAATATCGACTTGGATGATTTTTTGAGCTTGATTCCAGATAGGAGGGGCCCCGTAAAGAATTGAATAATCCCACTTACACCCCAGAGATAATACAACATCAGATTCAGATGCTGCAGTACGATAAGCGTTCGAAATTAAATAGGAGTCCAAAAAAGTTTTATAATCGTTTCCAATTGAGCCAATACCGTTAATTGTTGTCCCAGTTGGAATTATATAGGCTTGCGATAACTTTTTTAACTCTTCGGAGGCTTCTGAGGCAATTAACCCTCCACCAGCTACGATTAACGGTTTCTTGGCAGTTTTTAAAACTTCAATGGCTTTACTAATTTCTTCTGGGTGCCCGTAAGGCCTGTGAATTGGTCTATATTCTTTTGGCTCTCTGATGTTTTTAACATCTTCCTCAGTTGCAGCTCTAACTAAAGCGGTTTCTCTAAGTTCGAGGAAAACTGGCCCTCGTCTTCCCGAAAGTGCGATTTTCATAGCTCTTTGGACGGCGTGAGGGATTTCGCTTGGTTCTTCTACTTGAATTTGTGCTTTAGTGATTGGTCTCATTAAAGCGATCTGATCGATACCACCTTGTAATATACCTGTATCTTCAAACATACGCCCAATTTGCGCGCCGATTACTAACATTGGAATCGAATCTGCGTTAGCTGCTGCCACAGCGGGAACTAAATGAGTCACACCAGGCCCAAGAGTCCCCATACAGACGCCAATCTCCCCCGTTGCCCGTGCCCACACATCTGCCGCGTGTCCACCTGCTTGTTCGTGGCGCACCATAACGGTGTCTATACCTTCTTCGCGCCCCCATCGTTCTACTGCGTCATAAATTCTCAACAGTTCTCCACCAACGATGCCGAAGATTTTGGTAACGCCTTCCTTCAATAAGCATTTAACTAGTAAATCTCCACCATTTAATATTTGTTTTGACATAAATAAACATTATTAAAAATAAGAATTAAATATTGTCATGTCAGATTAAACTAAATTGAACGAAAGTTTCAAAAAGAGATTAATTCTAAATAAAAGCCAAGAGTTTTTTTGGTGTCTAAATAATCGAATTTCACTTTTCCAGCTTTTCCTGTTTGGATAACATTGATGTTATATTGGTTTTTAAAATATTCAATTAATTGATCCGCGTTCTTGGTGTAAGCACCGAGGTGATGTAGCCCCTCGTTACCTTCTTTAATAAAGTCTAAATAAAGATGGTTTCCGTTTGAATCTAGTATTTCCACGATTTCGAATTGCTTTCCTCCAAAGTTCTGCATTACCTTTTTCATTTGAAATGTAACTTCCTTTCCTTTATACCAGACTGTAGAACTCTGTTCGACAATATTTAATTTGGTTTTAAAATCCATAATCCCGCCAAATATTTTTACTGCTTTATCAATATCATTAACAACAATTCCAATTTGGTCAAATTTATCCAATTTTAATTCAGACATTTTCATCATATATTATATTTAATTTTTATTTTACTTTCTCAGCAAATTCTAATTTCCCAGTAGGTTCTTTCAATGGAAATTCACCCTTAAGAATCATATACTTTAATTCTTCTGCCAGTTTTATAGCTCCATATCTATCAGATTGCCTTAATATAATCGGAATTTCCTTATTTTCAAATTTTATAGTTTTTAGATCAGCTTCAAATGCTCTTTCTGGACATAGAAAAAAGCAAGTCCCACAATTAAAACATCGGCTTCTGTCTATTCCGATGTTCATATTGAAAGCTCTTGTAGGGCATTTTTCTTCAACGGGACATTCATCACAATCCTTGCATTTTTTCGGATTGAATTTAACGAGGAAATTATTATCCCATACATCACCATAAGTGATTTTTCCGAGTTTATTTCTGCCTATTACATTTAAAATTACAAGTGGAACATCATTATCTGATTTAATAATATTTTGAAAAATTTTTTCATTTAATATTGGTATGGGTATTGCAATGCTACAAATATTTTCTAAACCAAATGACGTTTGAAAAGCCCCCATATATTCTGGTTTCATGCCTTTAAAGTCTGCGATTGTTTGCATATTAGGTTTTAATTTATCGTTTCTTGTTCCCGGTCCAAAAATGTATCCTTTACATCCATTAACTAATATTGGTGTTCCAACTCCAAAAATATCTGCCTTAGGATCGTTTTGAAAAGGATTCATTGCCCCACAACCAGAAAAGGACATTTGAGAATAATTACCTTCTAAAGGAAGCACTGAAAAGATAGTATTTACTTTCTCTGAACTAGGATTTATCATTGCAAAATAGTTTCTAATTGCTTGTCTAGTTCCCATCATTCTTGCAAATTGCATATCGTGTAAAGTTATTTTTTTCTCGATTATTTCCCCTTCTTCTCCTTTTGCAATTATTTCTACTTCTTTGCCTTCAACGAGATCTCTGAAAAGAGTGCCACCAGAATAATTCTCTATGGTACTACTCTGTGCAGTACCATATAATATTAAATCTACTATACCGAGAAACTCATTAGGGCAAGGTCCAGGAAATGCAGATATTCCATTTAGAGAAACATCTATAAATTTTCTTACAGTCTTAGGTGGCGATAATCTAAAAGAGAAAATTCCCGCAATCCCACTCATAAGTGCTTTAGTAGCGGTAGTAACAACATCTACATCTTCGAATTGGATTTTTTCGTTATTATTTATACGATCGATTAAATCTTGAACAGTATATATAGTAGCAGTTCCTTTAGTAATTTTCTCCCTTATATCAGAAAGCTTTCTTTTCTTAGTCAAGAGAACCACTCATAATATAAAACGCTTTATCATGTAAAATATTTATCTTTAATAAAATTTTTTTTATTTATAAAATACTTTAAATTCTTAAAGCGTTACATTAAATAAGAAATCTTTAAAAAAGAGGTCAATTTCTAATTGTCTTACTTTGAATCTAGGTTGAAAATAAACATAAACGATTTCGCAGATATAGAGAGAAAGTTAAAATTCTGTCAAGAATTACGGATAACCAATTTAATTTTAGAACCAAAAAATAACGTAGTAAAGTTTAATTCAGAGTTGAAGCAGCGAATTAGTAAAATCTCGTCTCTGAACATCTACTATCGCATTAATTTGAGGCCAAATAGCCTAAACGACTTAAAAAAACGTATACAACTTTACAATAATTTCTCAGATATTATTTCGGTGGAATCTATGGATAAAAACATTCAAATTCAAGCTGCTAAAGATTCTCGAGTGGATATAATCTCATTTTCAGACCAAAATATACTCAAGACAATTTCTCCAGGAATTATTTCCCTTACTAAACAAAACAGGTCTTTCATAGAATTTTCGCTTGCACCAATAATGACGAGAAACCAAGCAGTTCAATCGAGGTATTTGAGGAGTCTATATCGTGCAGTCCAATTAGCAGTTCAATTAAAAGTTAACTATATTATAAGTGGAAATTTTGACGATCTCTTTAAACTAAGACATCCCAGGGCTTTAATTAGCGTTTGTCATACTTTATTGGACATATCTTTATTGAGCGCCAAGAAAGCTTTTTCTGAAAACGTGTTAACCTTAATAGATCGCGTACAAGCACGTCAAGACAAGAATATCATCGAATCCGGGGTAAAGCTATTAAAAGAGGGTGAGCTATAGTGGTAAAAAATGAAAGAAATAGGTACATTCTATTCAAAGTAATTACAAAAGATAACTCCGATTTGGACCAAAGAGAGGTTTTAAACGCTATTTGGCAATCAATTTGGAAATATTTTGGATTGAGAGAAGCAAGTAAGGTCGGATTATGGTTGTTAGATATAGATTTCAAGGAAGGTTTCGGTATCATTCGGTGTTCTCATAACACGAAGGAAATAGTTATTTCGGCAGTAACTCTGATTACACAAATATCTGGCAAAAGAGTCATTTTATCTCCAATAAAGACTTCTGGAACGATTCGTAGCATAAAGACTTTAAAAAAATTAATAACAAATAAAGGATAAATTAATTAGATATTACAATTATTAAAAAAGAAAATGAAAAACCCAAGCCTTACAGTTGCCCAAATCAAAGAAATTGACGAATCTTTTAACTTAAATTTGAATATTTCATTATTGCACATTAAAGAAAAACACAAATATAATTATTTATTAATTGTCAAATCAGAAACTACCAGATTTGCAAAATTAACAATATACCCTATAAATAAAGAAAAAGTCCTAAAGGTTACATTAACGGGTTTAAATCGAATTGATGAATACATAGAAAACTTCTCTGTGAATCTTCACGAATACGAGATCATTCATTCTTCGGGGTTGGTTTTGGTGGAGGGCAAATTATTTTTTGAATGCTACCTTAATCTTTCATTAAGTGACGAAAAATATAAAGATTTAAAAACGCTTTTAGATAAGAATAAAAATAAATTCAAAGATATAAAAATAGAAGAAATAAGTTTAGCTAAAAGTAAAGTGAATTAAATAAATGAAAACATGGAATGTTTTTCTTAAATTTTCTGATGGTACAGAAAAACAGCTAGAATTATTCGATGCTAATGTATATTTTAATGGGTATTTAAAAATAAAAAGGTCTTACTTTATACGTTTGGTAAAAGCAATAAAGATGACTAAAAAATATACTACTGGGCACGCGATTGAGAAAATCATTGGACCTGATGCAAAAGAATGGACTTTAAACCCTTGGATGTTGCTTTTGATCAAAGATAACGAAAAAAAGAAGCCGTTTTGGCTTTTCATTAAAAGAGAGAAAGATTTATCTGGTCTACTAATTGCGATAGGCCCAAAAGCGTTTGCAGAATATAATAATAGTAATATGCTTGAAGCGAAGCGCGATATAAAGCGATTAATAAATTACATTATAGCGTATTTAAACAAGTTTAATTGCAGCGTCCTACTTCCCAATTATCTCCCTTAAATTGAGATTTTACATTATTATTATAGAACTGAGTTCTTTTATTAAAATATACTAAATTATAATATTTGATTAAAATCGTTAATAATTAATTAAGTAAAGAAAAAATATTAAATTCAATTTTAATTATCATTTTTAATTAAATGCTAAATTGAACAATTCAAAAAGTGGCTATAGAACTTTGAAAAAAAACACAATAAGATTATATACTCTAATTATCATGACTCAAATATTCTTGAGCTCCATATTTTTAATAATAAATGGTTATGGAGATCCAATTGAAATTAAAGTAGGTTTTGGAGCTGCCCCCGTTATAGACGGGATCATTGATGACGCTACAGGCGAGTGGGAGCAAGCCAATAAGCAAAACATTAACTTATATCCAGATATAACTATTCCAGAAAATGGATTGGAAATTGACTTATGGGTCATACAAGAGGGTGTAAACTTATGTATATTAGTACAATTTGACTTGCAGGATCATGATTCTAGTGAATACGATAACGAGTTTATAGGAATTTTAATTGCTGATGAGGATTCTAACTCTGATTTTACTGACGTCAAAATTGTTCAATATTCAAACATAAGTGAGAATACTTTTCAATATTTAGATTACCATATTAATGATACAGAGTACGAAGTAGATATTATTTCTAATGGTGCTGGTGCAGCTAACTTAGAGGAAAATCAAATAACATATGAATTTTCAATACCAGTTAAAGAGACTGAAGATCAATTTCAAGATGTTTATTTAAATTATATTAGGAATTATGATTTCAAAATTGTATTTGGAAAAACAGCATTTTACCCAGATGGAATTATGATTTCAAATATAGTGTCAATATATTTAGAATTTAAACCGGGAAGTCCTGACATCCCAATAGATGAATTAATAATGATTATCTCAACAATCGTTATTTTCAGCACAATTGGCGCTCTTTATATTTTTTATATATATCGAATAACTCAACTAAAGAAAGAAATCAAAAGAATAAGGAGTTAACATGTCAAAAATTAATAAAAATAGTGTTAAATCACAACCAACTAAAAAGAAGGAAAAATTAGAAGAAAAATTCGCATACCGTTCAGTTATTATCTCTGCGATATTTGGAGGGCTATTTTTAATAATTTCAATTTTATTAAATGGAGAAATAATTACATTATTTCCTAGTGATAACCCATTTTTGTTAGCTTTAGATATTACTATTAGAGTTCTCGTTATTTTAATATTTGACATTTTAATCATAGTTAGTCTTGGAAATTACAAAGAATTGACTGGCAAACCAGTAGATTTTAAAATAATTGGACTGTTATTTTTCTTATCGTTAATACAAGCATTTAAAGATTCGTTGGTTTTCTCCTTTACGTTAGTAGGTCTTTTAGTTATCGTTCTATACTTGTATTTAGTTCAAGAAAGCTGAAAGTCATTACTTATTTAATGTTTTAAATTCAAACATGAAAAAGAATTTACTGTTTATTGGTCATAGAGGGACTAGAATAGATTACGATGAAAATACACTAAAATCATTCGAAGTAGCGATTAAATCCGGAGCTCAGTACATTGAATTTGATGTTCGGAGATTGAGCGATGGAAATTTGTTAATTTTTCATGATGCCTTCATAGACAAGACTATAGTTGGTTCAGTGTATCTAAAAGATTTAACTTACGCTGAACTTAAAAATTATAAAACTAAAATTAGAACTGCTAAAATTCCTCTTTTAATTGAAGTGTTAGATAAACTTGCAAAAAGAACGAAGTTCATGATTGAATTAAAAGAAGAAGAAATAAAAAATGACGTAATTAACATGGTGATTAAGAAAGGACTATTAAAAGATTGCGTTATTTGCGGAAGAAATTATGAATTATTGAGGATAATTAAAAAAGATTTTCCTAAATGTCAAGTTTGTTATAATATTACTAAAGGACAGGGATTAAATTTAGAAGAATTTATAAAATTGGGGAATCAGAAGAATTTACATTTTATACCTGACATGATAAGTTTAAAGTCAATTTTAATTAAAACTAATTTTATAGATATTTGTCACGAAAACGGTATTAAAGCTCTTGCTTGGGACTTTATTAAATACGCTAATTCTGTTAAAATTATTAAAGATTTAATTAAACTTCAAATCGATGGGATTTTATTTGATGATCATAAAAATATTAAAATTATAAAGCAGTGGTTAAAAAGAGCTTAACTTGATTTCGTTACTTTAGATATTCCGGGAGGAAGTATAAGGATAATATCGTTTAAAGACAAAATTTTTACCCACTTTTTATTATCCACTTCAGCTTTATTAAGAAAGATTGATTTCAATTCCTTTGCTAACTTTCCTTTGGTTAATCCCGATTTTGAAGGTTTAATTAGTATTGAATTGCTTGTTTTATTTTTAATGGTGCTTGTTGGCTCGCAAATTATTTGCGGATATAATATTTTAACATTCGGATTAGCTCCGTCTTTGATTTCTAAGAGCTCTAATCGAAGAACTAACTCAGTTTTAGCGTCTTTAATGACATTCTTCTTTCCAGAAATCATAAAAGAACCTTTAGGTAAATACTCGCCAGAAGGAGGTGTTTTGGAAATTTGATTCGCTAAAACATAAAAAACATCAACAACACCCCAATTTTCTTTCCAAGCTATAGAAAAACTTGCTACAAAGTCAGCCGCCTCTTTAATTGAACTTTCAGGAATTTCTTTATTTATTGGATTTTTAATTACGGTAAGAGGAGAGCCTGGAAAATTTGTGTGAAAAATTAAATCGTCAGGCTTTATATATTTTTTAAATATTGTTTCATTCGAACTCGCATCCCTTCCGCCAATTACTAAGAAACCATCCGAAGAAATAAACCACCTAAATTTCTCATACCATTTTTTTGTTGGTTTTTTAATTAAAAAATTCACTTCTAATTCGATTGATTCTTTTTTAAGCTTTAGTTTTTCAATATTGTTTTTTGTTTTTTCAATTGCTGGAAATGTTCCGGTTAATTTCTTTTCTGCTTTTTTACCTTTAGAATAAATTAAATTTGCGTTTTCCCCAACTGTTTTATTTAAATCCAAATATACTTCGTTATTGTTAATATCAATTACAACTTGTTTGGTTGCAGGGATTATTTTAACAAAAAATGCTAACTCTTCTAAAATTTCGTTTTTAGCAATTTGTAATTTAGCGTTAATTTCTTCCCAACCGTAGCCTTTAGCTTTAGCGTCTAAAATTCCGTTAAATAACTTATGTATAGCATTAAAATTGGCGTATATAAAATCTCCATATTCGTAATACATGTTTTTTCTTATTTTGAGTTCTTTAAGGTATTCTTGTTGATTTTTTAATATTTTTTCTTGAGATTTTATTTTTTGATTGATTGATTGATCTTGTGGAGTTATTAATTTACTGGAATCTAGTTTTGAAAAGTATTCGTCAACAGCGTCATTAAAAGAATTTGCTTGTTTTTTCTTATTGTTATTAAAAAGTCCTAATTCAAAAGGGATAACGGAGATCTCTTCTCCGTCCTCGTTAAAAATAATCTGTGCATTTATTTCACCAAAAAGTAATTTATTTCTTAAATTTTTGAAAGCGTGAAATAGTGAATTCAACTCTTCTTGATTTAAATCGCTACTGTTTTTAGATTTATCTATCTTTGCCATATGGCATATTTCTTCACCATATAATCCTGATATGTTTATATTTCGTGCTAAAATTCTTACTATTTCCCCCTCAAAATTAAGTATAATTTCGTTAAAGTCATTTTGATTAATAGTTAGAAAATCTATTCCCCTAGATTTTGGAAATATGTATTCTCTATTAGCTAAAATATCCCTATCTCTATATTTACTGTAGCGTTTTGCTATTTTAACAAGGTTTTTATCGTCTAATACTATGTAGTTTCCCTTATTGAATAGTTCAATTATAAATTTCCAGGGTTTTCCCTCTATATTGCTTAATTCGAATATAATAATTCTATCAAAATTATATTGATTAATTGCTAAAATTCTTCTATTTTTTAGAAGTTTTCTCAGAGATACGATGTACTGACTTGGATATTTCGGTATTGGGTAATCGTATTTAGTAAAATTTATACGCGAATCGTTTTTAACGATTAATATTTTTTTTTCATTTAATTTAGTCTTAATTTTTAAAATTAATATATCCTCAATTTCGTAGATATTAGTAATTTTACCTTGAGTTAGAACAAAATCTAATTCTTTCGTAATAGCAAATACATCGAAATTTGAAAATTTAATATTTTTTTTCATTATATATTATAATGATTCTCTTTTTTTTTCTTTTATTAAAAATCAAAAATAAATTGAACTAAATCTAATTTACAAAATTTTAATAAAAAAAATAATATTAATAATACTAATTATGGGAAAAAAAGAAAAACGGCCGAAAAGGGTTAATATTAAAAAAGAACGGCAAAGACTTATAAAAGAGAAAAAAAAACTACTTCCAAAGCAAGATCTTCAAGTGGATAAAAAAGCGACCAAAAAGATTGATATTCGATTAGAAAAAGAGACAAGATTATATTGGGTAAGAGTAATTTCAGGCGCTTTAAGTGGTTTAATCGGAAGATTATTGTTTGGTGTAATTGGTTGGTGGTTGTTAATTTGGATGTTATGTTTTTGGTTTATTACGCCATTTTTTGTTAGTTTTATTGTGTATAAATACGAATATGATAAAGAGGAATGGAGCTGGAAGAATATTATAAAACCTGGTATTGGAATATTTTTCTTTTTATTTATGATTGTTACTGTTATTACGCATACATTTTTAGCTTTTCTCTAAATCGAACTATAATTGTATTGTTTGTTTTATTTTCTTCTCAATCTTCCCCTTAGAACTAAAGACAATTTCGTCCAATTTATATATCCTATTGCAGTATATGCATTGAATTTTCAGTGGTTTTTCTTCTAGAACCATGAATTCTGTTTCAATTGGTTCATTGGAATTAGAAATGCAGGTCTTGTTCCGGCATAAAATTAATTTCTTAATTACTTTAGGGAGGTTTACTTTTTTCTTTTCAATAACCTTATATTCTTCAATTAAAGAGATATTCGCATTTGGAGAAAGTATTGAAATTTGTTGCATTTGTTTTTTATTAAGAAAGACACCTTCAATTTTTATAATATCTTTTCTTTGATATTTCTTAGACGAAACATTAACGCCAATTGTAATAAGATTTGGTGATTCGTCAAGTCCCGTTAAACTCATAATAGTTAGCGCGTATCCAGCGTCAATATGGTCAATAACGGTTCCCTTCTTTAATCTGGCTATTTTTAATTTTTCTTCCAACATTTTCTTAATTATTAAAAATTATTTAATTGAAAAATTTTACTAATTTAATTATTACTTCAATTTCTTAAATTAATATTAATATCGAAATAAAAAATAAAACTGTTGATACAATAAAATTATAAGACAAGTTATCGTCAACCTCTAAATCCAAAAAATCTAAAAGTCCAATAATTACAGCTCCAACTAGGGGAATTAAAATTAAAATTACGGGTTCTAACATATATACTTGTCTTAAAAGCAATAAAGTGATAACTCCAGAGGCAAAGGCAACGCTCATACCCGCAAATAAACCCTCATAAGTTTTTTTTGTATTTCGAATTTTCTTGCGCCCAAATTTTTTTCCGACTAAATTTGCAGTCATATCAGCAAAAATTGACATCGTCATTGAAGTGCAAATCACCAATGGACCTATAGGTTGAAACATCCCATATAAGATTATTATTGAAAAGCAACCAATTCCCATGGATATATGCGGGCCCAATCTAAGGTGTCGCTCTTTTTTTCTTAAAATTCGATTAACTGGCTTCAAGGGGTAGAGGTCTGGCCTTAAAATTCTAATAAAATCGGCAGATAACATACCAATTAAAGAGACTCCAACTAAAAAAACTACTAAATATTGAGTAAAAATCATTTTATTAACCTCTATGTTATAGATGGAATAGAATATCTCTGAAATGATATAAGGGGAAAATTTCAAA
>Ga0209345_10003328_pt1 | contig 16669 bp, 12 predicted proteins | sample Cruoilmetagenom7_FD_187294 | JGI IMG/M metagenome (GOLD analysis project Ga0209345, IMG submission 187294) | Oil polluted marine microbial communities from Coal Oil Point, Santa Barbara, California, USA - Sample 7 (SPAdes) (version 2) | ecosystem: Environmental > Aquatic > Marine > Oil seeps ...
AACGAATTGAAGGAAAAACTGAAGCTTACCTACCTGTTTATATCTCATGATCTAACTGTAGTAAAGCATATGGCTGACCGGATTATGGTAATGAAAGACGGAAAGCTGGTGGAGCAGGGCCCTTCCAATGAACTTTTCCTGAACCCAGAGTCCGATTACACCCGGGAATTATTGGATTCAATCCTGGATTGATGTTAACCAAAACTGACAAAACCTTTGAAGCGGCTGTCAGGGACGCTGGAAATCCTCCTCCCAGAGCTCAACATCGGATATGTTTACTGCACCGGCTATATCTTCCGGGCAATCAATCATAAGGTTGAAATTCGGTGGTTTCTCAAAAACGTCAGTCAGCAGGACACCCCTGGTGCTGTCTGAATATACCTTCTGCATAAACAGGCCATAAATGGGAAGGGCCATACTGGCTCCCTGACCAAGAGCCATGTTGTCAAAATGAATGGACCGGTCATCACCACCTACCCATACACCTCCAACAAGATTAGGGGTCAGGCCCATATACCATCCGTCCGAATGATTCTGGGTAGTCCCTGTCTTGCCACCCATTTCTGAGGTCAGCTCATACACATTTCGTATCCGCCTGGTAGCAGTTCCCCTGTTCACCACTCCTTTCAGTAGGCTTAGCATCAGGAAGGCTGTTTTTTCAGATATGGCTTCACTCTGTTTGGGTTGGAATGTAGTCAGCACATTGCCATTTTTGTCCTCTATCCTGGTAACAAAAATGGGTTCAATATAAACCCCTTTATTAGCATAGGTGCTGTAAGCTCCCACCATCTCATACAGTGTAACATCAGAGGTCCCGAATATGAGTGAATTCACAGGCATGATAAAACTCTTCACCCCCATTTTTTTGATGACATCGTCAACAATGGTCTGTGGAGGAAATTGTTTCACCAACCAGGCGGAAATATTGTTCACCGAGTTTGCCAATCCCCATTTAAGTGTCACCATCCTTCCTTCATACCTCTTACTACCACTTCTGGGTGTCCATGTTGAATCCTGATCCATAAAAGTCTGGGGTACGTTGGGTACCTTGTAACAAGGAGTGTACCCCTCCTGCATGGCCAGGGTGTATAAAAATGGCTTGAAAGTCGAACCTGCCTGCCTGCCACCCATGGAGATATGGTCGTATTTGAAATACTTGAAATTAGGTCCACCCACATAAGCCCTTACAAACCCGGTTTTAGGATCCATGGCCATCAAGGCCGCACGAAGGTAAAATTTATAATGTATGATAGAATCCAAAGGACTTAGTACAGTATCACGTTCCCCATGCCAGGTAAAAACATTCATGTCAATCGCTGTGTTGAAAACCCGTTTGATGGAATCCAATGATATCCCGGCATTACGCAGGCGGCGGTACCTGTCTGAATTCCGCATTGAACGGTTGATCATACTCTGCACCTGCTCAGGTTCAACATCTTTGGAATAGGGAGCTGTCCGGGATCTTTCTTTTTCTTTGTAAAATTCATCCTGCAGGAAGCCTGCCAGGTGCTCCTGGACTGATTCTTCGGCATATTTCTGGTATTTACTGTCGATGGTGGTATAAATCCTTAAACCATCCCGGTATATATTATATGGAGAACCATCCGGTTTCAGGTTTTTATGAGCCCATCCGAAAAGTGGGTTCTCCATCCATTCAATCGAATCTTTCAGATACTGGCTATAGAGAAAATAGTTTTTGCGCTCCGGATATGATTTTCTCATAATCTTATCCAGGTGCTGGCGCAGGTAGGTTGCCAGTCCCACATTATGATCCTGCACCCGGTATTTCAGCTCAATGGGCTTAACGGATAATGAATCAAACTGTTCATCTGTGATGAAGTCATATTTCCGCATTTGACTCAAAACAATGTTTCTTCGGAACAGGGATCTTTCAGGGTTCATAACCGGGCTGTAGCGTGTTGGGGCTTTTAATAAACCTACCAGGACAGCAGACTGCTCAACCATTAGCGAATCGGGTGAAGTATCAAAGAATACCTTGCCCGCTGATTTGATGCCATATGTATTATGCCCGAAGTCCACCGTATTCAGGTACATCACGATGATTTCGTTCTTGGTATAATTCCGTTCCAGCTTGGCCGCAGTGTTCCATTCCTTGAATTTTGATACCCCCAGTTTGAGCGTTCTCCTAAATTTCCATTGATAATAAGTGGTATCACGGGGATACAGCTTTTTTGCCAGTTGCTGCGTGATGGTGCTTGCCCCCCCGGCATCCTGTCCTAAAATAATTGACTTGACAAACATTCTTGCAGTGCCCCTGGCATCAACTCCTGAATGCCTGTGAAACCGAATATCCTCAGTGGCTATCAGGGCATTTACCAGGTTGGGAGATAGTTCATCGAAATTCACATAGGTCCGGTTTTCCAGGTAAAACTTACCCAGCAGCACTCCGTCTGCTGAATAAACCTCAGAGGCAAGATTATTTTTCGGGTTTTCCAAGTCTTCAAATGTCGGGACATATCCAAGTTTGCCGCTGGACAGTAGAAAGAAGAGCAGGATCATTACCAGGAATGGGATGGAAAGGAGCGACCAGAAGATTATCAGGTACTTTTTCCATTCCCGCTTATTTGTTGACATAGGGGCCAATTTTGCGGCTAAAATAATAATAATTTGAATTAAAATTTTGAAGTATGCTCACGATTTGTTTTTCTTTGTGGTGTTTTTAACCAAACGGATGGGCAATTAGATGGAAGAGAATCTGGTTATTGTAGAATCACCTGCCAAGGCAAAAACCATTGGCAATTTCCTTGGAAAAGGTTTCAGGGTACAGTCGAGTTTTGGTCACATCAGGGACCTTTCGAAAGAAAATTATGGTATTGATATAGAGAATAACTATCTACCTGAATATATAATTCCTGAGGACAAGAAAAAAATAGTGGCAGATTTAAAGGCATCTGCCAAGAAAGCCTCCATTATCTGGCTGGCCTCTGATGAAGACCGGGAAGGAGAAGCCATTGCATGGCACCTTTCAGAAGTCCTTGATCTTGAACCGGAGAAAACCAGACGGATCGTTTTCCACGAGATCACCAAGAACGCCATTAATGAGGCAATCGAAAACCCGCGGGATATCAATCAAAACCTCGTAAATGCCCAACAGGCCAGAAGGATCCTGGACCGTTTGGTTGGATTTGAACTGTCCCCCCTATTGTGGAAAAAGGTAAAACCGTCTCTTTCCGCCGGACGGGTCCAATCGGTTGCTGTCCGCCTGATCGTCGAACGTGAGAATGCTATTGATGACTTTCAATCCAGTTCTTTTTTCAGGGTTGTTGCCCAATTTGAATTCAAGGATGGTAATGGAAAAGCACATGCAGTCCAGGCAGAGCTTCCTGCAAAGTTAAAGGACCAGGCATCTGCCAGGGAATTCCTTGAAAGTTGCCAGGGTGCCGGTTACCATGTGCTGGATGTGACCAGGAAACCTGCTAAAAAATCACCTGCCCCTCCTTTCACCACTTCTACGCTTCAGCAGGAGGCCAGCAGGAAACTTGGATTTTCGGTTGCCCAGACCATGAGTGTGGCTCAACGACTATACGAAAGCGGGAAGATTACTTATATGAGGACTGACTCTGTGAACCTTTCAAAATCAGCCATTTCAGGGGCACGTAACGTAATTGAAAAAGAATATGGCAAGGAATATTCCCGGACCAGAAATTTCTCTACCAAGAGCAAGGGTGCGCAGGAAGCACATGAAGCTATCCGCCCTACCTACCTCGAACAGAAAAGCATTGAAGGCAAAAGGCAGGAGCAGCGATTGTATGAATTGATCTGGAAAAGGACCATTGCTTGCCAGATGAGTGAGGCAGAATTGGAGAGGACCACTGCCAGGATAGGTATTTCAACACGTCCGGATCACCTGGTGGCAACAGGGGAAGTACTCCGTTTTGATGGATTCCTTAAGGTCTATATGGAATCAAGTGATGAAGAAACAGATGAAAAACCGCGTGGTTTGTTGCCTCCAATGAAGGAAAAAGATCCAATGCAGCTGCTGCAGATGGAAGCATCAGAACGTTTTACCCAGTCCCCCGCTCGGTTTACAGAAGCCAGCCTGGTGAAAAAGCTGGAAGAACTGGGTATTGGACGTCCCTCAACATATGCACCTACCATCTCCACTATTCTGAACCGCGGCTATGTGGAGAAGGGAGACAGGGCAGGGATTGAAAGGAAGTATATGGTATTGAACCTGGCAAACGATCAGCTCAGGGATGAGCTTAAATCTGAAGTTATTGGTAAAGAGAAAGCCAAGTTATTCCCAACCGATATAGGTGGACTTGTAAACAATTTCCTGGTGGATTATTTCAGCAATATCCTTGATTATAATTTCACTGCCAACATAGAAAAGGAATTTGATAAGATCGCAGATGGTAACATGGAATGGACCCAGATGATCAGCAGGTTTTATCCCGATTTCCATGAACAGGTAGTCCAGACCACTCAGAACAGCAAGAAACCAACCGGGGAAAGGATACTGGGCAAAGACCCGGAATCAGGCAGGCAGGTGAGTGTCAGGGTAGGCAGGTTCGGCCCCATGGTACAGATCGGTGAGGCAAGCGAAGAAGAGAAACCACGTTTTGCAGGCCTGTTGAAGAACCAGAGCATCAAAACCATCAGCCTGGAAGAGGCCCTTTCGCTTTTCAAGCTGCCACGTGATATCGGTCAGTTCGAAAAGGAAGAGGTAACGATTGGGGTTGGAAAATTCGGCCCTTATGCCCGGCATTCAAATAGGTTTTACTCCCTCGGACAAAGCGATGACCCTTTTAGTATCACACTTGATAGGGCCATTGAGATTATCAACCAGAAGAGAGAACAGGATAAGAACAAGGTCATCCAAAAGTTTGAAGAAAATCCAGGATTACAGATACTCAATGGAAGGTGGGGACCCTACATCAAACTTGATAAAGAAAACTTCAGGATCCCTAAAAGTAAGAAAGCGGAGGAATTAAGCTTTGAAGATTGCCTTCAGATTATTGAAAAATCAAGAGAAACTAAAAAGAAAAAGACCTAAACCCCTCACGGCGAATGAACCTGAATGATTATTTTGATCCTGTCAGCCTTGAAAGCCCTTTCAATGAATATCTGTCTGACAAGGCAATATTCTGTCGCAATATATATATACATACCCCTGATTCACCTATTGCCCGGCTTGAGGAGTTTGGACTGGCATTAATGGGGGTTCCTGAAGACCGTGCTGCCAGTATGTCTGGATCTGCCCTGGCACCGGACCTGATTCGCCAACAGCTCTACCAGCTATTCAGGGTAAATCCTAACCTGAAGATCATCGACCTTGGAAACCTGAAAACTGGTAACACAAACCAGGATACCTACTTTGCCCTTCGGGATGTTATTCTCGAAATGTCTTCACACAAAGTGATTACCATATGTATGGGAGGTAGCCAGGATCTCACATATGGGATCTACCTTGCCCACGAGAAGATGGAAAGAAAGTTTTCTTTTGCTACCATTGACTCCAGACTGGATATGGGTGTTATTGCAGACGAGATCAAACCTGAATCCTATCTGATACCCATTCTTTCGAGGAAGAAAGAACTTTTATTTTCATATACCAATATCGGTCATCAGACCTATTTCGTTGATCATAGTGACCTGGATTTTCTTCGGGATAATTTCCATAATTCAATCCGTCTGGGAGAATTCCGGCAGGATACTGGAAAAGTAGAGCCCTATTTGAGGGATGCGGCATTTTTAAGCCTGGATATGAATGCCATCCGCCAGGCAGATTCACCGGGTTGTATCAAACCTTCTCCGAATGGATTCACAGGTGAGGAAATCTGCCAAATCAGCCGCAATGCCGGATTGAGCAATAGCATGAAGACCTTTGGAGTTTTTAACATCCTGCCAGTGGCTGACCTTGGAGAACAATCCACCCATCTTGCTGCTCAACTCATATGGTATTTTATGGATGGCGTATCACAGCGAATTGAAGAAAATCCACATGCTTCACCCGATTCATTTAAGAAGTTCATAGTTAGCTCGAATGACATGGACCATGATATCATATTTTATAAAAGCCTGGAAACTGACAGATGGTGGTTTGAAGTCCCGGTACTACAGAAGAACAGAAGCAGGCATGCGCTGATTTCATGTTCTTTTGATGATTATCAGAAAGCATGTAACCATGAAATTCCAGACCGATGGCTGAATGCTTTCCAGAAACTGAATTAAAGATTCTTACCCCGAAGGCTCTATTTTAATCCTTTTCAGACAATATTTTAGCCCGATCACCGTAACCTTATTTAGAAAATGAGGTATAAAAGCTTGTCAAACCCCTGTAGTTATTAACAGTTTTTTGTTAATACGGTTTGTTTGAAAGCAATATTTTTACTTACTTTACCTAATTTCAAAGGGGCCAAAAATACGTTATAACGCCCTGGTTTTCAAACAGATATGAAAAAAGGATTTGGCATATTATTAATGAGTTTGTTGACTATGATTTTATACTCACAACAGGACCCTCAGTTCAGCCAGTACATGTTTAACATGACGGCCTTTAACCCCGGTTATACAGGCAGTCATGATAAGATTTGTATCTCTGGTGTGAACAGGCAGCAATGGGTTGGATTTGATGGTGCTCCATCATATTCCTTCTTCAATGCAAATGCTGCAATAAAGCCATTTGGGTTCAGCAGTGGAGTGGGTCTGTCAATACTCAGTGATAACCTCGCATTTAATAAAGACCTTGCCATCTCAGCAGCATATGCAGCTCGTTTCTCCATCGGACCAGGAACACTTGGTGTCGGTGTAAACCTAGGTTTATATAATAAGGCCCTTGAAGCTACCTGGTATATCCCCGATGGCATTGAAGATATGGTAGGACCGGACCAGGATCCATCCATCCCTAATGAGAGTGAAAGCACCATTGCCTTTGATATGGGATTCGGACTGTTCTATAATACTGACAACCTTTACTTTGGCGTATCCACAACACACCTGAATCAGCCCCAGATCAAATACGAGCAGGCAACCCCATTTCTGGCAAGGCATTATTATGCCGTAGCCGGATACAGGTTCCAGCTTCCCAATCCCCTGATTGAGATATTGCCCTCAGCTATTTTCAAGTCTGATGGCAAATCAAATTCTTTTGATGTAAGTGGACTTGTAAGGTACAATAAAAGGTTTTGGGGAGGCGTTTCTTATAGACCCGGAGATGCCCTTTCAGGGATTATCGGGTTTGAATTGTTCAACGGTCTCAGGGTAGGATATTCGTATGATTTTACAACATCATCTATTGGAAAGTACAGTGACGGTTCACATGAATTTACCTTGGGCTATTGTTTTAGCCTGAGTACGGATAAGACTCCACAAAAATACAGGAGTATCCGATTTTTATAAAAATTTTAATCTTGATAAATTATTTAAGTACTATAACACCTGAATAGCTATGAAAAAGTTACTTGCGTTTGGCCTATTAGTGGCTATGTTTAGCAGTTGTGGGAAATACTATAGCGGAGAACTCACAGGAGTACCTGGCAGAAAGAAATATTTTGAGCCAGATCCGTTTGGGATGCAATTTGTACCACAGGGAAGCTATAATGTTGGGCCCAGCGATCAGGATGTTCCGTTCGCGCAAAACCATTTTACCAAAACGATCACAACTGAACCTTTTTGGATGGATGAGACGGAAATCACCAACAATGAATACAGACAATTTGTAAAGTGGGTGAGGGATTCTCTCCGAAGGGAATTGCTCGGTGAAGTAATGGAGGAGGAATATAGGATCTCTGTGGATGGATATGGCAATGACATGGAAGAAGATATTTTCGGTCGTGCTTACAAGTTGAACTGGGACAGTAAGCTTGAGATGAAAAGGTTGGGTGACAATGAAGACGCCATGATGGCCCTGGACATGCTGTATTACAGTGTGGAGGACCGGTTCTTTGGCCGCAAGGAAATAAATGTTCACAAACTGAACTACAGGTATTTCTGGATTGATCTACAACAGGCTGCCAAGCATAGAAATAAATATAAGAATGCATACCTGGAAGACATCGGTGATCTGGACCAGGAACCAGGTGCATACGAAGGTAGCATTATAGATCCGGAGGGAAATGAGCAACCTATAGACAACCGTGGTGCTTTTATCCTTAAGGATGTGGTAAATGTTTATCCTGATACCCTTTGTTGGATCAGGGATTTTACCTACTCCTATAACGAACCCATGGCAAATATGTATTTCTGGCATCCTTCTTTTGACAATTACCCCGTGGTAGGTGTAACCTGGAAACAGGCTTCCGCGTTTTGTACCTGGAGGACCCAGTTGCTTAACAACGCCTTAAGCCGCGATGGTGATGCTTATGTGCAGGATTACCGCCTGCCCCTGGAGTCTGAGTGGGAATACGCCGCACGGGGTGGATTGGATAATTCCATGTACCCCTGGGGAGGATTGTATACACGTAACCGTGAAGGATGCTACCTAGCAAACTTTAAGCCTTTAAGAGGAAACTATGCTGTTGACGGTGGGGTTACCACAACTTCAGTTGGTTCATACGAACCCAATGAATATGGTCTATATGATATGGCCGGCAACGTTGGAGAGTGGTGTGCCAATGCCTATGATGAATCTGCTTATTTCTTCCAGCATGACCTGAATCCAGATTACAAATACAATGCAACGGAAAAAGATAGTCATGTAATGAAAAGAAAGGTAATTCGCGGAGGTTCCTGGAAGGATATCGCCTATTATTTGCAGGTGAGCACCAGGTCTTATGAATATCAAGATAGTTCAACATCCTATATCGGATTCAGATGTATTCGACCTTATATGGGTAACAAGTAATAATTAAAACCAGAAAAAACAATGAACGTAACAGAACTTGTTCAGAGTGCCGGTTGGAAAAACTTCATGTCCAAGTTATATGGTATCGGTGCATCCATCGTAATCATCGGTGCCCTATTTAAGATCCAGCACTGGTCTGGTGGTGGTTTAATGATTTCTCTCGGACTGGCTACCGAAGCAGTAATTTTCTTCTTTTCTGCCTTTGAGCCCCTTCATGAAGAACTGGACTGGACCCTGGTTTATCCTGAACTTGCAGGGATGACGGATCCGGATGAACTTGATGAGTATAAGGATGAGGTACTTGCTGGAAGAGGCGTTACCCTTGAAAGATTCGATGACCTGTTTAATCAGGCTGAAATCAGGCCTGAAACCATCCAGAAACTCGGAGATGGTTTAAACTCTCTGTCCAATACAGCTTCCAATCTATCTGATATATCAGCAGCCTCCATGGCTACACAGCAATATGCAGAAAATGTCCAAAAAGCGGCCGAAAATGTAGGTAGTCTTACCAACAACTACAGTGCCTCAACAGATAAATTGGCATCAGCTGCAGATTCCCTATCCAATACCTATGATAAAACTGCGGAGATAATCTCCCAGAAGGGTTCTGAAGTTGCCCAGCAGTTTACAAAATCTAGCTCGGGACTTGCAACCTCGTATGATGAGCTTGCTTCAAAGATGAAAACGGATTATAATACCATTGCCCAGGGGAACCAGGGATTCGGTGATCAACTCTCCAGCCTGAACAACAACCTGGCTGAGTTGAACAACGCCTACAAGAACCAGCTGAATGGAGCAAATGAACATATGAAAGACTCCGACCAGGTTTATAAGGGTATTGAAGATATGATGAAGAACCTGAGAGCCTCGGTTGAGGAAACAGAAAAGTATAAGGCCCAGATGGCCGAGCTCAGCAAGAACCTGGCAGATCTGAACACGATCTATGGCAATATGCTGTCAGCCATGAATGTAAAATAATTAAAGGCTTTTCCTGTTTTATAAACCTGTAAGAAAAACCAATGTCAGGAAAGAAAGAAACCCCGAGACAAAAAATGATCGGTATGATGTATTTGGTGCTGATGGCAATGCTGGCACTGAATGTATCTAAGGATGTTCTCGATGCATTTGTTCTTGTTGATGAAGGATTAAGCAAGACAACTGAAAACTTTGCATCCAAAAACGATGTGTATTACAGGGAATTTGACCGAGCAGCTGCGGAGAACGAGGAGAAAGCGGGACCATGGCAGTCGAAAGCCCTCGAGGTAAAACGCAGATCGGATGAACTCTATAAATACATCCAGGATTTGAAGCTTGAACTGGTAACCAGTACAGAAGGAGAAGATACAGAGGCAATTGAAGAGGAAGTTATTATCGGGGATGAAATAGATGGAAAAGACAATTCAGAAAAACCGGCTGAAATAATGATCGGTGCCAACAATGATGGAAAGGCCAATGATCTGCGCCAGGCCCTGGACGAGTTCAGAGAGCACCTGCTTTCCATTGTCAGTGAAGAGAGCGAAGATGTTCGGCATTCCATTGAAGAAAGTCTTGATACATCAGATCCTCCTCCCAAGGAAGGGGAGACATTGAACTGGCAACATCAATATTTTGAGCATCTGCCTTTGATCGCAGTTATTACCCTGATGTCCAAAATGCAAAGTGATGTCAGAAATGCTGAATCGGAAGTGCTGGAGTATCTTTATTCTCAGATCGACGCTGGTGCATTTAAGTTCAACCTTCTGGAATCTGTGGTAATCTCCAATTCAAATCATATCATTCGAGGCAATGAATACTCCGCCTCAGTCTTTATGGCAGCCTTCGATACTACACAGGAACCAATAGTTTATGTTGGACGTTATGATTCCACTATTCTGGATGACGGAACTGTTGATTACAATATGGTTGGAGAAGAAGGGCGTGACTATGAAGCTATCCCTATTGAAGGTGGAAGAGGAGTATTCAAGGTGAATACTTCTGGTGCAGGTACAGGTTGGAAACCCTGGGGAGGGATTATCAGCCTGAAAAGAGATGACGGTTCTTTTACGAATAAACCATTTAAGGCTGGCTATACAGTAGCCCCGCCAAGCCTTGTGGTATCTCCGACCCAGATGCTTGTATTTTATACCGCCATCGACAATCCGGTGGAGGTATCTGTTCCGGGCTATCCTGCCAATGCAGTCAGTGTATCCATTAATAATGGAAGGATCAGGGGAAGCGGAACAAACTATACCGTTGTTCCTACCCGGCAAGGAAAAGCCAGGGTTTCTGTTTCTGTAAGAGAGGGTGGCAGAACCCGGTCAATGGGATACAAGGATTTCAGGGTGGCCAAATTGCCCGATCCATATCCAACACTCGCAGGTGTCCAGGGCGGTACCCTTAGCCTGAACCAGATCCTAGGAGAAATCGGTTTGAAGGCTACCATGCCTGAATGGTTCCAGTTCGGCGGAGTGAATTACACCATTACCGGATATACATTTACTGCCATCGTTCAGGGTTTCGATAAGAATATCCCTTCCCGTTCTGCCAATTTAAATAGTGAAATGAGGGGAGTCATTCGGAGCCTTCGTTCAGGATCACGAATTTATTTCAATGATATCACAGCTGTTGGTCCTGATGGTTCTACCAGGAACCTGCCTACACTGTCAGTTAAAATTAGATAACAGTTAACATAGATAAGGATGAAAACGATTAGAAATCTATTCATATGTGCCCTTCTGTTTACCCTCATCGGGGTACAGCAAGGAAAGGCTCAATCAATTAGCTTAATTGAAAAGAAAGAGGTATATCAGAAGGAACATATACCTGACAGGGACCCTGTCCCCTATCCTTTCATTCGTGAAGCAGATGTCATGTGGGAAAAAGTTGCCTGGCGGATGCTTAATCTCAGGGAGAAAATGAACCAGCCCCTGTACTTCCCGACCAGGCCAATTGGCGACCGGAGAAACCTGACCCAGCTGTTACTCGATATTCTCGAGGACCCCTTGCCAGGACGCCAGGTATTTGCCTACGAAGCGCTACTGGGATATGAGTTTGAAAAACCGATGAGTCTTGAAGAGATTTACGATGATTTAAAGGTGGATTCCATTCCGGAACCGGTTCTCGATTCCCTGACCGGTCAGACAGTAATGAAAATTGTGGATGTACAGATCAACCTGGATGATGTCACCAGACTGATGGTCAAGGAAAAATGGTTTTTCGATAAAAGATATTCCACTTTTCAGGTAAGGCTAATTGGACTCTGCCCGATCAGGGTTTACCCGAGAACAGTAAGGGATCCGATTACCAATGAAGATGTGCCTACCGGAGATATTAGCAAGACACCCTTGTTCTGGGTTTATTACCCTGAGATCAGGTATTACCTGGCCAAACAAGAGGTTTTTAACCCGAATAATGATGCACAGAGAATCTCTTTCGATGACCTTTTCAATCAGCGAAGGTTCAGTTCTTACATTTATAAGATCTCAAATGTCTATGATGACAGATCTGTAGATGATTATAACAGTGGAATGGATGCTATGTTTGAAGCAGAGAGAATTAAAAACTGGCTCTTCGAATTTGAGCACGATCTTTGGGAATATTAAACTGTCTCAACTCTCAACTATATAAAAGAAGCTGCCCCAAAAGGGTGGCTTCTTTTTTTTATAAGGATTTCAAACGCCTGCAATGACTAAAACATCGCTGAATTTTGTAGAAATACAAAATATATGCTCTGTTTTAGTCATTACAGGCTCTAAAGAATATATCAATAAAAAAGCCACCCTGTTGGGGGCAGCCTGAAGGGTGGGGATATATAAATTGAGGATGTATGGCATGCCAGGAATAATAAATCCAGGGCCTCCATTTGTATTTTTGCAAATGTCAGTCCTGGATTTATTATTCCTGGTAAAAACTGAAACGATCAGACGTAGTCCCCACCCTTCAGGATGCGTACATCATTAACAAAATTCTTGATCTTTTGTTCGTCCTCCATTTTGCAGACGAGCAAGATATCATCGGTTTCAACAACGATGGTGTCTTTCAGACCCTGAAGTACTACGAGTTTATCTGCGGGAACACTTACAAGACATCCCTTCAGATCATAAGTCATTACATGTTCCCCGATAATGGTATTGTCCGTTTCGTCTTTTTCCATCTGGTCATGCAAGGAACCCCAGGTCCCTAAATCCGACCAGCCAATATCTGCAGCGATCACATGAACATTATCGGCCTTTTCCATGATCCCATAATCAATGGATATGTTTTTACATTCGGCATAGGTCTTACTGATAAACTCTTCCTCCTCAAATGTATCATACTTGCCCTTTCCTTCATTAAAGCGTGTATGTATCTCAGGCAAATACCTGGCAAATGAGTCCAGGATGGTTTCAACAGACCAGAAAAAGATCCCTGAATTCCAGAAGAACTCCCCGCTTTCAAGAAATACTTTGGCCAGCTTTAGGTCAGGCTTTTCTGTGAAGGTTTTAACTTTTTTGAGATTTTTGAACTTTTTATTGGTCGATGAACTACCATTAGCCTGAATGTAACCATATCCGGTTTCTGGCCTGCTTGGAGGGATGCCAATGGTCATCAGGGCCTTATCTTCACGTACAAAATCGAGGCCCTCTTTTACAACATTCAAGAATTTCTTCTCCTCCAGTATAAGATGATCGGAAGGAGCCACCACCATGCTGGCTTCCGGATTTCTCTCGAGGATCTTATAGCTTGCATAGGCAATACAGGGAGCCGTATTTCTTCGCAGGGGTTCCAGCAAAATATTCTTATCAGGAAGGTCCGGAAGTTGTTCCCTTACCAGGTCACCATATGTACTGTTTGTGACAATTAGGATGTTCTCCGCCGGAATGATCTTCCTGAAACGGTTGAATGTATGTTCCAAAAGGGTTTGGCCAGTCCCAAGAATATCCAAAAATTGTTTTGGCCGGGCAGATCTGCTCATAGGCCAGAACCGGCTTCCAACACCTCCAGCCATGATAATACAGTAATTATTTTGATCCATTTTTTTTCAATTAGGCCTGTAAATATACTACTTAAATTTATACAAATTCCTTGATTATTATGCCCTGCCAGATAACTAAAATTATTACTACTTTTACAGGCAGCCTGCAGAAGGCGAATGTTTCAAGATTATGCGCTTATTCTATCACCTAGGCAGATATTACATATTGATTTCCAAGGTATTTGCACGGCCTGAGAGATCTGGTATGTACTATCGGCAAATAATGAGGGAGCTGGAATTCCAGGGTATCAACTCCATTGGAATTGTAGTTATTGTTTCCATATTCGTAGGGGCAGTAATCACCATACAGACCGATTATAATATTGAGAGCCCACTTTTACCCAGGTACCTTATTGGTGTTGGTGTAAGAGATATGCTTCTGCTAGAGTTTTCTTCAACCATGGTAGCCTTGATCCTGGCCGGGAAGGTAGGATCCAGTATTTCCTCTGAACTGGGTACAATGAGAATCACTGAACAAATCGATGCCCTGGAAATTATGGGTGTGAATTCAGCTAGTTTTTTGATCCTCCCAAAAATTGTTTCAACCATGTTTTTTTTCCCTCTGCTTACAATTCTCAGCCTGATCGTGGGCATGTCGGGAGGTTATGTTGTCGCCCTTATAACGGATGTCTCATCACCACAGGAGTATGTTTATGGATTGCAGTATGTATTCTATCCTTATTATTTCACCTATGCCCTGAAAAAAATGATCGTCTTTGCCTTTATCATAACCACCATTTCAGCATATCATGGCTACTATGCGGAAGGTAGTTCACTGGAGGTAGGAAAATCTTCCACCCGGGCAGTTGTCCATAGCAGTATCGTTATATTGATGTTTAACCTGATCCTGACCAAACTTATTCTTCGTTGATTGAGGTAAATAATATATCCAAATCATTTGGCGATCATCGTGTGCTGGACGATATCAGTATTGTTTTCGAAAAAGGAAAAACCAACCTTATCATCGGCAAAAGTGGTTCAGGAAAGACGGTCTTATTGAAATCCATTGTCGGACTTCACGGGGTAGATGAAGGGAGTATCCTTTTTGATGACCGGGATTTTACCAGAATGAGTTTTAAACAGAAGAAGCAGGTAAGGCAGGAGTTCGGCATGCTCTTTCAGGGTGCAGCCCTTTTTGATTCCTTCACCGTGGAGGAGAATGTGAGATTCCCCCTTGACATGTTCACGCAGATGTCTTTTGAAGAAAAGGTGGATCGTACAAATTTCTGCCTCCAAAGGGTTGATATGAGTAATGCCAATAATCTTTTCCCTGCAGAATTGAGTGGGGGTATGCGTAAGCGTGTTGGAATTGCCAGGGCAATTGCCCTGAATCCCAGGTACCTGTTTTGTGATGAACCCAATTCGGGACTCGACCCGCAAACAGCGATCAGGATAGACAAACTAATCCAGGAAATTACCACAGAGTTCAACATTACAACCATTGTTAATACCCACGATATGAACTCAGTAATGGAAATCGGAGACAAAGTTGTTTTCATTTTTGAGGGGATCAAATGCTGGGAGGGTAGCAGGGATGATATCCTGAGGGCGGAGAATCAGTACTTGAATGATTTCGTTTTTGCCACGAATCTTGCCAAGACGGTGAAGTTAATTCAGCATGATAAGGGAGCAAAAAACTGAACAAGCATATACGGGAATCATTCTGGCTGGAGGACAAAGCTCGAGGATGGGAAAAGAAAAGGGCTTGATTCAATGGAAGGGGAAAACCCTTATTGAACATGCCATTGCAACACTTTCTCCACTTTGTGAGCATATTTTCATAAGTGCTAATAATGATCATTTTAATTCATTTGGATATCCCGTTGTAGAAGATCTCTTTCCCGACTGTGGTCCCATGGGTGGTATTTACGCTGCCCTTACTAAATCGGGAACCCTGAATAACATTGTAATTCCGTCTGATACGCCTTTTGTTACTCCTGCGTTATACCGATACTTAATCTCCCATGCAGGTTCTTTTGATGTTATTGTTCCGATTGATCACGATTCATTTTACCAGCCACTTTGTGCCGTATATTCCAGATCTGTTTTGCCTGCCATGGAAACACAGATAAATGAACGAATCCTTGGATTCACCCCGCTTCTAAACAAAGTTGATATAAAAGCCGTGCACCTTGATCCAGCCTTGGGTTTTTATAACAGTAACATATTTTATAATATAAACTCCCCTGCAGATCTTGAAGCTATTTCCTGAAAGGATAAATCCATTGTCTGATTCTCTCTTAAAGCTTGGAGCAGCTGATACAATATGGGCGAAAGCTGCGGTGGCAGGTGGACTCTGGGCATCTTTCGAGATTGTGATTGGAAGTTTTCTTCACAATATGCATATCCCGTTTTCAGGCTCTTTCCTGACTTTTATTGCCACCATATTCATGATTTCATTCTACCAGCTATGGCCTGAAAGGGGACTGATATGGCGGGCCGGACTTATTTGTGCCCTGATGAAATCCATTTCTCCTTCAGCCATCATTCTCGGACCAATGACTGGAATATTCCTTGAAGCAATCCTGGTCGACCTTTTTCTGAGGTTAATAGGTAACAATCCTGCTGGATATCTGCTGGCCGGGATCGCCAGCCAGCTTAGCGCATTATTGCATAAGATTGGAAGTCTATTAATCCTTTATGGATTTGATATTATAAAGATCTATGAGAATATGTTCAGGTTTGTCATCAGACAATTCAACAATATTGATATTACTCCCATTACGGCCTTTCTGATCCTGGTTCTGATCTATGTTATCACCGGGATCTTCGCAACACTTCTGGCTTTGTATATTGGAAAAGGAGTAGACAGGGAAAGCAAGGATCGTAATATACCAAATCAAAATGACCTGAGAAATACCAACTGGGAT
>Ga0209345_10003330_pt1 | contig 16660 bp, 18 predicted proteins | sample Cruoilmetagenom7_FD_187294 | JGI IMG/M metagenome (GOLD analysis project Ga0209345, IMG submission 187294) | Oil polluted marine microbial communities from Coal Oil Point, Santa Barbara, California, USA - Sample 7 (SPAdes) (version 2) | ecosystem: Environmental > Aquatic > Marine > Oil seeps ...
AGCATTTTGCACACACACCGGCAACGAGCTGCTCAGCTCGTCCTCAGAGGGTGACATCTACTTGTTCGAAATCAAACGCTCTTAAGCATTTGTAATAATAAGATAATGCAAAAGCCCCGCAATCACTGCGGGGCTTTTCTTTTGCGCGGCATTTTTGAGTGTGCGAAGAAAGCCGTCAGGCGTGATGAGCTGTTTTCACGCGCTGCACAAAATCCAAAAAACGCGCCACCCAAGGGTTGCCTTGGCTGTTTCGCTGGTGGCAAAATCCGGCCAAAACATTGCCGGTCACGATCCCATCATGAACACCGTCGATCCCGTTGCCACGGCTCAGGGCGCGGCCATACCTTGTATCGGTATCGACATTATCCAACCGCGCATAATGGAATTCATGTGCTTTGGCCACGCCGTCACGCGGTGCCCAAATATGGTCCGGCGTGGTGGTGTATTGAACCAAACCCCGCCCCTGCGGCCGCGCGCACATCACCGCATCCGCGCCCACCACATCGCACATCTCATAGGTTTCGCCCATCCATGCCATGCTGCGACACAGATACATCAACCCGCCGCACTCCGCGTAAATCGGCATTCCCGCTGCCACCGCTTGTTTTATTTGCCCACGCAACGCGGTGTTGGCGGATAGGGCTTTCATTTGGGTTTCCGGAAAACCACCCCCCAAGAACAGCCCGTCAACGTCAGGCAACCTCTGATCTGACAGCGCGTTAAACGGCACCAATTCGGCCCCCATTGCTGCAAAGGCCTCCAGATCATCGGCGTAATAAAACCCAAAGGCCTGATCCCGCGCATAGCCGATCCGCAAGCCCTCGAACCGCACCTCGACAGTCGGCTGGGGCGTCACATCCAGAACGGGTGCCGAGGCAGCGATTTTCTTCAGATGGTCAAGATCGACCTGCCCGCCAACAATCCGTGCTATTTCAGAGATTTTGGCACCCAGTTGCGCGGTTTCCGACGGGGTCGTCAGGCCCAGATGCCGCTCGCCAATATCAAGCGCTGCATTGCGCCCAACAGCGCCAATCACCGGTATGTCGGTATAGGCCTCGACCGCCGCCCGCAGTTTGCCCTCGTGCCGTGGCCCCCCGACTTTGTTCAGGATTACAGCCGCGATGTTCACATCATCAAATGTCAGATAACCCTGCAATAGGGGCGCAATTCCACGGGTCATGCCAGTTGTGTCAATCACCAGAACCACAGGTGTCTGCGTCACTTTGGCCAGCGCTGAATTCGCGTCCGTCCCGTCCAGTTTTACCCCGTCATACAGCCCCTTATTGGCCTCGATCATCGCAATATCGGCCCCTTGCGAGCGATCACACATCAAGGCGATGAACTCGGACGCAGGCATGGTGTTGAAATCAAGATTGTAACAGGGCCGCCCGCTGGCCGATGACAGCCACATCGGATCAATATAGTCCGGCCCCTTCTTGAAACATTGCACCACATCACCCTGCGCTGATAGCGCCGCGGTAAGACCTGTGCTGACCACGGTTTTACCGGATGATTTATGTGCCCCCGCGATCATAAAACGTGCCATGCTCTAAATCCTAGCGAACAAAATAACGAAGCCTCGCGTAAGCGCCGTAAAAAAATGAGAGCCTGTTACGCCCGAACCGCTCAAAAATCAGGCTCGGTAGGGTCGATTTTCGCATCAGACAACGACATTGGCAAAATGCGCAAGGCAACCACACCCATGCCCGCAATCATCACTGCAAGCGCAACACCGCCCAGCCCCAAGGCCCATTCATAAATGGAGGGCGAGTAGCTGTTGATCGCACCATCGAAAAATGTGCTGCTGACCTCATATGCGGGGAAAATTTCCAACGGGAAGGCTTGGCCGCCAATGATGATTCCATACAAATGCGCCATACCGCCCAGAATGATCAGAACCGAAGCCGCCAACACTTGATTTTTGCTGGTTTTTTCCGCGTGGCGTAACAACATAGCCGCTGGAATAACGCCGCCAATTAACACCTGCCCGATCCAAAATAGCGGGGTGAACATGGTGTCGCCAAACAGGATGAAGCGCTCAAAGTCGCCATGCTCGGACGCATAAAGGTTTGTCAGGTGGCGCACAGCCGTAAAATACAGCACCGCCACCGCAAACACGCCCAACAAACGCCCTAGACGTTTGATCAGGTTTGACCCCAGAAACCGGTTCGTCAACGGGAACGTGGTGCCCAAAACCAAAATGAAAAACGCCAACCCGAACGAGAACGACATGATGATAAACAGCGGTGCCATTATAGCTGCGTCATAACCCGGGCGCGCCACCAGCCAGCCAAAGATCGACCCCGTGCCGGTGGTCAGTGCCAGGCGCCAAACAAAGGCCGCTGTGCCGACGGTGCGAACCACTTCAGGTGCGATGCCACGGGCCATCTGAACGAATAAATATGCACCAACAATGGCGAAAAATCCATTATATAACAGGATGTTCCAAGCAAAAATCGAGGTGAAATTATAGGTGGTCATCGCCACAATCAGCCGATCAGGTCGGCCAAGGTCCAGCACCAGAACAGCCAAGCCCCCCGCCAGCAGCGATATCGACAAAAGACCGGAATACCGCGCCATTGGTTTGTTTTCAATCTTGCCGAACACGGAGGCAATGGACGCCACATTCAACGCGCCGGAAGCCGCGACAATCAGAAAAATCGCAAATACATGTGGCAGACCCCAAACGATCTGGTTGTTCATGCCGGTGACAATGTGACCGTGGTGTTCAATATAAAGAACCGACAGACCCGCCGCCGCAATGAAAACGCCCATCAAGGCAGCAATCATCCAGATGGTCGGTGTTGGTGTCACCTCGCGATAGACAGTGCTATCCATTTGTCAGTCTCCATTCCCTTACAGGTTCGTATAGCGAACGCCGGGGTTTAGCCGCAGATCATCCCGAAGGCCGATCGAGGCGTAATTCTTCAACGCGGCCGCAATGTCGCTGGTGGGGTCATTCAGATCGCCAAACATCATCGCGCCATGTCCGGTGGCCGAACAGGATTCGACACAGGCCGGAACCCCGCCCTTATCAACGCGGTGCACACAGAGCGTGCAGCTCTCGACTGTGCCTTTGCCGCGCGGCGCGTGGGCCGCTTGATCCTCGACATCCTCGTGCACAAACGAGCGCGCCTTAAACGGGCACGCCATCATGCAATAACGACAACCAATGCAGGTGTGTTTATCAACCAAAACGATGCCATCGGCCCGTTTGAACGACGCGCCCGTCGGGCACACGTCCACGCATGGCGGTTCTTCGCAGTGTTGGCACATCATTGGCAATGACGCCTCGCGGCCGGTTTGTTTGTGGGTCAGGTCAACCTTGCGGATCCACTGGGCGTCGGTCTCGGGGTTACCGTCCATCTTCCAGCCGTTTTCCTTGGAACAGGCGGTTACACATGCGTTGCAATCGGTCGCGCATTTGTTCACGTCGATCAACATGCCCCAGCGCTTGCCAGCATTCGCATTTGCATTCGCCTCGCCGCCAAAGGCCATCAAGGTCACGCCGGGTGCCAAAGTAACCGAGGCCACAGCTGCACCGGACTTGAAAAAGTCGCGCCGGTTCATTTCGGCGGGTCGAACGGTCTCATTATTCAATGCTGGCAATTTCATTGCGTCACCCCGTCAAGATAGGCTGCGATCTCGTCTTTGCTGGCGGCTGGCGTTTGGGCCAGTATCGCTGTGAACCCCTCATCAGGTTTCGAGTTGTGGCACTGGAAGCAATCAACCTTCACCGCCGCATATTCGTGGCAAGAGCGGCAAAAATGCCCTTCTTCCTTGACCGAAATCGGCAGCGCATCCGGCCCCACCACCGCATGGCACGCCACACATTCCTTTAGGGAATACTGCGTGTCACGATTGCCCAGACGCATGGTTTCGTCCCTGTCATGGCGCAGCAACTTCATGTGGTTAATCCGCATAAATGCGTTCCCCTCGGGGTGCGCCGCACCAACCGCTTTGGGCACTTCAGGATACAAAGACCCCGCAGATGCGCCGCCAACAGCAGCCACAAACACAATCAGAAGGGATGCAAATAGCCGCTTCATTTTATGCTCCAAGGCCCATTTTGATGTAACCGGTTGGGCAAACATCGGCGCAGATGTGGCAGCCGATACATTTGCCATAATCCGTTTCCACATAGCGCCCAACGGTGCGGTCATTTTTGCGCACACGGCTGACGGCGTCTTGCGGGCAGTAGATCACGCAGTTGTCGCACTCAAAACACATGCCACAGGACATGCAGCGCTCGCCCTCTTTTTGGGCTTGGGCTTCGGAATAGGCGATGATGCGTTCTTCAAAGTTGCCCAGCACCTCTTCGGCACCGATATGCACTTCGTCACGCACTTCACGCGGGACAAAATCAAAGTGGCCTTTAAACAATTCGGTGTGCTTGATGATTTGCGAATCTGAACGGTCCTCATAGTTATGAACCGCGTATTCAGCCGTATCCGTGCCGCTATCCTGCACATGGTCATAAGCAGATGGCGATTGCCCGCGCTGCTTTAGTTCCTCAAGCAGGTTGAAGTGATGCACATCCACGGAGGGGCGTTTTTCGACTTCACCATCATCCAGAAAATCGGTGATCGCTTCGGCGGCAATGCGGCCGTGACCAATCGCTGTGGTCAACAGATGTGGTTTCAAAATGTCCCCACCGGCGAAATGCCCTTCACGATCAGCAACCGCATAGGTGCCGTCAACGGTCATCGACCCGCGGCCATTGTCGAAATCTTCCATACCGGTGAAATCACCGAACTGGCCAATGGCGGAAATGATGATGTCGGCTTCCAGAACAAATTCGGTGCCTTCAATCGCCTCAGGCGCGTTGCCCTTCATGACGCATTCGCACATCTTCATGCCGGTCGCCAAACCGTTCTCGTCAACGATCAACTCAAGCGGCATAACCCCGCCCTTGATGTCCACCCCTTCGCGCAATGCGTCTTCACGCTCGTGCTCGGCGGCGGTCATTTTTTCAATCGGGAACAGCGATGTCAGCGTGGCTTCCATACCATCACGCACCAATGATCCGGCCACATCATGACCAAGGAAATCAGTGGCATCGTCTTGGCCGGTGTCGGTGATATTACCAAGGCGGCGCGCAATAGAGGCAACGTCGATCGAGGTGTCCCCCCCGCCAACCACGATCACCTTTTTCGCGGTGCCCAGAACATAGCCCTGATTAAAGGCGTCTAGGAAATCAACACCGTTGATGCAGTTCTCCGCAGCGTCCCAACCGTCCAGCGGCAAGCCGCGACCATTTTGCGCCCCCAGCGCCCAGAACACCGCATCAAACGCTTTGTCCAGCTCGTCTACAGACACATCTGTGCCAACGCGGGTGTTGGTGCGCACATCGACGCCCATCGCAGTGATGCGGCCAATTTCTTTATCCAGCATGTCGCGTGGTGTCCGATACCCCGGAATACCGTAGCGCATCATGCCGCCAAGCTCGCTGTGTTCTTCAAACAATGTCACCGCATGGCCGTCTTTGCGCAGGAAAAACGCCGCCGCAAGGCCAGCAGGCCCGCCGCCGATCACCGCAATCTTGCGGCCCGTATCAGCGCCCGCTTCGGGGGCTTTGACGCCATTCTCGTTGGCCCAATCACCCACGTATTGTTCAACCGCGTTGATGCCAACGTAGTCATCAACCTCGTTGCGGTTACAGCCAGCCTCGCAAGGGGCCGGACATACGCGGCCCATTGTGGCGGGAAACGGGTTGGCTTCGACCATGCGCTCAAAGGCATATTCCTGCCACGCCATGTCCTCGACCACCGGTTTGTCCATACCGCGTGCAATCGCCAGCCAGCCACGGATTTCGTGGCCCGAGGGGCAGCTACCCTGACAAGGTGGCGTTTTATTTATATAAGTCGGACATTTATAGGACTTGTCTTGTGTGAATATCTTGTCTTCCAGATCGAAATCCGCTTCGGTTTCGCCGTCTTCATAGCGCCGGTATGAGTTATTTTGACCGTCCATCTTATTTCTCCTCCGTTGCTGCCGCTTGCGGCGCGTCATCTTCTTCTGTTTCTTGGCCGTCCAGAATGACGGCATTGGCGACCAGTTGGTGCACCGACATAATGTCGTCCATTTCATAGCCGTATTTCGGCATCACCTTGGAAAACTGGGTTTTACAAATGGCGCAGATCGCGGCCATGTGGGTGACGCCGTGATCTTTGGTGACCTGTTGCAGGGCTGTCATCCGCGGCTTGGCACCCTTGATGCGCAAATCCATCAGATCATCCGTCAGCAAGCCACCGCCACCACCACAGCAAAAGGTGTTTTCGCGGATGGTGTCCTGCTCCATATCATGGAAATGGTTGCAGACCGCTTGCAGCACCTTGCGCGGCAGATCGAACTGCCCGCCTTCTTTGCGACCCATCGCCGAGCCACGCGCCACGTTGCAACTGTCGTGATAGGTCATGACGAATTCGTCGTTTCTGGATTTGTCGATTTTCAGGATGCCATCATCAATCGCATCACTGGTGAATTCCATGATGTGCTGCGGAATCGGATAGTTCTGATCCAGAAAATCAAACGGGCCTGCCAATGTGTTCAGGAAGGAATAGCCGACCCGCCACGCGTGGCCACATTCGCCAAAAACAATCCGCTTCACACCCAAATCCTTGGCCGCCTGACGGATGCGCCAAGATACCTCGCGCATGTTCTCGTATGAGCCAATGAACATGCCAAAATTCGCAGCCTCGGAGGCATACGAACTGATCGTCCAGCTCACACCCGCCGCGTGGAACACCTTGGCATAGCCCAACAACCCGTCGATATGCGGTTCGGCAAAGAAATCAGCCGAAGGCGTAATCAACAGAATATCGGCACCTTTGACATCCAGCGGCAATTTCACCGCGATGCCTGTTTCGTCTTCCAGATCCTCTTCCAGATCCTCCAGTGTGGCGCGCAGGGCTTTTGGGTTCAGGCCCAGATTGTTACCGGTCTTTTTCAGCTTGGTGATGATCTCGTTGCAATACTTCTGGCCCATGCCAACCGTGTCCAGAATTTCACGCGCCGCCATCGAAATTTCAGCCGTATCAATGCCGTAGGGACATGCGACCGAGCAGCGGCGACATTGCGAGCATTGATGATAATAGGTATACCATTCGTCCAGCACTTCGCGGGTCAGATCGCGCGCACCCACCAGCCACGGGAAATATTTACCGGCGAATGTGTAGTAGCGCCGGTAGACCGAGCGCAGCAAATCCTGCCGCGCAACCGGCATGTTTTTCGGATCAGACGTGCCAAGGAAATAGTGGCATTTATCGGTACAAGCGCCGCATTTCACACAAGCATCGAGGTAAACCTGAAAAGCGCGGTTCTTTTCGGCCAGCTCGCCCATTTTGGCGATGGCGACCTCTTGCCAGTTATCGATCAGCTCACCGGGAAAGCCCAATGGCTCGTTATGTTCGGGGGCGGCGGCAAATGTATTGGTGTCCGCCATCGCGCCGCATTCAAGTTGCGGGATTTTGAAGGCGTCATCAATCGAGTTTGATGTGATCTTTGCGCTCATATCATTCGGTGCCATCTTAGCCTTCTCCTTCTTCGGGGATGCCTTCAGGCAGTGGTGGCAGCTGGTTTGCCCATGCGGACAGGTGCCTAAACTCACGGGCATTGTCGACTTGAGTGCGTGACGGAGCAAAGAATACCCCAGGTGCATGCATCAATTTGGAGATCGGGAAGATGATCATCAGGAATGCCACCAGCCCCAGATGGATCAAGATTGCGGGGTCGGCAGGCAACTGATGAATTTGGAACCGCATCAGGCCCAAAAAGAACTGCTTCACGGCCAGAATGTCGACCGGCATCACAAATTTCATGCCCATGCCGGTGATTGTTATGCCCAGAAACAGGATCAGCATCAGATAATCGGAGGGATCAGAAATATAGCGGATACGCGGCACCACAATGCGACGGATCAATAGGCCACCAACACCGATCAACATCGCAAAGGAGGCGTAGACGCCAATCGGTTGGATCAGCTCGACCCACCACCAGACCGGCTGGGTGAAATAGCGAAAATGGCGCAACAAAACCAGCAGCATGCCGGCGTGGAACAACACGGCAAATATCCATATCCATTTGTTGGATTTGAATAGGCTCTGAAAGAATGCAACTTCTTTGAACATCCTAAACCAGACACCTCTTTTGGTGCGAGGCGCAGGGGAAACCGGGATTTTTAAGGGTGCTGGAGTGCGGGCGTATTTAAACACCTTCATTCCGGTGCCGACGATCATGACAACCGTGGCCACATAGAACAGCACTGCATAAAGCGTTGACAACACTTGAAGTCCTCCCAGACAACGCCCCCCTGAATTATTGCTTTTATTTCAGAGGGGTTAGATAGGTTTACACGCAGCCAGTTGGCTTTGGCAGACCTGCGATTTTACAGGCCTGCTTGGCTGGGCCATAGGGGAACAACTCATACATGTATTTGTTGTTGCCAACTTCTGGGCCCATGGATTTTTTGATCGATTTGATCAAAACACGCACGGCTGGGGCGATTTGGTATTCCTCGTAATAGTCACGCAGAAAGTTGACCACAGCCCAGTGCTCCTCGTCCATCTCGACTTCTTCGGCTTTGGCGATCACAGCACCCAATTCAGGTGTCCAGTCGGCCAGATTTGTGATGTAGCCTTCTTCGTCTGTAGCAATCTCTTGTCCGTCTAATTCATACGACATTTTCAGTTTCCTTGCTTTGATCTATTTCTATCAGTTTGGTTGTTACTTAGAGCCAGTTTTGCGTGCGGTCGGTTGTTGCCGCCAATTCTACAAACCCAGCGTAATCAACGGTTTTTACACCATCCATCAGACGTCCCTCGTCTATGCCACGTGCTTTCATATCTGGGGCCAGAACGGCCAGCGTTACATTCCCCGACATTGCGGCCAATGCGTCGGACAATCCGGTGCCCGATGCGGCGCCATAAACGCCGTCCTCGATCATCAGAATGGTGTCGCCCGCCTTGGCGTGCCCCAGACAGCTCAGTAAAGCCTGCGTTGCAAAGGGTGATTTGTTAACTGTGTGTAAAGTTGCCATTTCAGCCCCCTAAAAGCTCAAGATTACGTCTTGGTCGGCCATCACGTCGGCCATTTCGGCGCGGCTGACGATGCGGATCGACGGCTTTTCAGCGTAATCCTCGTCTTCGTCTTCCCACATGATTTCCTGCAAATCGTCAGCGGTCAACCCGCGCTCATCCAGCGATTCCCGCTCGACGAACAGCTTGGTGACCTCATAGTCCCCAAGCGCACGGAAGGTGGGCGAGAAGTTCTTCACGCCGATTTCTTTCGTGTCTTGGGATTTCACTAGTTGAAATACACCATCATCCAGAAACGCGAGACTCACATCCTGATCAAAAGCAGCGCCAATCAGCACAACTTCTAGCGATTCCAGTGCGTAAATCGTGCCATACGGCGCTTTGCGATTTACATAGAGGAATTTTTTAACACCATCTTCCATGTCGTTTCCCCTAGTCCCCGAATGTCATCAGACGATCCGTGTCGATGCCCATTTCAATAAGTTGTCCAAGGCCGGAAATCCGAAACCCCTCGGCGATGTTGCTGGCGTCTTTGCCTTGGCGGTCTGCTTCTTTTTGGTCCAGCAAACCACGACGTTGGGCGGCCGCGATGCAGATCACCAGATCGGTGCCATGCTCAGCAGCCAATGCTGTCCACTGTTGCTGAATGTTGCGCTCATCCTGCGGCGGGATTGACAGGCGTGTGCCCACATTGACCCCGTCGTGATAGAAAAACACTCGCGGAACCTCGTGGCCCGCAGCGATGGCTGCGGTCACGAAATGATAGGCCGTATCAGACGCTTGGTGCGTATAAGGGCCTTCACTGACGACTACTCCGAATTTCACAATAACGTCCTCTTAGAAATGGATATGTGCGGATTGGTTCATGGTCTTGCGTGCGCCAGTCCATGTGTCCAGGTGATGTTTGGTGAACGCCAGATCCGTCATCTCAAAGAAACGGTTCCAACCGATACGTTCGATCCATTCGCCCATTCGCTCCCAATGCTTGGCATCTTTTTTATAGGCTTGAATGATGCGCTTAACGACAGCGTTCACCTCAGGCCAATGCGGCGCGTTGTTGGGCAAGTTGGCGACCGCCAGCTTGTGAAATGTCGGCTTGGAGCGCGCATTCGAATGCTTGCCGCCAACCCAGATCGCGATCTTGGTGCTATCGTCGCCATTGATCTGCATCGGTGGGCATGGTGGGTAACACGCACCACAGCACACGCATTTCTTCTCGTCGATTTCCAGCGTTGCTTTGCCGTCAACCATCGCAGGCCGGATCGCCGCCACAGGGCAACGGGCCACAACGGCGGGGCGCTCACAAACGTTGGCAACCAGATCGTGGTTGATTTTAGGCGGCTTGGTGTATTGCACGTTGACCGCAATATCGCCCTGCCCGCCACAGTTGATCTGACAACAAGATGTGGTGATCCGCACGCGGTTCGGCATCTTTTCCTGAATGAATTCCTCGTGGAGCATGTCCATCAGGCCCTTCACGACGCCAGAAGCATCGGTGCCCGGAATGTCGCAGTGCAGCCAGCCTTGAGTGTGGGAAATCATCGTTACTGATGCACCGGTGCCGCCCACAGGAAAACCACCTTCGCCCAGCTTGTCGATCAGCGGCTGAACCTTGGCCTCGTCCGTCACCATATATTCGATGTTTGAACGAGTGGTGAAACGGATGTGACCATCAGCAAATTCGTCACCAATATCACACAGCTTGCGAATGGTGAAAACATCCATCTGGCGCTGGGTGCCGGCGCGCACGGTGAAAACCTCGTCGCCGGATTTGGCGACGTGACGCAGAACACCTGCGCGCGGACGATCGTGGTAATCCCACGCGCCGTGGTTCTTTTCCAAAACCGGATGCATATATTGGAAGTGATCCGGGACGCCAACCTCGTCGGCTGTTCTTGGTGTGACTTTTTCGTTCATTTTGCTCTCCCTGCCCCTGCGCACCCGTTCGGGCCGCAGAGTTGTCTATTTCAATTCATCCAGACCGAATTATTCGCCAGCGACCGTCATGCCAGCCTCAAGCGCTTTACGCTCGAACCACTTGGCAGCTTCGTCATCGAAATCATCGGTGCGAACATAGCTGGATGTGCGTGGATGGTTGACCATGTTTGGATCAGCCTCGACACCAACAGCCTCAAGGAAGGCGGGCAGACCGATGCGGTCAATGGTTTCCCCGACCCGCTCGTGCTCCAGCGCGTTATCGGCAAAGAACTCAATGCACTCTTCGGCAAACTCTTCCAGCTCTTCATAGTCTTCTTCTGTGTCCAACTTAACGAACGGTTTGATCATGATGCCCATCATGTCGCCAACTTTCAGCGAACGCTTGCCGCCGATCATCACCGACACACCTTTGTCATCACCCGGGCTTAGCGCCTTGGTCATCACGTTTATACAGTGCATGCAGCGCACACAGGACTTGTTGTCGATGTCCATTGTGTCGTCGTCATTCAGCGAAATCGCGCGGGTCGGACACATCGAAACAACCGTGTCGATGGTGTATTTGCGGCCCTTTTCAGCGATATGCTCTTTAACCTTCTCTTGGTTAATCTTGATATCATCGCGCCATGTGCCAATCACCGCAAAATCCGCACGGTGGATCGCATTCACACAGTCATTGCCACAACCTGAGAATTTGAATTTGAACTTATAAGGCAGTGACGGGCGGTGCATTTCATCCAAGAAACGGTTGATAATGCCGCGGTGCGCTTTGGCTTCGTCGAAACACGAATGCTCGCAACGCGCGGCCCCCACGCAGCTCATGGCTGTGCGCAATGCAGGACCAGCGCCGCCCAGATCGAAACCAAGTTCGTTAATCGCATCAAACGCCGTTTGAGTGTTTTCAGTCGTGCAACCCTGCAACATGATGTCGCCGGATTGACCGTGCAACGCGATCAGGCCCGAGCCGTGCTCCTCCCAGACGTCACATAGTTTACGCAGAATTTCAGTGGTATAGTGAAAGCCGGGAGGCGGCATAACACGCAACGTGTGGAATTCTTTTGATTCAGGGAATTTTTCTGCAACTTCGGAATAGCGTGGGATGATCCCGCCGCCATAACCATAAACAGACACAACGCCGCCCTTCCAATACCCTTTACGGTTTTCATAGGAATGGTTCAATTGCCCCATAAGGTCGTTCATCATCGGGGCGTATTTTTCACCCTTAGCATCACGAAGCCGCTTCAGGCCCGTTACAAAACTTGGCCAAGGCCCGTCTTCCAATTGGTCCAACATCGGCGTTGGGTGGATTTCAACCTCTTTGGCTTTACCGTCTTTGTGATCGCCGTCTTTCATAGTAAACTCCCTTTAGCTGCGCGCTTCATCCGAAATTTGCCTATCGGATATGTTAAACTCCCGATTTAGGTAAACTGATTGACCAGCATTTCCGCACGTCAAAAGCCACCTATAGCGAGAACCTCCATTTGGATTTATTTTACATTACACTTTTTGAATGTAAAGATAAAGCTGCGCCGAAAAGCATATTGCATCTAAATATTCCGATAATTAGATACGAAATGAAACAATCTTGTTCAACACGCTAAGGAGACGTCACAGTTGGAGACCCACACCACAAAATATCCCGACAGATTTAGTCTGATTTCAGCGAATGACTCTGACTATCAGGCATGGCGTGCGGCCAAGCTACAACAAGCATCTGATTTGCTTGCGAATTCCGAACCTGTGCCGATTGGCGACCTTTCGGCACTAACGCCAGCTGAACATGATGAATTAGCTCGAAGATGTGAAATATCAGGCGCAGTTTTGTATCGTGATACGCGAAAAACATCTGACCCGAATGTAGTCAGTCAGCTGTTGCGTCAATTTGCCCAAAACATGGGTTTAAGCATCGCCGAGAAACACAGATCGGCTGGAAAAGACGGAATCGTTTCACTTCAGGTCTCTGATTCTGTCGGTCAAAAAGGCTATATCCCCTATTCGCAAAAACCGATGAACTGGCACACTGATGGATACTATAACGCCCCCGATGAGAAAATCCGCGCGATGGTGCTGCATTGTGTGCGCGCAGCAGACTCTGGCGGGGTCAATCAGGTGTTTGACCCTGAAATCGCCTATATCCGCCTGCGCGACAAGGACCCGGCCTATATCAGCGCCCTGATGCACCCATCCGCCATGACAATCCCCGAGAACGCCGAGCCAAACGGCAATCTGCGTCCCGTCAGCATCGGCCCCGTTTTTGAGGTCAATCCGCAATCCGGTTATCTGGAAATGCGCTATACGGCCCGCACACGCTCAATAGAATGGCGTGATGATGCGACAACACATGCGGCTGTGGCATACCTGCAATCGGTGCTGAATTCAGACGATCCATACCTACAGACCATAAAAATGCAGGATGGCGATGGCCTTCTGTGTAACAATTCGCTTCACAACCGCACTGGTTTTGACGCAAACAACGAAAACACCAGCGCACGCCTTTTAATGCGTGTAAGGTTCCACAATCGCGTTTCAGGGAGAAACTAAATGGCCAGACTAAGTGACCTTATTATTGGACATCCAGAAGTAGACACCTTCAAAGCACTCGAATTGCTGGTCGCCCACGCCGGAGAGTCAGGAGAAATGTTTTTGGAATTCGACGTTAAACCCGATTACAAAGACACCCCAAAGAAATGGGAATGGCGGCTAGAGTCCGTATTTGCGGCGGGATTGAAATATGTCTGAAGAAATTGTAACAGATGTAGCCGAATTTGATTTCCCGTTTAAGAAGCATGTCACGCTAAAAAATGTCGCGTATGATAACGGGCAAAACTGGCTGCGCGTCACCATCCGAGAGCAACGCCGCTTTACCATCTTTGATCTGGACCCCGGCAGTGCCGCCGATTTCGCGGCAACACTGTCCGACTGGGCTAAAACCAACCAAGGCTGAGCGCCTTTAAAAAGAGACACACATGGATTTCCTCCCAATTTTTCTTGATATTCGCGGCAAAAAGCTTGTTGTTGATGGCGGCACGACTGTGGCTGCGCGCCGTGTCGAACGCGCTTTGCTGGCGGGCGCACATGTTCATGTGTTTGACGCCAATCTTGGCGACGAATTTGCCACATTGATTGGGCACGAAAACCTGACCCACCATGCCCGCTCCATTACCGAGGCCGACATCGAGGGGGCCGTGGTGGCCTATGGCGCCTCCGAGGATGAGGCCCGCGATGCGATCCTGCACAAAGGCGCCACAGATGCTGGTGTTTTGGCCAATGTCGCCGATGTGAGCGAATACTGCGATTTCATCACCCCCTCGGTGGTGGACCGCTCGCCCTTGGTGATCGCCATTTCCTCCGGCGGCACCGCGCCTGTGATTGCCCGCATCCTGCGCGCCCGCATCGAAAGCCTGCTGCCCCCCGCATACGGGCGTATGGCCGGGTTTCTGGGCAAGTTCCGCGACCGCGTATCGGCCGGCATCAAAGGCACAACCCAGCGGCGGCGCTTTTGGGAAGCCATGATCGACGGGCCTGCGGGCGATCACTTCCTATCTGGCGATCTGGAGCGCGCCGAGACACACCTTCTCGACTCGCTGGCCTGTGCCACCGGCAAAGGTGCCCCTTGCGAGCAAGGCGAAGTATTCCTCGTTGGGGCTGGACCTGGCGATCCTGATCTGCTGACTTTTCGCGCCCTGCGCCTGATGCAACGCTGTGATGTGGTGCTCTATGACCGTCTGGTTGCGGACGACATTCTGGAACTGGTGCGCCGCGATGCTGAGCGCATTTATGTCGGCAAGCGCCCCGATCACCACACGATGTTCCAAGAAGATATCAGCGCCCTGATGGTCAAACTTGCAAAAGACGGTAAACGTGTTTTGCGCCTAAAAGGTGGTGATCCTTTCATCTTCGGGCGCGGCGGCGAGGAAATCGAAACGCTGGCCGAACACAACATCCCCTTTCAGGTGGTGCCGGGCATTTCAGCGGCGTCGGGTTGCTCGACTTACGCAGGCATCCCCCTGACCCACCGTGACCACGCCCAATCCTGCATTTTTGTTACCGCCCATGGGCGCGATGGGGTGCTCGATCTGGATTGGGAGGTGTTGACGCGCAAAAACCAGACCGTTGCGGTTTACATGGGGCTGTCCAGCCTGAAAATTCTGTCCGAAGGGTTTGCCAACCACGGCGTAGATCCCGACACCCCTGCCGCCATCATCGACAATGGCACCCGACCAAATCAGCGCATCATCACCGGCACAATTGCGAACCTTTACCAAAAGGCCACCGAGGCAGAATTCACCGGACCCTCGATCATCATCATCGGCGGCGTGGTCACATTGCGCGACAAACTTAGCTGGTTTGCAGATGAACAAGAGGGCAAATTCAACATGAGCCTAGCTCCCAAAGGCTCGCTCTAGCCTAACCAAAATCCGTTATTAAACGCCCAGCCAGCATAAAAACTCTTTTGTCGACGCAACAACACATGGTAATACCTGTATATGTAAAGAATGCCGCCATATAAAAACAATAGCAGATCAGGGATTTAACATGTTGGAAACGCTACGGGAAATGGTGATCGGATCACCGTCTGCATATATCGCTTGGGGGGCTTTGGCCATCGCCACAGTGTTCGGTTACATCGTTTATGTCACGAACTTCTGCACCATGGGCTCTATCTCGGACATGCTGTCTTTCGGCGACAAACGTCGTTTTCGCTCGTGGCTGCTGGCCACCGCAACCGCCATGCTGGGGCTTGCTTTGTTGCAAAATTGGGAAGTCGCAGACTACCGCACCACCATGTATATGGCCCCGACCCTGACCTGGCTGGCAAATGTCGCGGGCGGGCTGGTATTCGGTTTCGGAATGGTGCTGTCGGGCGGGTGCCTGTCGCGCAATCTGGTGCGGGCTGGCTCTGGGGACCTGCGCTCGGGCTTCGTTTTGCTGGTGGCGGGGCTGTTTGCCTATATGACAATCGGCGGCCTGCTGGGACCGGTCCGCGTTGCCTTATTTGGCAGTGCGACCATTGATTTGGCAGCAATGGGCATGGAAACCCAAGGGTTTGGCGACATCATCGCCCATGTCACCGGTATGGACCTTGGCCAATCAACCCTGATTGCGCTGGCAATCCTTGCAGGCGGTCTGCTGATCTATTGCTTCAAGGACGCAGGCTTTCGCAAATCCCCCGTCCATATCATTGCAGGCGTTGGCATCGGACTCTGCGTCACCGCAGGCTGGATGCTGACTGGGTTGGCACAGGACGATTTCGCCGATGTTCCGGTGGCACTTGCCTCGCTCTCCTACGTGCGCCCTGCTGGTGACACACTGGATTATCTGATGCGTGCCACCGCCTACACTGGCCCCAACTTCAACGTGATGTCCTTTGTTGGCGTTCTGCTCGGCGGTTTTATTGGAGCTCTTAGCAAGGGCAAACTGGGCCTCAGCACCTTTGCCGACAAAAGTGACACTGTGCGCAACACAATAGGTGCTGCCTTAATGGGCATCGGCGGGGTTGTGGCGTTGGGTTGCACCATTGGCCAAGGCGTCACCGGTTTCTCGACCCTTGCGGTTGGCTCCGGCATCACATTAATCTTCATAATCCTTGGAGGGGTTGGCGGCATCAAATACATGGAATGGGTCGCTATGCGTGACTAAGCATCAAGGCAAAATCAACGCAACAAAAAGCGCCCCGTGATCAACCAGTC
>Ga0209345_10003331_pt1 | contig 16654 bp, 16 predicted proteins | sample Cruoilmetagenom7_FD_187294 | JGI IMG/M metagenome (GOLD analysis project Ga0209345, IMG submission 187294) | Oil polluted marine microbial communities from Coal Oil Point, Santa Barbara, California, USA - Sample 7 (SPAdes) (version 2) | ecosystem: Environmental > Aquatic > Marine > Oil seeps ...
GTGAGCCACGATGTGAAAGACTGATTTTTGTCCGGTCAGAAGACCTGCTGCGCATTGCTGTTTTAAAACAAAAATCCGAATTTAAACCCAGGGAGAAGGTTGACATTACACTCATGGTTATGGACCAGCAGAGCAATCCTGTGGCAGGAAATTTCTCCCTTGCAGTATCAGACCGTGACCTGGTAAATAATGCCGCTGATTTTCAATCGGGGATCATCACAAACCTCTTACTCTCATCTGACCTGGCCGGACGAATTGAGCAACCGGAATATTATTTTAATGAAGATAACCAGGATGCAGATGAGGCACTTGATTATCTTATGATGACACAGGGCTGGAGAAGATTTGACTGGAATAATGTTTTAAATGAGAATCGTTTGGTAATACAATATCCCATCCAGAAAAACCTCTCCATCCACGGAAGAATCACCAAGGAACTCTTTGACCGCCCTTTGAAAGACCTGCCAGTTACCCTTACTATCGTTAGTGAATTCAATGATGTATTTGTTACACGTACAAACAATCGTGGCGAGTATTCCTTCGATCTTCCGGATTATGAAGACACGATTCAGGTTGAGATTACTGCACGCAGGAAAAGCGGGAGGAAAAACCTCGTTATTTATATCAATGACAATGACCTGCCCGAAAAAGAACAGATTTTTTCTTCTTATTCCAAGGATTTGATTGTCAGGGGAACCAACAAGTTTAAACCACCACCAGAGGAAGAAATAGATACCATGCAGGTGGTCCATGAGGGAATCTACCGCACACCTGATTATGTACTAGAAGTAACAGATGATATGAGAACCTATGGTAATGTACTGGATATGATACAAGGCCGCATTCCCGGGGTTCAGGTTAATGGCGACAATGTGCTGATCCGCGGACCTTCAACCTTAATTGGCAGCAATGAACCCCTGTACCTGATTGATAATATCCCTGTTGATGTATCAGCTGTTCAGACTATGAACCCTATGGATGTAGAAAGGATTGAGGTATTGAAAGGGCCCAGTGCAGCCATCTATGGAGCGAGGGGGGCAAATGGGGTTATCGCTATTTTTACGATCCGGGGCAGCTTTGTGATCAAAGGGATACTGAAGTTCGATATGCTCGGATACCATAGACCCAGGGAATTTTATTCTCCAAAATACGGAACCCGCTTCGACGACCTTGTGGAAGATTACAGAACTACACTTTATTGGAATCCAGATATCAGGACTGATTCTACAGGATTGGCTAAAATCAGTTTTTATTGCTCAGATATAAGTTCAACCTTCCATTTAGTTGTGGAAGGAATTTCAACGGAAGGTAAGATAGGCAGTAACGAGAAGATCATCCAGATCCAATAGGCAATCAGACAGCAGGAATATATTCCTTTGCTTTGACAGGATCGATCTCGAGTGTTATCTTTAGTTTCATTAGCTTAAGCAGTTCATATACCTCCCCTGAAACATTACAGATCCTGAATCTACTGCCAATCTCACTGGCCCGGTTAACGAGCGCCATGATGGCTTCAAAGCCTGAACTATCAATGAAACTGATCCCTTTCATACTAAGCATTACCTCCCTGCCTGGCTTCGAAACAATTTTGAACAGTTCTTCACGCAGTGAATTAGCATTAAGGGAATTCAACCTGTTGGTCTTATTGAAAGAAACCTTATAAACCCCATCCTCAATCTTTAACTTCAGCATAGTATTATTGGTTGAAAATTATGGCGGTTAAATTAGAAATGATTATAAGAAACCACACAGAACTTGCCGTAGAACTTTTCAACAAAAAATGGTTAATACCTTACTCCGCTCACCTAATCTTTAACGGGCCTCAATAATAGACTGAGTTCTTTGAGTTGTTCATCAGAAATACCTGATGGGGTATCAATCATGACATCACGGCCTGAATTGTTCTTTGGGAAGGCAATGACATCACGAATTGAATCCAGTCCGGCAAAAAGAGCCACCCAGCGGTCAAATCCAAAGGCAATGCCTCCATGGGGAGGAGCACCATAGCGGAAGGCGCTCATTAGAAAGCCGAATTTCTCCACGGCATCCTCATCGGTAAAACCAAGATTTTTAAACATCAGTTTTTGCAGCTTCTCATCATGGATCCTGATGGACCCGCCCCCAATTTCTACTCCATTGATTACCAGATCATAAGCATTTGCATGTACCTTGCCTGGTTCAGTGTCAAAAAGTTCCATGTCTTCCATTTTAGGCGAGGTAAACGGATGGTGCATGGCATGGTAGCGTCCTGATTCCTCGTTCCATTCAAGTAATGGAAAATCTACTACCCAGAGAGGACAGTATGTATCTTTATCCCTCAAATTTAAGCGGGTTCCCATCTCAAGCCTTAATTCTGAAAGGGCATTTAAGGTGGAGGATTGTTCTCCCGCAAGGATCAATATCAGGTCACCTGCTTTGGCCTGAATCTGGTCGGCAAGTGACTTCAACTCTTCAGCATTGAAGAATTTATCTACAGTTGATTTGAATGTGCCATCTTCATTGCATTTTACGTAGATCAATCCCTTGGCCCCTATCTGGGGACGTTTTACAAAGTCTGTCAAACCATCCAGCTCCTTCCTGGAATACGCTGCACAACCGGGTGCACAGATCCCACCGATGTATTCTGCGCTGTCAAATACCTGGAATGCTGATCCCTGCAATAAGGATGTCAGCTCTCTGATTTTCATTCCGAACCTCAGGTCAGGCTTATCTGACCCATATTCAGCAATGGCTGTATCATATGGCATTTTTTCAAAAGCATCTTCAATCTTAACATTCAGGACTTCCCTGAAAAGATGCTTCGCAAGTCCCTCCATGGTATCGAGTACATCATCCCTTTCCACAAAGGACATCTCGCAATCGATCTGGGTAAATTCGGGCTGCCGGTCAGCCCTCAGGTCTTCATCTCTGAAACATTTTACTATCTGAAAATAACGGTCGTAGCCAGCTACCATGAGAAGCTGTTTAAAGGTCTGGGGGGACTGGGGCAATGCATAGAACTGACTCTGGTTCATCCTGGACGGTACAACGAAGTCCCTCGCCCCCTCAGGTGTGGTCTTAATCAAAAATGGTGTTTCCACTTCGAAAAAACCCTGGGAATCCAGGTACTTTCTAATTTCCTGTGCCATTTTGTGGCGCAATTCCATGTTCTTCCTGATCGAGGGCCTCCTAAGGTCGAGATACCTGTATTTCATTCTGAGTTCATCACCACCGTCTGTCTCATTTTCTATGGTAAAAGGTGGTACCTCAGCAGGATTCAGTATCCGTAAAGATTCGATGACAATCTCAATATCTCCGGTCGCCATTTTGGGATTCTTGTTACTGCGCTCAGCCACTTTGCCGGTGACCTGGATAACATACTCCCTCCCCAATTTCCTTGCTTCCAGGCAAATCTCCCGGTTCTCTTCCATATTGAAAACGAGCTGAGTAATGCCGTAACGATCCCTCAGGTCGACAAAGGTCATCCCTCCAAGGTCCCTTGTACGCTGGACCCATCCAGACAGGCTTACTTGTTGGTTCAGTTGCTCAATGTTTAATTCCCCACAGGTGTGTGTTCTGTACATAATGTGTTTAATTGATCAGGTTTTCTTATTACTTTGCGAAAATAACAAGAAAAGGGAATAATTCATGACGTATCCTCTCTTCTCTGATGAGTATTTTATGAATGAGGCCCTGAAAGAGGCATACAGGGCACTCGAGAAAAAGGAAATTCCTGTTGGAGCTGTCATCGTTGCAGAGCAGCGGATCATTGCCCGGGCTTTTAACCAAACTGAAGCATTATCGGATGTTACAGCCCATGCTGAAATGCTGGCAATCACATCCGCCGCAAACACACTGGGGACAAAATACCTGAACCAGTGCACACTCTATGTTACCCTGGAACCTTGTATTATGTGTGCTTCCGCCTCTGCCTGGGCACAAATTGACCGGATCGTTTTTGGGGCAGCTGATCCTAAGGCAGGTTACAGTCGGATTATACAAAATATCATACATCCGAAAACAACGGTAAAGGCTGGTATCCTTGGTGAAGTTTGTGGGGAATTGATGAGTAATTTTTTCCGGGATAAAAGACAGGCTTAGATTTTTTGGATAGCGAATCCCACTGATTTAAGATCATCCCAGAAGCGAGGATAGGATTTATGAACTACCCCGGGATCTTCTATGACCAGTCCTGGCATCTTCATAGCAGCAGGCGCAAATGCCATGGCCATCCTGTGATCCTGGTATGTCTGGATGCAAGGACCGCTTATCTTTTTCACCTTGTTTTTGCCATCCCAACGGATCCAGCTACCATTTTGATCCACATCCAATAGTATGCCCAGCCTTTCCATTTCCTGACGCAGGGCAAGGACCCTGTCTGTTTCCTTGATCTTCAAGGTCATGGTACCGGTGAACTGAAAAGGAATGTCCATCAATCCGCAGAGTACAACCATGGTCTGGACAAGGTCCGGGCTATTACGAAAATCAAAGTTGAGCTTTTGAATTGTCCCTTTAGTTCTTATCAACTTTATACCTCCGGGTAAAAACTCGGTATGTACGCCAAAGCCAGCGAATAGTTCCGGCAGCACAGAATCTCCCTGGTAACTCTTTGCAAAAAGTCCTTCTAATTCCAGGTCTACCTTCTCCGCCATGGCCGCCATTGCATACCAGTAACTTGCTGCACTCCAGTCTGCCTCCACCAATATATCCCTTCCAATTATTTCATGATATGGAATTTGAATGCTTGTCCCCGAAAACAATACGGGAATACCAAGTTCCAGCATAATATCCCTGGTAAGCCGAATATAGGAAGAGGACACCATGTTTTTTTGAAGATGGATCTTCAGTCCCCTGCGAAAGATCGTTCCTATCATCATCAAAGCACTGATATATTGGCTGCTTATACTACTGTCAATGGAAATTTCCCCGCCTTCAAGAGACCTTCCCTGAATGGTAAGAGGGGGATATCCCTCTTTTCCGGCATAAGAGATGGCCGCACCCAGGCTATTAAGGGCATTCACCAGCTCTTTGATAGGCCTGTTTTGCATACGGTCGGAACCAGTTAGGATATGGTTCCCTTCCCGAATACTCAGGAAGGCAGTCAGGAAACGCATGGCTGTACCAGCATGCCCTATATCTATCTCTTCTGATGGCAGATCAAGGGCATGCAACAAAACCTGAGTATCATCACTTTCTGAAAGATTTTTTATGGTACCCGGCTTTTCAGCCATGGCATTGAGTATCAACAGGCGGTTACTGATACTTTTTGATGCGGGAAGCCTCACCCTTCCGATCAGGTTCAAATGATCCTTTTCCAATCCATACCGCATGTTGTACAATATATATAATTGTCCGACCAAAAGTAGGAATTTTATCCAGAATTGATCTTTGTCATGAATTTTATTGTTCTCAGGTCTTTTCTTTGCTAATATTAATTAAGGAACAGTGTATCAACAGAGTCGAATATTTCACCAAGAGCTATGATCTCATTCAGAAGTACGGAAATTGCCTTTAAGATTAAATCAAACAGGGAACTCAGGAGGGCTTATATATTATTTAAAGCCATATCAAACAGGAACCTTGTAAAAGTGGGAGGATTTTTGTCAGAACTCGCCATTAATATTCGTTTTCCAATCAACTGGATTGTAAAGCCAACTATTTACAGCCATTTTTGCGGAGGAGAAACCATAAGTGATTGTATACCTACCATCCAGAAACTATCCGGGTATAATGTTAAATCGGTCCTTGATTACTCCGTGGAAGGTGGAGAGAATCCCGGGGAGATTCAAGCCGCCATGGATGAAACTTTACAGACAGTAATAAACGCAAAAGGAAATAAGGATATCCCTTTTGCCGTTTTTAAACCAACTGCATTCATTGTCAGTGAGGTACTGAAAAAAAGAAGTTCAGGTGTTTCCCTGACCCCTGGAGAGCAGGAAGAAGCTGATCTGTTCCGACAGCGCATTGAGAAGCTTTGCCGAACGGCATCAGAAAATGAGGTCAGGATCATGATTGATGCTGAAGATGTTTGTTACCAGCATCATATTGATGAGGTTGTTTTGGATATGATGGAGAAATACAATAAGCAGAAGGCTATTGTTTTCAATACTTACCAAATGTACAGGTGGGACCGTATGGAAAAATTCAGGGAAGACCTCAGAAGGGCCAGGGAAAAAGATTTTTTCCTGGGCATTAAGTTTGTACGCGGAGCATATATGGAAAGGGAGAGGAAAAGAGCCCAGGAAGAAGGATATCCATCTCCCATACATCCGGATAAAGAGGGTACCGACAGGGATTATGATGCAGCACTCAAATTTGCTATTGATAATATTGACAGGGTGACTATATTCAACGGTACACACAACGAGAACAGCAGTAAGTATCTTACCCGGTTAATGGAAGGAAATAATATTAACGTGGATGATGACCGATGCTGGTTCTCCCAATTATACGGGATGAGTGACCATATCAGTTTCAACCTTGCCCACCTGGGTTACAATGTGGCAAAATACCTTCCATATGGACCTGTCCGACATGTATTGCCCTACCTTATAAGGAGGACTGAAGAAAATACCTCAATGGCCGGACAAACCAGCCGGGAACTCTCCTTTATTTTGGAAGAGCGTAAACGCAGAAGAAACAAGCAATAACATATATGACCATTGAAAACCAAAAAACCGTTATCAGGATCTTCCTGAGGAAAATGCTTCTTGCCATCATTACTGTTGTAATAATAGTTTCCATGCTTGCAACCAGCTGGTTTAAACCCGAACTGCTGGGAATTACTCAATATCAGTGGATCCTGCTTGTGGCAGCAATCTATATCCTGCTGATAGGCGGTTCCTGGTTACGGGGACTGAATTACTTTTATTTCAATGACAAAGGGGATAAACTTATCATAAGGTATTATGCCATACGCCCCCTTGGCCGGAGAAAAAGAGCCGTGCAAATACCCAAAACCGCCCTGGCAAAATACGAGATAATCAAGACTAACCTGGGACTGAAAAAAGTGCTGATCCTGCATCAGCATGTAAAGAAGAACGTAGCCAAATATCCCGCTATCGGAATTACTTCACTATCAACTGATGAATTATCCCGGCTAGAGCAACAACTGTCTTTATATGTCCGAAGTTAAGGGGTATCAATTCTCTGCACAATAAACATCCCCGGGCAGGCATTTGATCAATCCTGCAAGCTCTAAATTAAGCAGGATCCCTGAAATTCTGCTTACCGGTACACTACATTTCAGGCATATCCTGTCGATAGATACATGGCCTTCAGACCTGAGGATCTTTATTATTTGTGCTTCCTTATCCGAAAGCCCTTGGAATAGTTTACATTGTGTTTCCTTTTTCACCGGGGGATCAGTATCCCATCCGAGCAGGTAAGCCACATCTCCGGCTCCTTCAATCAGGGCAGCTTTATGTGTTTTTATCAACTGGTTGCAACCTGCCGAGGCCGGATCACCTACCCTGCCGGGAAAAGTAAATACATCCCTGTGGTAGGAATTGGCAATATCCGCTGTGATCAGAGCTCCCCCCTTATGACCTGATTGTACGACGATAGTAACGTCTGACAAACCTGCAACAATACGATTGCGTCTGATGAAATTGTTCCTTTCCGGTTTTTGATCACTTGCAAAATCAGTCAACAGGGCACCCTGCATGCTTATCTTTGCGGCCACATTGCGATGCATGGCCGGATACATATATTTGAGTCCGTGTCCAAGTACGGCAACCGTATCCAATCCATTTTCCATGGCCGATTTATGAGCACAATGATCAATTCCGTATGCCAATCCGCTTACAATTATCAGGTCCCTGCTGAAAGATGCCAGGTCCCTCACCAGGCATTTACACATATCCATACCATATGCCCCCGGACGCCTGGTCCCGACTATACTTATCATACGTCTACCGTTCAAGTTTACCTGACCCCGCCTATATAAAAGCATTGGTGCATCATAACAATCAAGCAGCCTCTCCGGATAAACATCCTCCCCATAAAACAGGCATGCTATCTCCCCTTTATTGATAAATTCAAGTTCCCGCCTTGCCAGGTCAAGGACCGCTGTGCTACGTATCCTTTCTGCCAGCAACTCACCGACACCGGGGATTCCAAGAAGTGTCTTTTCCGGGACTGAAAACAAGGCTTCTGCACTCCCGGTACAGGCAAGTATTTTTCTCGCTGTAATGCCCCCTATCCCAGGGACCATGCTAAGGGCAATTCTGTAAACATCAGGTTCCTCCATATACATCTCCGTTTGTCTTTCATGTTGAAAAAGAAAAAATATCAGCTACAGGATATCATCACTAATAATCTGTTACAAAAAGAAATCAGATAATTAAAAACTATAATCCAGGAAGGGTTTATTCGTTTGAATTGATTTTTTTTTAATCTTTGCAGATACAAACCAAACCTATTCACTATGCATCCCGACGTAGAAAAGTTCATGTCTTTAATCAAGGCGAAAAATCCTGCTCAGCCTGAATTTCACCAGGCCGTTCATGAAGTGGCGGAATCATTGATCCCATTTGTTGAGGAAAATCCTAAATACAAACATGCCAAGATCCTCGAACGCATTACCGAACCCGAACGGGTTCTGATCTTCCGCGTTCCCTGGTTGGATGATGTTGGAGGAGTTCAGATAAACAGAGGATTCAGGATAGAGATGAGTTCAGCCATCGGACCCTATAAGGGAGGTTTAAGGTTCCATGCAACCGTTAACCTCGGTATCCTGAAATTCCTGGCCTTCGAACAGGTTTTTAAAAATAGCCTGACCACACTTCCTATGGGAGGAGGCAAGGGTGGATCTGATTTCGATCCAAAAGGAAAATCAGACAATGAAGTCATGCGTTTTTGCCAGAGTTTCATGACTGAGTTATGCCGGCATATAGGTCCAAACACCGATGTTCCAGCAGGGGATATTGGTGTTGGTGGCCGTGAGATTGGTTTCATGTATGGGCAATATAAAAGGATCCGAAATGAGTTTACCGGTGTACTTACAGGTAAGGGTATTGAGTGGGGAGGCAGCCTCATCAGGCCGGAAGCAACAGGATACGGAGCTGTTTATTTTGCCGAAGAGATGATGCAAACCAAGGGAGAATCACTGAAGGGAAAAACATGTATTGTATCAGGTTCAGGAAATGTGGCACAGTACACTACTGAAAAAATAAACCAGTTGGGTGGCAAGGTTGTTACGCTATCAGACTCTGCTGGATTCATTCATGATCCTGAAGGGATTGATGGAGAAAAACTTGCCTATGTGATGGATTTAAAGAACATCCGTCGTGGCAGGATAATGGAATATGCCGAAAAATATGGATGCCAGTATTATGATGGAGAGCGCCCCTGGAGCATTAAAGGAGAGGCTGCCTTCCCGAGTGCAACCGAAAATGAAATCAATGAAGAGGACGCCAAAAAGCTTGTCAGCAACGGTTGTATGGTTATTTCAGAAGGCGCCAATATGCCGTCCACACCTGAAGCTATCAGTGTATATGAACAACATAAAATCCTTTACGGTCCGGGTAAAGCCGCGAATGCCGGAGGTGTTGCTGTATCAGGACTGGAAATGACCCAAAATTCCATGAGGCTCCCTTGGACCCGTGAGGAAGTTGACAACCGGCTTCACACGATCATGAAAAGCATCCATGAAACCTGTGTAAAATATGGTGCCGAGAAAGATGGTTATGTAAATTACGTTAAGGGAGCAAACATCGGGGGATTTGTAAAGGTCGCTGATGCAATGCTCGCACAGGGAGTAGTCTAAATAATATCATTTTTCAAGGATGTTAAAACGGTGCTATCCTTACAAATCCTACAAAATTTTAGCAGAATAGGTATAGATTAGATGCTGGAATTGCTTACATAAGCAGTCTATATTTTGTGTTACTGAACAAAATTCAACTGCGGTGTAAGCAATTTCAGTATTAGTGCTATTGTCCTTTAATCTAGAGAAGTTTTTTTGTTAGATTTGTAAGGCTAGATCCCGGTGATATTAATCGATACACATACCCATCTTTTTCTGCCTGAATTCAAAGAAGACCATTCAAGGGTTGTTTCTGATGCTGTGGAACAGGGCATAAAAAAAATGTTGCTTCCTAATGTAGATAATAATACCATGGATTCCATGTTATCACTCGCCGATGAATATCCCGGGTATTGCCTGCCGATGATTGGCCTTCACCCAACATCTGTCGATGATTTATTCAAACAAAAGCTTGACTCGGTAAAGGAAAAACTGGGAACAAGAGAATTCTGGGGGATTGGAGAGACGGGGATAGACCTGTACTGGAATGATACTTATCTGGAGCAACAAGTGGAGGCCTTCAGATGGCATATCGCCCTGGCAAAAGAATTTCAATTACCACTGGTCATACATGCCAGAAATTCCTTTCATGAAATTTTTGAAGTAATGGACCAGGAAAATGATGATTCCCTGCAAGGTGTTTTTCATGCTTTTACCGGAGATGTAAAACAGGCACGCAAGATCATAGATTATGGTTTTAAAATTGGGATTGGAGGCATTGTTACATTTAAGAACGCCGGACTCGATAGGATTGCAAAGGATATTGCACTGGAACATATTGTCTTGGAAACTGATGCCCCGTATCTTGCACCAGCTCCTAACAGGGGTAAAAGAAATGAACCTGCATATTTGATATATACTGCTGAGAAAATGGCTGAAATCCATGGGCAACCCCTTGAGGTCATTGCGGAATTAACTACCAGGAACGCAGCAGCATTGTTTAATATTAAGATCTGACTGATGAAGGAAAAATCCCTAATGATCATTTATACAGGTGGTACCATTGGAATGATAAATCAACCCGGTTCGAATTCTCTTACCCCTTTTGATTTTGAACAGATCCTCAGACACGTACCTGAAATTGAAAAATTCGGGTTTAATTTTACTCCGGTAACCATCCACCCTGTAGTTGATTCTTCCAATATCAAACCCACTACCTGGATAAGGATAGCAGAATTAATTGAGGAAGGATATGACAACTACGATGGTTTCATCATCCTGCATGGCACGGATACTATGGCATTCTCTGCCTCAGCTCTCAGCTTTATGCTGCAAGATCTGAATAAACCTGTGATCTTTACCGGTTCCCAGTTACCTGTCAGCACCCTACGAACCGATGCCAGGGAAAATCTGATCTCAAGCATAGAAATTGCCGCTACTGAAAAGGACGGAGCCCCACTGGTCCCCGAAGTATGCGTCTATTTTGAATTCAAACTGTTGCGCGGTAATAGGACCACCAAGCAGAATTCGGAGGATTTCAATGCGTTCTTCTCACCCAACTACCCAGTTCTAGCAGAGTCCGGTGTCCATTTAAGGTTTTATCCTGAACACCTCCTGAGAAAACCCGAAAATGAAAATTTGCAGATCCATACGAAGCTGGATTCAAATATTGCCATACTGAAGATATTTCCCGGCATTACAGAAAACGTGGTTAGGGCATTGCTCGGCAGCCAAGGTTTAAAAGCCGTTATCCTGGAATCATTTGGTGCTGGTAACGCCCCTACAGATCCATGGTTCTACAAGCTGATAAAGGATACATCTGACCGGGGAATTGTCTTCCTTAATATTACCCAGTGCACTCAGGGCAGGGTGGAAATGGGTAGATATGAAACTAGTGAACACCTTTTGAGAGCGGGCGTTATTAGCGGGTATGATATCACACCTGAAGCGGCAGTCACGAAACTAATGTTTCTCCTTGGCAAGGGACTGGCAGCAAAGGAACTTAAACTACTTTTAAATAAACCGATTAACGGAGAAATTACTATTTCTTAAAGTTGTATGTATTTATTTTTTTTGTAATTTGCGCCCTCGTTTTTAAGCTTGGAGAGGTGGCCGAGCGGTTTAAGGCGCACGCCTGGAAAGCGTGTATACTACGTGGAGTGGTATCGAGGGTTCGAATCCCTCTCTCTCCGCAGAACAGCTCGGGTTTGAATTGATGGATTTGCGAGGTCGCTGAAAAGCCGGGGGAGGTGCTGAGTTACAAATTATAAGGAAGTTTTTGCATATTATTGTATTATTATAATCAAGAATCATTATTTTCGTTAAACTTATAACAAATCTAAAAAACAGATCATGAAAAAGTTATTTGCGCTAATAGCTGTAACCGGGATGCTCTTTATGCTGGCATCCAATGTTGTTTATGCACAAGAGCCTGAAGCAGCTCCTGCAACGGAATCTGCTCCAGTGGCAGACCTGGGATCCAGTGCAGCTGAACCAGCAGCAGAGGCAGAAATGACGCTGCACAAGAATGTAAAGAGACTCTTTATAGAAGGTGGAGCCACATTTATGGGCTTTGTATTGCTGACACTTATTTTTGGCCTCGCCCTGGCCATTGAAAGGATCATTTATCTGAACCTGGCGACAACAAATACGGATAAACTCCTTAAGAAGATTGAAGATGCACTCGGATCAGGGGGAATTGATGCCGCTAAAGAAGTTTGCCGTACAACACGGGGCCCAGTAGCAAGTATCTTTTACCAGGGACTTGACCGGGCTGATGAGGGCATAGATGTAGCTGAAAAGGCTGTTATTTCTTATGGTAGTGTCCAGATGGGCCTGCTTGAAAAGAACCTGTCCTGGATCCAACTGTTTATATCCATTGCTCCTATGTTGGGTTTCATGGGTACAGTTATTGGTATGATCGCTGCATTCGACTCCATCCAGCTGGCTGGTGACGTTTCTCCCCAGCTTGTGGCCAGTGGTATTAAAGTGGCCCTGATCACCACTGTATCGGGTCTGATCGTAGCCATTATTCTCCAGATTTTCTATAATTACATTGTATCAAAGATCGACGGCATCGTAAATAAAATGGAGGATTCCTCCATTTCATTGATTGACCTGCTGGTTCATCATAACCTCAAAAAATAAGCAAAATGAAATTTGCTAAAATCTCCAGATACTTTCTGTGGGCATTAATGGCTATCTCAATGGTGCTTGTGGGCATATTCTTCTTCGGAGGATTTGTGAAAGGGACAGCCGGGACTTCCCTGGCTGAACCTCTAATTACCGATACAATTCTGAATTGGGCAATAGTATTATTCGTAATTGCCGCTTTCTTTGCACTTGCTTTCCCTCTTGTTTTCATAGCCGGAAACTTACAAAGTGCAAAAAGACTTGGAATCGTGATCCTTGTTGGTGCTTTATTAATTTTTGTCTCCAGCAGGCTGGCTTCTGGTGAAGTATTGAATCTTATCCAGTACACAGGTCCTGATAATGTTCCCGGAACCTTAAAAGTTGTGGGTACCTTAATAATTTTCACCTATATACTGGGAATTGTAGCCATTCTTTCGATTCTTTATTCAGCTATCTCGAATCTGTGGAAATAAATACTTACCGGGTACTTATAATAACCCGGTATACGTTCTATTAATAGAATATAAAAACATAATTCATGGCAAAACGAGAAATACAGGAAATCAACGCCGGATCAATGGCCGACATTGCTTTCCTTCTTTTGATATTCTTTCTTGTTGCCACTACAATGGACATTGACACCGGGATATCCCGGCTATTGCCTCCCATGCCAGAAGAAGAAGAAATTGATGATGACCAGGAGATCAGGGAGCGCAATGTATTCGTTGTATTGATCAACAAGGATGATGATCTATTTGTGGAAGATGGATTCTACGACGTTAATGAGTTAAAAGAAATGACAAAAGAGTTCTTTCTTAACCCCAGCGATGCAGAAGATCTTTCAGAGAAGCGTGAACTTACTACGGATTATTTTGGGACCATGATGGTTTCCAAGGGGGTTATCTCCCTCCGGAACGACAGAAGCACCTCCTACGGAAAATACATTGCTGTACAAAATGAGCTCGCCGCTGCGGTGAATGAGCTGAGGAATGAGCTTTGCTTGCAGAAATTCGGCAAGAAATATGATAATCTGGATCCCCTTAACGAGGCGGAAGCGGATCTGATTGCTGATGCGAAAAAGGTATTTCCCATGGCTATTTCTGAAGCAGAACCAAAAAATGTAGGAGGAAATTAACATGTCAAGATTTAAAAAATCCAGTGGAAAAGGGCTTAAGCAGATTAATACTGCTTCATTGCCCGATATCGTATTCATGTTGTTATTCTTCTTTATGGTAACCACAGTAATGCGTGAGACAAACCTTAAGGTTAGTGTTATCGTTCCCGAAGCTACTGAGATCAAGAAACTCGAGAAGAAATCATTGGTTAGTGTTATTTACATTGGCAAACCAACCAGGAATCTTCAGAAAACTTTTGGTTCAGAACCACGGATCCAGTTGAATGATGCATTTGCTACGCCTGATGACATTCGAGATTTCGTCACCAGTGAGAGGGAACAAATGGATGAGAATGACCAGAAGCAGATGACCGTCTCCTTGAAAATTGACCAGAAAACCAGTATGGGAATAGTCTCAGAGGTCAAGCAGGAGCTACGCAAGGCATCTGCACTTAAAATCAACTATTCATCCAGGAAAAGAGTGGATATGGCATTGTTGAAGTAAATAAATTTATGATCTATACTGATAAGGGGAGCATTTTGTGATGCTCCTTTTTTTTGAAAAAATACGTATGTTGAATATGTAATATAAATCACCGAGTGTTGATGATCTAGATCACCACTTTCATAATCTTACCAAAGCAAAAGTCAGGTATTTTTGAAACAGTTATTAAACTGATCTTGCCGGTAAAATGGCAAGTGGTTTTTTAATGGTAGTGGTTTTGACAAAGTGGTTTTCATTTCCAAAAAACCTGGCAGGTTAAGGGTTCCTGCCAGGTTTACTCATTTATAGGCTGCAAGATCTAATGGATCAGATGGCTTTTCCTCCCCTTTCTCCTGTTCTGATCCTGATACAATCTTCCAGGGGAGTGATAAATATTTTACCGTCCCCTAGTACTCCTTTGCCATTTGTACGTGCACTCTTGATAATGGTATCAACTGTACATTCTACAAAATCATCATTAACTGCAATTTCAAGCCGGATCTTTGGGATCAGGCTGGGTACAACTACTTGTCCACGATAGATCTCTTCCCTTGTTTGTTGTCCATGTCCAGATACACGGCTCACTGTGATGCGGGTAATTTCAGCTTCGATCAGGGCCTCCCTGACCTCATCAAGTTTATTTTCTCGAATGATGGCAGATATTAATTTCATTTCTTCAAATTTTTTAATTATTAATATTACCCGGCATTAACCATCCCGTAACCATGCTCTCCATGCACTGAGAAATCAAGTCCCTGCATTTCCTGGGCATTACTGGTGCGTAAACCGAATACTTTATTCACAATAATCAGGATCACCAGCGTAAGTACTGCCGCATACACTATTGCGACGAGAACGGCAGCTACCTGTACACCCAGCTGCTGCATTACACTCCAGCTGCCGCCAGCGGCCTGAGCTGCCTCTTCCATCCAGTTCCTGCGTATGAAAAAAGTGAGGAAAATAGCTCCAACTATACCACCAACACCATGTATCCCGAATGCATCCAGGCTGTCATCATAACCTACCCGGTTTTTTAACATGATGGCCAGGTAGCAGAATATTGATGCCAGGATACCCAGGATTAAGGCTCCGTATGGCTGGACAACCCCGGCGGCCGGTGTTACGGCAACCAGACCGGCCAGTATACCACTTGCAAATCCAAGGGTAGTGGCTTTACCCTGATGAAATCCTTCAATTATCATCCAGGTGATGGCCCCTGCCGCAGCTGCTGCCTGTGTGGCAGTGAGGGCCTGGGCTGTACTCAAACCACTGGAAACACTGCTTCCCGCGTTGAATCCGAACCAGCCTACCCATAATAAACCCGCACCCATCATGGTCATGGTCATATTGCTTGGGGGCATGGCAGTATTGGGATATCCCTTTCTGGCACCCAGGTAAAGTGCGGCAACCAGACCGCTTATCCCCGCTGAAATATGAACCACAGTTCCACCAGCGAAATCTATGGCACCATTTGCGCCCAGGTTGAAAAGGAATCCATCTTCAGCCCATACCCAGTGACAAAGAGGATTGTAAACGAGCAATCCCCATATAGCAATGAAGGCAACATAACCTTTAAAAGTAACACGTTCAGCAAATGCTCCTGCAATCAGTGCCGGGGTTATCATGGCAAATTTTCCCTGGAACATTGAAAAAACATACTCAGGGACACCTGCATCCATAATGGTCTCGTCAATTCCTTTCAGGAAGAAATAATCCGAATTCCAGCCAAACCAACCGCCAAGTACGTTTGACCCGAAACTCATCGCATAACCAACGGCAACCCACAGAACTGCCATAATACCCATGGCAGCAAAACTATGCATCATGGTTCCAAGCACATTTTTCGTCCGTACAAGCCCACCATAAAACATTGCCAGTCCGGGTATCATCAAAAGAACCAGTGCCGTAGAAGTAAGCATCCAGGCAGTCGTACCGGTATCCACCCCGTTTCCATCAGAGGCAAACAAGCTTCCGGCGCCCAGATAAATTAAAGCAAGGCACAGTAAAAATGCCTTTTTGTAAGGAATCTTCATAATAATCAGAATTTAATGAACATTGAAATATATTTACTTTTTTCTGCAAATATATTCATTTTTATGGGGGTTGTTTATTTTTTTATATCTTTTTTTTATTCCACCCCCTATTTTTTTATTCCATTTTTCTTTTTTATTGATTTAAAGTGTATAAAATATACATG
>Ga0209345_10003332_pt1 | contig 16650 bp, 20 predicted proteins | sample Cruoilmetagenom7_FD_187294 | JGI IMG/M metagenome (GOLD analysis project Ga0209345, IMG submission 187294) | Oil polluted marine microbial communities from Coal Oil Point, Santa Barbara, California, USA - Sample 7 (SPAdes) (version 2) | ecosystem: Environmental > Aquatic > Marine > Oil seeps ...
CCGCGGCAATCCGGCTGCAATTGCCAACCTTGATATTGCCAAGAACCTTCGCTCCTGCCCCAATCAGAACACCGTCGCCAATTTTGGGATGCCGGTCGTCGTCTTCTTTGCCCGTGCCGCCAAGCGTCACCGAATGCAGCATCGAGACATTGTCACCAACCACAGCCGTTTCGCCGATAACGATTGAATGGGCGTGGTCAATCATGATCCCCTGCCCGACAACTGCCGCCGGATGAATATCAATCCCAAACTGTTCGGACACCCGCATCTGGATGAAATAGCTCAGATCCCGCCGTCCGGTTTCAAACAGCCAATGGGCCACGCGATAGGCCTGAATGGCCTGAAATCCCTTGAAATACAAAAGCGGCTGAATAAACCGGTGGCACGCCGGGTCGCGTTCGTAAACGGCCATGATATCGGCCCGTGCCTTTTGGCCCAGCAGCGGATCGGTGTGATAAGCCTCATCAGCGATTTCACGCAGCAATTGCTCGGACATTTCTGCCGAAGCCAGCTTTTGTGCGATCCGGTAAGCTAATGCGGTTTCCAGACTGTCATGATGCAGCACGCAGGCATGAACCAGCCCGCCCAATAGTGGCTCGTTGGCAACCGCCTTCAAACCCTCTTCGCGTATCCGCGACCAGACCGGATCGACCTGTGCCAATATTTTGCGCGTTTCAACCATTTGATTTTCCTCTGTAGTACTGTCAATTTACTACAGATAGGTTGTTTGCACAAAGCTGAAAGTGTGATGTGAGGTATTTCAGCCATGAATGAAACCAAACTGGCCGAATTTCGCGCCCGCCTGAATGATCTGGCCGACGATCTGGCACGTCAGAATGAACGGGGTCAGGAAGGTCAGCAAACCGTCACGCTCGATCAGCAATCCGTTGGCCGCCTCAGCAGAATGGACGCCATGCAGCAACAGGCCATGGCCAGAGCGACCCAGGTGCGGCGCGACCAGCTTCAAACCCGGATCGTGGCCGCGCTGGCCCGGATCGACGAGGGCGAATATGGTTACTGCCTGCAATGCGGCGAGGATATCGCCGAGCGGAGGCTAGAACTGAATCCCACAGTTGTCACCTGCATCTCCTGTGCCGGACCCTAAGCGTCCGGCAGGTTCAGCCGCAGCAAATGCACCGCAAAACGAACCTCACCACCTGCAAAATCGCCGCTCTCACCAGTCAGCAACAAATCTGTCGCCGAGTAATAGGTTTGCGGCGATCCGGTCAGCCCGCGCACCCATGCTCCCTGCGAAACCCCCAACCCGCTGCCATAGCGGTTGTCGGACGTCGCCACACCCAACCGCCAACTGCCCAGTGTTCCGCTGATCGCCGTCAGCACCCGACCAGTCACGCCCAGAACGATCGAATGGGCTGGGATCGCGGCAGTCGCAACGCTGGTCGTGCCCGCACCGATCACATGGTCAAACTCCAAAACCTCCTGAACGGTCGCCGCATTATTGGCCGACAATGCAACGCCACCCGCCAGCCAGGCACTCGCGTCAAACATCGCAAAACTCTCAAGATCAACGACCCAGGCTTTCCAGCCCCGCTGCGGCGCCGCAAAGACCCAGCCGCCGTTGGAATAGATGGCAATCTCGCCATCATGCCCGGCCCATTCGTTGACGCCGCCGACAGGAATTGCATAACAATCACCATCATTTGCCAGCCCCGGCGGTGTCGTGCTCGTGGTTGAGGCCAACACCAGTTGCCCCAATCCATCAAGCAAAACCAGTGCTTCGTTTACAGTGATATGTTTTTGCGCCTGCGCGGCCTGCAACAGCGGCAATCCAAGGCGGGGAGTATTAGTCATCTAAATCAATCCTTCTGAAAAGCCCGGCACCGAACCGCGCTGAAATCTGAGCAATATCAATTGAGTATGTCCCGGAAATCCCATCACTCGAGCGCATAACGGCGGTGTAATCCCACGTCGGGGTGGCTGTCGTAACCTCTCGAATGACCGAGCCATTGTGAACCACCCGAACCAGATAACTTTCGCTATCCTCACCCAGCGGCACCTCGACCGATTGCCAACTGTCGCCGTCGATCCTTGTGCGTCGAACCCAGCTAACGGCGCGGGTGCCTGCCCCATCCAGCGGCGCGCGCAAATGCACCGGCGCCAACGGGCGCAGCCCGATCCCCTCAAACGCCTCAACCGCATGGCCAAAGGACGGATCATCATAGGTCCGGTTTGCCGGCCCAATGCGATAGTGTCGCGCCAAACCGCGCGCCGCCAAGGCAACATCAAGCTGCACCTGGGTCCCGTCCAGCATTACAAACTGGCTGCCAACGGGCCAGGTCGATATGGGCAATGCATCCGTCCCGGCCTGCCCCCTGATCCGCCCGGAAATATCATAAACATCCTCTGACACCAGAACCGCATCTGTGAATTGGAAAACTTCCCAGTTGGCGCCCGTTCCGTCCCCAATCGCGGCAATGTTTGCGCCGTTCAGAACATCCTCTAATGTCGCCGACGACAGCACCCCCGATCCCAGTTTTACCCGCAGCGCCGGGCCGCGATCCAACACGCCGTGCGCGCCCGGTGCCAATGTCGTCTGCGTCTCGCCAATGATTGATTGCGCCGCGATCAGTTTGTTAAGCACATAACCGCTGTCGCTGGCCGAGCTATATACCGCCACCGATCCCGGCCAGGGTTCTGCGGTCACCGCGATATGGGGCTCATGTTCCACCTCATCGCCCCGTAGCAATGGCAGATCCATGAACAGCGAATAGACAGGGATCGGCGCCGAAAACGGTCTCGGTTCACTTGCCAGATCAGCACCATCACTGGCCTGATAAATCTCTGGCTCGACCCGAACCGCCTCAATCAGTTGCGCGTTTGACTGGGTCACCCGGTCGATCCGGTAAAGCGCCGTTTCGTCGCCATCATCCCAAGAGACAACGTCACCCGCGCCGGTCTCAATCTCTGACAGCGGCAGTGAAAATCGTACCGAATCCCGCGCCACGCGAGACTCTGACAACCAACGTTCGCTCGTCGCCCTCGCCTCATTTCGCGTCAGCAACAGCGCAAACTCGGTCTGCGAGACCAACTCGGACGTCTCGTCAGGAAAAACCGCTTCTTCGGTGCGCACATCATAATCACCGTCCGCATCAAGGAAATTCAGCCTCACCCGACCTACGGTCTCAGCTTCAGGCACCCGGATTTTTTCGACCGGACTGTCCTGCTCCTCAAGCCAGGCCAGCGTGTCCGGCCCCACGCTCACATCCGCAAGCCCTGTCCGATTGCTGAAAATCAACCGCCCCTCGCGCTCAACTGCTTCAAACCCAAAGGCCAGCATCAAAGGCTGCAACGCCGCCCGCGCGCCGTCCACATCCGACACGACATAGCCGCGTAAATAGCCATAAAGCGCGCTCACATCGATGTCGTCGACGCCTGAGCGCGCACAGATCTCAGCCACCGTATCGGCCAGCGCACGCGCCGTTGTGCGCCCATTCAGCCAATGACCACGAAAATAGTTCTCAGCATCCGACCAACGCTCCGAGATATGCGGGAAAAACGGAAACGGCCGCACATCCCACGCCCAGACATGCGAGCGCGACATATCCACCATCGGCGCGCCATAAACGCTGGACACGGGGTTATTTGCCCCGTCCCCCCAAAACTCAAACATTGCCCGCAGATATTGCATCTGCATCAGATCATCGCGCCGCCCGTCAGAATACTTTGGCAAACCGGATTCCGACGATTTCACATCAAGGAATTTATTTGGCTGATTAGTCCCCTTATCAATAGCAGCACAACCAATTTCATCGACCCAGGCTGCATCAAACTGTGGTCCGCGCAACCCCTCAGGCTCGCTAGCCGAAAAAATCTGCGCCGTTGCGCCGTTTGGCCACTCCAGCATCTTACGCGTCGCGCGCCACTCGGGACGGCGATCAGGCGGCGAACAGGCCAATATCCCGCTTTCGCCGAAAATCATCACTTCCCGGACCTGCTCGATGGTTTCCCCAACCAAAGCAACCCGGCGCGCCCGGCCAGGATCGAGCGGCAGATTACCCTCAACCTGACTGCGTACCCATTCTGCTCCCGCCCGAGTCTTGCCAGCCCCGCGCCCGCCCATAATCACCCAAGAGCGCCAGTCCCCTTCCGGCGGCAACTGATGATCCATTGCCCAGAATTCAAAAAGATAAGGGAGCGCTAAAAGCGCCCCCTCGTCCAGTTCATTCAGAAACTTCTCCTGCATCTGCAGCGGCGCGCAGGCCAGCCAGTCGGCGTCTGATCTCGCTGCGCGCGCCATCAAAGTCGATCGCGTAGCCTCTAGCGATACCGGCTTGTTGGGTGATGCTTTCATCAATTTTCCGTTTCTCGTTCATCAGCGATTGCGTGGCGTTCATCAGCGCCCGTATGGTTTTCGCGTTGTCGCCTTCGGTGCCAAAATTTCCCCGTTCAACGTCACTGGTCATTGCCAGAAACACTTCTATGGCACGGCCAAAATGCTCTTTCGCCTGCAACAAATCCTTGTCACAGTCCCCGTTGTCAGTTCCGGGTGTTATCAAATTCATTTGTCAAAAATCGCCTCTCATGCCTTACCGCACGAGCGAAACAAAAAAACAGCCGCCGGGTTGCCCCGTGACTGTTTGCCCACTTCTTCTAGCTTGCCTAAAGGTGTACATCGGAGCGTGCGCAATGTCAAGCGCCTTCAATCTGGGGTTGCGCGCGGTCCGGTTAACAAAACACTACCATCCAAACGGCAAGCGCTTAATTCCGCCCCGCCTCGATCGCCCGCCACTTGGCTACATTGGCATTATGTTCGCGCAGAGTTTCGGCAAACGCATGGCCGCCGCTGCCATCAGCCACAAAGAATATAAAGGGCGTGTCATCCGGATTCAGCGCCGCCTCGATACTGGCAAGACCCGGATTGGCTATCGGACCCGGCGGCAGACCATTTATAATATACGTATTATAGGGGTTTCGATTGCGCAGCTCACTTTGGCGCAATCCGCGCCCCAGCGTCCCCTTACCCTTTGTGACCCCATAGATCACCGTTGGGTCAGTCTGCAGTTTCATGCCCAGAAGCAAACGGTTCACAAAGACCGAGGCCACCTGCCGCCGTTCTTCCGCCACCCCGGTTTCCTTTTCAACGATAGAGGCCAGAACCATTGCCTCCTCTGGTGTTGAAAACGGCAGATCATCGGCCCGGTTGCGCCATGCTTCGGCCAGCCGTTCCTGCTGGGCTGCCTGCATCAGGGCGATCAACGCACCCCGCTCCATGTCCAGGCTCACCTCATAACTGTCGGGCGCAAGCGATCCCTCTTGGGGCAAGTCAGACACCTCGCCGCTCAAAAAATCTGCTGATTTTAGGGCGTTAGTAATCTGCCAGCTTGTGGCCCCCTCTGCCAAAGCGATCCGATACCGCGTATCAGCGTCCGCCCGCACGCTCGTATATTGCGCCGGTGGCTCGCCTTCGCCCGGCTCAAATGCCACGACCTCGACGAACCGGTTGCTGACCGGATCAAGCTGACGCACCTGCGCCTGGACCTTGCTGACGCCGATCCTGTAAACCACTTCGGTGCCACAACTGCTGGCCCCGCCCCGCGTTACGATATCCACGATCTCGGCCATGCTGGCACCCGATGGCACCAGAAAGCTGCCCGCCTTCAGGGCGCTGGCCTTATCTTCGTATTCCGCACCAATCCGCAGAATAGAGGCGTTGCTAATTGCCCCCTGTTGCGCCAGATCTTCTGAAACGCGGGTGAAATTCGAACCACTCTGCACCCGCAAACATATCGCCTGCGTCAGCGGGCCCGCCCCGGAATATTGCGTCTTTCCCCAGGTTATCACCCCAACCGCGACAACCAGAATGACAATGATAAATGAAAATGCGTTAGAGGCGATATGCCGCCACATCAGTCTTTGACCTTCGTCATCACCAGCGAGGCATTGGTGCCCCCGAACCCAAAGGAATTGGACAACACCACATCAATCTGGCGTTCAACTTTGCCATTCGCCGCCAGATCCAGCTTGGGCGTCACCGCCGGATTGTCCAGATTGATCGTTGGCGGGGCCACCTGATCGCGCAGCGCCAGAATACAGAAAATAGCCTCGACAGCACCCGCAGCCCCAAGCAGATGGCCAATAGCAGATTTCGTCGAACTCATCGTCGCCTTGCCTGCCGCATCGCCCATCAGCTTTTCAACCGCGCCCAGTTCAATCGTATCAGCCATCGTCGAGGTGCCATGCGCATTGATGTAATCAATATCCCCCGCCACCAGCCCGGCCCGCTCAATCGCCGCCTTCATTGAACGATAGCCACCATTGCCGTCCTGCGATGGTGCCGTGATATGATACGCATCGCCCGACATGCCATAACCGGTAACCTCTGCATAAACCTTCGCCCCGCGTGCCTTGGCGTGTTCATATTCCTCAAGCACCACGACACCCGCACCCTCGCCCATAACGAACCCGTCGCGGTCCGCGTCATAGGGGCGGCTGGCCGCTTGTGGGTCGTCACCGCGTTTGGTGCTCAGCGCCTTGCAGGCATTAAACCCGGCGATCCCGATCTCGCAGATCGGGCTTTCCGCGCCACCGGCCACCATCACATCCGCATCGCCCAGCATTATCAGGCGGCTGGCGTCCCCAATGGCATGCGCCCCTGTTGAACAGGCAGTCACCACCGAATGGTTCGGCCCCTTGAAACCATAACGGATCGAGACATGGCCAGAGATCAGGTTAATCAGTGCGGATGGAATGAAAAACGGCGAAACCCGCCGTGGTCCACGTTCTTTCAGGATGATCGCGGTGTCGGCGATTGAAGACAGACCACCAATACCAGAACCGATCATCACGCCAGTGCGCAAACGATCCTCTTCGTCTTCCGGCGTCCAGCCGGCATCCTTAACCGCCTGCGCCGCAGCAGTGATCCCGTAAAGAATGAAATCATCAACCTTGCGCCGCTCTTTCGGTTCCATCCAGTCGTCAGGATTGAACGTGCCGTCGCTACCGTCGCCTAGCGGTATTTCGCAAGCATATGTGGTGGCCAAATGGCCTGCATCAAACCGGCTGATCGTGCCAGCGCCGGACTGCCCGGCCAACAAACGTTCCCAGGTTTTTTCAACCCCGCACGCCAAAGGCGTGACCATTCCCAAACCGGTTACAACGACCCGACGCATGCTCGGCCTCCATTTTTGTACGAAGCTTCCGGTATTGATAGCCTGCCACACTAAGCAGGAGCAAGACCGTCCAGCAGCTTTCCGCTCGAAATAAAGCCCTTTAGCGCCGCCCGCCCAGCAAATGCACGATCAACACGTAAGCCAGTGCAAAACCACCGATCCAACCCATAAACCACATTCGCCCTGCAATAAAATCTTCGGCGTAAGAGGCCGCAAACCTACTTTTTCCTACCACCGTGATAGCTGCCGCGACCCAGACCAGAAGAACAAACAACGCCGCCTTGATGCCCCAGCGCAAACGCCAGAACGCTTGCAAAAGATAAAGCACAATGCCGATCCCCACACCGATATAACCAACCTTGAAAGACCAGAACGGATGCGCGCCTAACTGTTCGCTCAGACCGTATTTGGCCAAGCCGACCAGTATAACTGCTACCCCAAGACCAGCGGCAAGTTCGCGTTTGCTAATATAATGCATTTCGCCCCCTGACTGTCAGATCAGGATAACCGAATAAAACACCGGGATCAAAAGCCAAAACCAGCCGATCACGCACGCCTCAGGCGATTGTCAAAACAAAAACGGCGCCGCAGAACGGCGCCGTCCGAAAATTTTGGTCGCAAAGAACCTTAAGAGGCTGCGGTGATGAACTTGGTCGCATCGCCAAATGTCTGGATGGTTTCTGCAGCGTCATCTGGAATTTCGATCCCAAACTCTTCTTCAAACGCCATCACCAGTTCAACGGTATCCAAGCTGTCTGCGCCCAAATCGTCGATGAACGAAGCGGATTCGGTCACTTTGTCTTCTTCGACGCCAAGATGCTCGACAACAATCTTTTTCACGCGATCTGCGATGTCGCTCATGTCAATTCCTCACATTCTTCCGGGGGTATACCCGGTATTCTACGTTTGGCCCGCAGGCCGCTCTGATCCCACCTAAAAAGCGGGAATTGCCACGCGGAGCCTTACGCCCCCCGGCTATTCTGCGCCGCCTATAACACAAACTCTGGTCGGGGCAAATCCTTTGTCCGGGCCTTTGTGCGGCGGCGCAATGACGCGCAGCGACCGCGCCTAGAGCATCGCCATTCCACCGTTTACATGCAGCGTCGCGCCGGTAACATAGGCAGCCTCGCCGCTGGCCAGATACAGGACCGCCGCACCAATTTCATCGCCTTCGCCCATCCGCCCGGCGGGAACCTGCGTCAGGATCGCGCTTTTCTGGTCATCGGTCAGCTTGTCGGTCATCGCCGTCGTAATAAAGCCCGGCGCAACACAGTTGACCGTGATCCCGCGGCTGGCAACCTCATGGGCCAGCGATTTGGACATCGCCACGACACCGGCCTTTGATGCCGCATAATTGGCCTGCCCCGGATTGCCCGTGGCCCCAACGATTGACGAGATATTCACGATCCGCCCCCAGCGCGCCTTCATCATGGTGCGCATCACGCCTTTGCACAGTTTCATCGTCGAGGTCAGATTGACGGCCAGAACGCTGTCCCATTCGTCATCCGACATACGCATGAACAGGTTATCGCGGGTGACCCCGGCGTTGTTGACCAGTATATCAACGCTGCCCAAAGCCTCGGCTGCCTGTTTTGGCAGCGCCTCAACCGCTTCGCGGTCCGACAGATTGCAGGGCAACACATGTGCGCGCTCGCCCAATTCATCCGCCAAAGCCTGCAAGGGTTCAATCCGTGTGCCCGACAGCCCGACGTTCGCCCCGGCCCCGTGCAATGCGCGCGCAATCGCGCCGCCAATACCGCCAGAAGCACCAGTTATCAGTGCATTTTTTCCTGTAAGATCAAACATATTCGCCCCTATTTCAACGCGTTCGCTGCTGCCACCACATCATCGGGCGCGCCAATTGCCCGGGTTTCAACTTCTTTCGCAATCCGCCGGATCATCCCGCACAGGGTTTTGCCTGCGCCGATTTCCCAGATTTCGCTGACCTCGTGGGACGCCAGCCATTCAACAGACTCGCGCCAGCGAACGGAATGGGTGATCTGCTCGACCAACAAGGATCGGATCGTTGCCGGATCACTGACTTCATGGGCCAGAACATTGGCAATCAGCGGCACGTTCGGGCGATCAATATTCACCTCGCTCAATGCCTCGGCCATGGCATGTGCTGCTGGTTCCATCAGCGCACAGTGGAAGGGGGCCGACACCGGCAACAGCATCGCGCGCCGTGCGCCCATGCCCTTGGCAATTTCCATCGCCCGTTCGACGGCTTCCTTATGGCCCGAAATGACTACCTGGGTCGGATCATTATCATTGGCGGCCTGACAGACCTGATCGTGACTGGCTTGCGCCGCGGCCTCGGCAGCCTGTTCAAAGTTCAGCCCCAACAGCGCCGCCATCGCGCCAACGCCAACCGGCACAGCGGCCTGCATCGCCAGCCCGCGCGTTCGCAACAGACGCGCAGTATCCGCAATGCTCAGCGCACCGGCCGCAGCCAGTGCTGAATATTCCCCAAGTGAATGCCCGGCAACATATTGCGCCGCTTCCATGCCGACGCCCTCGGCCTTGAGCGCAGCAAGGGCCGCAAGCGAGGTCGCCATCAAAGCGGGTTGTGCATTTTGGGTCAGGGTCAGCGTGTCCTGTTCCCCCTCCCAGATCAGCGATGACAGGCTTTCACCCAATGCCTCATCGACCTCATCAAATACCGCTTTGGCGGCTGGATAGGCCTCGGCCAATGCGCGGCCCATGCCGATGGTCTGCGCGCCCTGCCCTGGAAATACAAATGCTCGGCTCATGCCGCCTCCGTTGATTTTTTCTGCTTTGGGGCAAGTTTAAACGCAAGGTCAGGGGGTCACAAGCCAAAGGACCGGCGGTTACCCGACCGGTCCTGCAAGAATATCAACTGGAAACCCGGCGAAGGTTGCCCGCCGCCGTATATTAGGCTGCTAGGCGGCCGCGGACGGGCGGCGTACTGGCCGAACACCAATTTTGATCGTTCTTTGATTTATTTTGGCAGTCGCTTGCGGCGCAAGATCAGCAATCATTCGCCCGAGCAACGGTTCCAGTTCCGACTTGGCACCTGAGGCGACCAACAAGGGGCTTGAACGGTCATCGAAATTAATAAACAACTGGTCCGCAACAAACGCCGACTGGGAACGCCTTATATAGACGCTGCTGATATCCTCAAAGCGATGTACCTTCAAAACACTGGAAATACCCTGACGATTGCGCCGCGCTGTGCGCACAACCCGGTTTTTCTGATCGACCTGCGTTTCATACATCAAGCCTTTACGGGCGATAGAGTAGTTCAGAAAAGCCAGCGCAAAGAATGCAATCGTACCGGAAATTTTAAACGGCAGGGCCTCGATAGAATAAATTGTACCGGGCAACAGCCACTGGCAATAGGCGCCAACCCCAAACATCATCGTCGCCATTGTTGCGAAAACCTCGCCCAAACTGGCCCTTTGGGCAGCAGAGCCGCCCTTGCGAATGATGTAGCCCCAGAATGTCTCACTGATACTTATTGCGGCAACACGCCGCGAACTGGTAAACGCCTGGCCTGAATGTAGGGCATACGCGTTCATATTTCGTCTCCGCAATTAGCTTTGCTAGTTTTCTGATGCTCTTCTTTAAGGAGAAAAGTGACGACAATTGGTCGCGCTTGCATCAATTTGGAGCCCTTGAAAGTAATCCGGGACCGTGTATAACCCCGCTTCCTTCCGCAATTACCGGAAAAACAGCGCAGCCTCTCGTGGGCGGGTCGCGGAAGGCATAGACCCACCCTTTGAAGTGCGCTCGACATGATAGGAGACCGCATGCCGCTTTATGAGCATGTTATTATCTCGCGTCAGGACCTGTCCAACACACAGGCCGAGGGACTAACCGAACATTTCGGAACCGTTTTATCTGACAATGGCGGCGCGCTCGTCGACAGCGAGTATTGGGGCATCAAAACGATGGCCTACAAGATCAACAAGAACCGCAAGGGCCATTATTCCTATATGCGCACGGATGCACCTGCACCTGCCATTCAGGAAATGGAACGCCTGATGCGCCTGCATGACGATGTTATGCGCGTGTTGACCATCAAGGTCGATGCGCACGCCGAGGGCCCGTCAGTTCAAATGCAAAAACGTGATGAACGCGACCGCGGCGACCGCCGTCCGCGACGTTAAGGAAGGGATATAAGTCATGGCATCTAAACCATTTTTTCGCCGTCGCAAAGTTTGTCCCTTCTCGGGCGACAACGCGCCAAAGATCGATTACAAAGACACGCGTCTGCTGCAGCGTTACATCTCGGAACGCGGCAAGATCGTGCCGTCCCGTATCACCGCCGTTTCGGCCAAGAAGCAGCGTGAGCTGGCCCGTGCGATCAAACGCGCCCGGTTCCTTGCCCTGCTTCCCTACGCCGTGAAGTAAGGAGAGCATCATGCAAGTTATCCTACTGGAACGTGTCGCCAAACTTGGCCAGATGGGCGAGGTTGTTTCCGTCAAAGACGGATACGCGCGCAATTATCTGTTGCCTCAGGGCAAAGCCCTGCGCGCAAGCGACGGCAACATCACATCTTTTGAGTCGCAAAAAGCCCAGCTTGAGGCGACCAACCTTGAAACCAAGGGCGAAGCTGAAAAGCTGGCTGAAAAAATCGACGCGCAGCAGTTTGTTGTGATTCGTTCAGCCTCCGACGCAGGTGCGCTTTATGGCTCTGTCACCACCCGCGATGCCGCGGATGTTGCAACGGCCGAAGGTTTCACAATCGACCGCAAACAGATCGTCCTGCAACGGCCGATCAAGGACCTCGGCCTGCATAGCGTGAGTGTCACGTTGCACCCGGAAGTTTCCGCTGAAATCGTCCTGAACGTGGCGCGCTCTGAAGAAGAGGCCGAGCTGCAGGCAGCTGGCAAATCTATTCAAGAGCTGGCCGCCGAGGAAGAAGCAGAAGCAGAATTCGAAATCTCGGAATTGTTCGATGATATCGGTGCTGCCGCTGCAGACGATGACGAACTGGCACCTTCTGGCGACGACGCACCAGCGCAAGAAGAAGCAGCGGACGACGACGAAACTTAATCGTCTGGCCTAGCAAAAATCCAAAAGCCGCGCATTTAATCTGCGCGGCTTTTTTATTGGCATCACCAAATGCCGGAAAACTCACCAGAATATCGTCTGAATCAACGTCCACACCCGCGCACCACCCCCACGAAGTGCCAGAAAACGTGGCGCAGGCATGTGCGTCTGATTTTTGACGACGCCATTCAAAGCGCGCGATACCTGCCACGCCCAATTCGCGCCACCCGGCCCTGTTTCCCCAGTTTGGACAGCGCGCGATAACATGCCTCGTGGCTCAGCCCGATGGATTGCGAAAACTGCATGACCGTATTTGGCTGCCCAAACTCCTCAAGTGCTGACAGAACCCGCTCTTCTGCCGACAGGATCGCCATAATCTCTAACCGGCGACGGTATCCCTGTATCTGCCCGGCCATCCGCTTTAGCAATGTGTTCGTGAATACCGGGTTTCGGGATATTTCCCGCAGTATCAAAGCCTTATTCAACCCAATCAGCACGCTTTCGCTGCGACAAATGCAATCGCAGTGGTAGCGATCCGAGAAAAGAGATGCTTCTGCAATTGTATCCCCCACCAACCCACGAAACAAAGTTACCTGCTTGCCCTCCGGCGTGTGGCGGACCAGCTCTACCTCACCGGTCTGGACAAAAAAGGGGCCTTGTGCGGGCTGATCCTGACGAAACAGAACCTCTCCACACGCCAGAACATGGCGCGATGGGCCGGAAGTGGCCAAAAAAGTGAAGGGCTCGGGAAGCATTATGATTTCAATCATATCCAGATCCGCGCGCCGCGTCCATTACACCCGAAACTGAACGAAAGAATAGCATGACCCTGAAATTCCTCACCACATCCACCCTGTGGATCACGCTGGCTTTGTCCCCGGCCCAAGCCCAAACGCAGCACAATATGGCTGGCCACACAGATCAAATGAACCACGCAACACCCGGCGCACCGGTGCAAGTGAACACAGGACCACAGGAACCCGGTCAGGGTGCCTTTGCAGCGATTGCAGAAATCGTCAAAATATTGGGCAACGACCCGGCAACCGACTGGTCCAGGGTCGACATCGCGGCCCTGCGCGACCACCTGCTGGATATGGACCTGCTGATTACCGATACCAAAGTTGTGACTACGCCAATTGCAGGTGGGCTGGAGATGTCCGTCAGCGCCTCTGGCGCGTCAGGGCGCATGGTTCCGGCGCACGGCCCGGTTCTGGCTGGTGAGACCGGCTGGTTAAGCAGCCAGACGCAACAGGGCGACACCATAAAATGGCGCGTCACCTCACCCGATGATGAGGCCAAAATCCGCGCCCTTGGGTTTTTCGGCCTGATGGCAACGGGCGATCACCACCGCGCCCATCACCTCGCCATTGCAACCGGAACCTCACCGCATTAGGCGATTATCCAGCTACCCCAACAAACTAAAAGGGCCGCCCAAAGGCAGCCCTTTCACATTCCGGTAAGCCTGTGACTTATTCGTCTTCCAGTGCCTCAACGGCCTTTTCCAGCGCGTCTTTCTTTACCGTCTTTTCTTTGATCTCGGTCTGTTCAAACACCCAGTCAACGACCTTGTCTTCAAAGATCGGCGCCTGAATTTGCTGGCGCATCTGCGGGTTTTTCTGAACAAATTCAAAGAACTCGCGTTCCTGACCCTGATACTGGCGCGCCTGGTTCATCACCGCTTGGGTCATTTCGGCGTCTGTGACTTCGATCTCTTGTTTGCGCCCCAACTCGGCCAGCAACAGGCCCAGCTTTACCCGGCGATTTGCCAGACCACGATGTTCGTCGGTTGTCTCAACCTCGGGATGGTCATGCCCCTCAACCTCGGGGTTATCCTCATGCCACAGCTGATGGGCGATCTGCCCGGCTTCCGCGTCAACAAGGCTTGGTGGCAATTCAAACGTCACCGTTTTATCCAGCGCATCCAGCAGGTTGCGCTTCATTACCGCGCGTGAGGCACCTGTATATTCCGCATCAAGCCGTTCACTGATCTGCGTCTGCAAACCAGCCAAATCATCAGCGCCAAATTTCTTGGCCAGTTCGTCGTCAATCTCGGACGCCGTTGGTTCCTGCACAGATTTTACGGTGCAGGCGAAAACCGCATCCTTACCGGCAAGGTTCTCGGCGCCGTATTCCGCCGGGAACGCAACCTTGACCTCAACCTCGTCGCCCGCCTTGGCACCGACAAGCTGTTCCTCAAAGCCGGGAATAAAGCTGTTTGAGCCAAGGGTCAGCGGATAATCTTCGGCAGCACCGCCGTCAAAGGCCTCGCCGTCGACCTTTCCAAGAAAGTCGATCACAACCTGATCGCCATCTTTGGATTTGGAACCCTTTTTGCGGTCCTTAAAGCTTGGCGCTGTTTCGGCAAGGTTTTTCAAAGCTTCCTGAACGGCCGCGTCATCGGCCTTTACCACCAGTTTTTCCAGTTTAATCGAGGTCATATCGAACTCGGGAACCTCTGGCAGTGCCTCATAGGACATCTCGACCTCAACATCGTCGCCCTCTTTCCAGTCCTCATTGGTCATTTTGACCTCGGGCTGAAGAGCGGGGCGATCGCCGCTGTCTTCAAAATGTTTGTTCATCGCACCGTCGATGGTTTCCTGCACCGCTTCGCCCATGACGCGTTGGCCGAATTGCTTTTTGAGCAGGGCCATTGGCACCTTACCCTTGCGAAAGCCCTTCATTTCAACGTCTGGCTGCGCCTCGGCCAGCTTTTCGTTGACCTTTTCCTCCAGCTCGGCGGCGGAAACAGAAATATGATAGCCGCGCTTCAGACCATCGTTCAGGGTCTCAGTGACCTGCATGCTTAAATCCCTTCGAGATCAGATATGCCGCCCCGCGGCACATTCAGAAAATTCAGCCGCCCTTCTATTGGCGCAGGCCCTTGGGCGCAAGGCAAAATCGGCACCCCGGCAGGGTCAGCGCTGCGGCCCGACGATGGCACGATTGCGCCCGCAGACTATCACAGCCCCGCAACAGCCCTTCGGCAGGTTTACGCCTTCCCGGTTGGGATCGTATTTTTTAATTTTCCGCAATCGGGATCTTTTGCTAAGTCATGCAAGTCCAATTGTTCACGAAATGGAAACAATGTCCGAAACCAAAGCTTTCTTATCCGGGCAACACCCGTCCCCACAAAGGATCGGACGCACCCTGACCCGTGTGGCCGATATACTGGGTGATCTGGCCGATCTGGCCGAAAGCCCGGACAGTCAGATTGCGCAGGTCACCTTTGACGAGCTTGTTTTGATCGAAGCGCGGCTGGACGTTCTTGAACTGGACATCGGCAAGTTGATCCAGCCGAATAGCCAGACAGCCGGGCAAGACACGCCCGCACCGCTGGTGCTGACGGACCCGGTTCCTCGCAACCAGAAATTCGGCATTGAGGGCGTTCTGGCCAAGATTTCCGCCGAAAGCGCCCCGCAGACAAGCTGACACTTCCAGTTGGGTGGCGATAAATGGCTGTCCATGTGTCATGGGGAACCGCCCATGCCATCCAAACCGCTAAACGCCGGGGAAATTTTGGTGCGGGTGAAGGGACTCGAACCCCCACACCTTGCGGCGCTTGGACCTAAACCAAGTGCGTCTACCAATTCCGCCACACCCGCAACCGGCGCTCTTCTAGCAAAGCCAATGCCGGGATGCGAGCAGAAATTCCAACTGTTTTATCAATACCGCGATTGCTTGCTGACCGGGTGTCAGGGACAGGCCGGCGCCAGCTATGAATTGTCGTCACGCCAACGGCGTGGCCTTTTGAAAACAAAAGAAAAAGCTACCGGTTAACCTCAAGCTGTCCTAAAGTAAAAAAAAAGACTATTAGGCAGGTAAAAAAGGGGCAGCCCCATGTCAACAGTGACAGTTGGGCGCAACGACGGGCAAAAGCCCGCGCGGCGTCGATTCATATATAAGACCGGATTGTGCGAAGGCACGCATGTGATGACGCTGGAGGGTAATCTTCCGGTGGAATATCTGATGGCTGGTGATCGCCTTGTGACCCGCGATGGCGCACGTGAGATTATGCATATCGCTGCGCGTCCGCTGACAGATTGTCCGGTATTGATCCGGAAAGGCAGCCTTGGGCCCGCACGACCCGCCCAAGACCTTTATCTTGCCCCCGATCAGGACGTGCATCTGCGCGACTGGCGCGCGCGGGTTATCTATGGCTCGGATCAGGTTGCGGTTCCGGTCACCCGGCTGCGCGACGGCGAAACGATCCTATGGGGCGAACATCCCGGCGAACTGCTGGTCTATGACCTTGAACTGGCCGAGCGCGCGGTGATCTACGCCGAAGGCGTCGAGGTCATGAGCGCCACCCTGCCCGCCTACGCATATGCTTTCGCGGCCGAATAGAGGTACCGCTTTAGGGCTGGCCGCGGCCCCATAAAGATTGCGGTTGCCGTCAGATCGGAAGCAGGTCGGAATGTGTGGGTCATAGTTCTTGCTCGCTTGAAAGGCAGGAATGACCAGTGATGAAACCATTTTTCGGCAATGGCGGCTGTTCGGACC
>Ga0209345_10003333_pt1 | contig 16649 bp, 11 predicted proteins | sample Cruoilmetagenom7_FD_187294 | JGI IMG/M metagenome (GOLD analysis project Ga0209345, IMG submission 187294) | Oil polluted marine microbial communities from Coal Oil Point, Santa Barbara, California, USA - Sample 7 (SPAdes) (version 2) | ecosystem: Environmental > Aquatic > Marine > Oil seeps ...
GCTCAAGCCGTTGCATGACCACGCCAGGATCAAGCGTCTCGTGGTGTCGACCTACCAGTCGGTTTCCGGCGCCGGCAAGGACGGCATGGACGAGCTGTTCAACCAGACCCGCGCGGTCTTCGTCGCCGATCCGATTTCCACCCACAAGTTCACCAAGCGGATCGCCTTCAACGTCATCCCGCATATCGATGACTTCATGGAAGACGGCTACACCAAGGAAGAATGGAAGGTGCTGGCCGAAACCAAGAAGATGCTCGATCCGAAGATCAAGGTTACCTGCACCGCCGTGCGCGTGCCGGTCTTCATCGGCCATTCGGAATCGGTCAACATCGAGTTCGAAAACGAGATCAGTGCCGAAGAGGCCCGTGACATCCTACGCGACGCGCCCGGCTGCCAGGTCATCGACAAGCATGAGGACGGTGGCTACATCACGCCTTATGAATGCGCCGGCGAGGACGCCACCTTCATTTCGCGCATTCGCGAGGACGCGACAGTGGAGAATGGCCTCAACATCTGGGTTGTGTCCGACAATCTGCGCAAGGGTGCTGCACTCAACACCATCCAGATTGCCGAGCTGCTGGTCAACCGGCGCCTGATCAAGCCGCGCGCCGAAGCCTGAGGTCAAACAGGCCTGAAACAAGAAACCCTGCCATTGCCCGTCAATGGCAGGGTTTTTCATCTTCTGCCGCAACGTGACTTTTGCCCGAATCGCTGGCAAAGTCCGCTCCGGACCGTTTTTCACCTGGCGCAGGGGTTATTTTGCATGGACGACAAGGCTCGAAAACTGAAAGCATGGGGTATCGCAGCACTCATCGCAGCCGGGCTGAGCGGGCCGGCGCAAGCAGCCCAATGCGGCAACAATTCCAGCGGCTTTCCGGCCTGGATTGATCAATTCAAGACCGAAGCGGCAAGAGCCGGCATTTCCAAGCGCACGCTCGACCGGGCCTTCAAGAATGTCCGCTACGCCACCAAGACCATTTCCCTTGACCGCAACCAGAAGAGCTTCAAGCTGTCGTTTGACCAGTTCATGCGCAAACGTGGCGCCGCGACCATCATCGCCAAGGGCAAGCGGATCAAGAAGCAGAAGGCCCGCCTGTTCGCGGGCATCGAGAAGAAATACGGCGTTCCGGCCGGTCCGCTGATTGCGATCTGGGGCATGGAGTCGGGCTTTGGCGCCTTCACCGGCAACCAGCACACCATGTCCGCGGTCGCAACGCTGGCCTATGATTGCCGCCGCTCGGCCTTCTTCACCGAACAGCTCTATGCCCAGCTGCAGCTGATCCAGAAGGGCTGGATGTCGCCCGACTTCAAGGGTGCCGCCCATGGTGAAATCGGCCAGACCCAGTTCCTGCCGGCCAACGTGGTCCGCTTTGGTGTCAATGGCGACAACAGTGCCGGTATCAATCTCGGATCGTCAGCCGATGCACTGGCTTCGACCGCCAATTTTCTGCGCGGCCATGGCTGGCGCAGAGGCGCTGGCTACCAGCCTGGTGAACCCAATTTCCGCGCCATTCAGGGCTGGAACGCGGCAGGCGTGTATCAGAAAGCCATCGCCAAGATCGGCGCTGAAATCGACGGTGGCTAGAAATTCTCGCAGCTGTCACCGACAGTTGTCTGGACGCTGCTGACGATCTTGGCGTCGCGAAATCCGAAAATCTCCCGGATCATCTTCTCGTTTTCCGGGAACTGGTAACACACCAAGACCGAGGCCGTTGTTGCATCAGCCTCGGTGCCTGCTTCGAGTTGCCAGGCAAGATTGGCGTTCTCCACCGCATCTTCCCATTCATCCAGCGCCTCGATGAATTCGGCCTTGGTCTGGATCACGCCCAGATCCTCGATCGTGATGACGGCGTCGTCGGCCAGCAGATCGGCAAATGCCAGGCGATTGACGTCGAACAGCGCTGTATACCACCGATCAAGCAATGAATTTTGAGAGACAGCCGACGAAACCGGCAGCAATAACCCGAAAGCCAACACCAAAAACAAAGTCCGGATTGCAATCATCGCAGGCTCCCAAAGTCATCGCGCGCCTTTTGACGCTTAAAGACTCATGGAACCGGAGGGCAGCACCCGATGTCAAGCGCCGGGTGCTTCAGGCCTGAAAAAATCTCCGGTCTTGGGATCCATGACCCACAATTCGCCGGTTGAGATGTCGAACCAGGAACCACTGATCACCATCTTGCCGCGGTCTTCCAGGATCTTGACGCAAGGGAACGTTCGCAGGTTCGCCATCGAGTTGCGGATCGAAATCCGTTCCAGCGCCACTTGGCGTTCGCCGCTGGTCATCAACTGGCTGTCCTGAATCTGCTGTGCGGCAGGTTTCAGCAACCCCATCCATTGCCCGATGAAATCGCCGGGCGACAGCGGTGCGGCATTGGGATCGAGAGCCGCCTTGATACCGCCGCAGCGGCCATGCCCCATCACCACGATCTGGCGGATCTTGAGCGACTGCACGGCAAATTCCAGCGCAGCCGAGGTCGCGTGGTAATTGCTGTCCGGCGCATAAGGCGGCACCAGGTTGGCGACGTTGCGCACAACGAACAATTCACCGGGACCGCAATCGAATATGGTCTCGGGCGCGGCACGTGAATCGCAACAGGCGATCACCAGCGTATGCGGTTCCTGGCCGGATTCAGCCAGGTCCCTGTAACGTTGCCGCTCGGCCGTATAACGGCCGCTCATGAAATTCTGGTAGCCTTCAAGCAGGCGGGCCGGGAAATTCGACATGACTCCGCACATAAACGGACGCGCGGTGAAGATCAATCAACCATTTGCATCACCGCGATATCAGCGTGAACAAATCCATCGCCAGCGGGAACGGGCTGAGCCACCTCTCCAGGGCTGGTTTGTCTCGCCCTCGCGGTTCGCGAGACCGCCGGATCAGCCGTGGATCGCGATCAGGATCCCGTGCCTGTCCCGCATCGGGCTGGCTGGAAAGGTTTCTGTCAAACCCTCAGCATGACGCCCGGCCACCAGCAGATTGATGCTCGCATCAAGCAGATCATCCATGGCCGCCCCACGCGGCGGGCCCTTGGTAAAGAGACCACGATCAATCCCGTGAGACGCAAGCACTTCCACCCGCTCGGCAATGCCTTCCGGATTGACCGCCCCGCGGATCTTTTTCGGTGTCGCCATCGGCACCATGTTGTTGAGCCGGCAAAAGGCAAATTCCGGATGACACTCGATCACGCGGTCGCGCAAGCTGACGTCAGCCTGCAGCAGCTGATCGATCTCCCTGATCTTGCCGAACAGATGGAACGCCTGTTTGGAAACCTTTTTCGCCGGATCCGAGCATTTCTGTGCCATATCGCAGGCCTCGCGATAGGTTTCGGTCTCCACCGCCGCCCGCGCCGGGATGGAAAACACGCTCGACCGGCGTGCCCCGAGATAGGGCCGGATGGCCTGTTCCGGTCCGCGTCCCGATCCGCCAATCCTGTCAGGCAGCCCGATCGGCATATCCACCGCTATGATTGCACCCGCGCCAAACTCCGCCACCAGATCGGCGAAGCGCACGAAAATCGTTACCTCGGGCGTCGTGTCGCAAGGGCGCAGCACCAGCGCGATCCAGCCGGCCCGGCATCCGTCCACGCCGACAAGAACCTCGTCGGACGGAGAAACGTCCCTCACGGTTTCTTGCGGCCCGCCATCGACATCACCCGGCGCATGTTGACCATGGCCATCGGCGTTCGCAGGCTTTGCGCGTCGGTTTCGAGCGTCAACTCGTCGGCGCCGCGCCGCGACGTCCGCGCAAGGATTTCAAACACGGCGCCGGTTGCCATCTGCAGGGCTTTTTCCTCCGGCACGCCTTCCAGCAGCCGGGCAAAGAAAGTAGCCGACATCAGATCCCCCAGCCCATTGGGCGCATTGGGGATAAGCCGGTGCTCGGCCATCACCGATTGCCGGCCGCTGACCAGCAGATTTCCGGTGCTGCCTGCCATCATCGCGATCGCCGAGGTAACCAGAACCCGCGCCGGACCCAGGGTTTCCGCCGCCGCCATCATCGATGCGGAATCGCTCAGCGTCGCACCCGACAGCCAGGCAAGTTCGTGCACGTTCGGCGTGGCGATATCGGCAATCGGGATCAGTTGGGATGCAATCGCGGTGGCGGTGGCTTCGGGAACGTAAAGACCGCTCGTATCGCCAATCACCGGGTCGCACATGTAGAGCGCATCCGGATTTGCCTTTCGCACGGCCCTCACCAGGCGCGCCACGTCGGCGGCTTGCCCCGCGTCACCCAGATAGCCGCTGAGCACGCCGCCAACCTCGCCAAGCCAGGAAGAGCCGCAAAGATCATCGATCAGGGCCGAGAAGTCTGCAGCTGACGGCACGATTCGGGTCGCCCGCGAGTGTCCCGGATGCCAGGGCAGAACCACCGTCGGCACTGCCCAGACCGGAAAACCCAGCGTTTCCAGCGCGAAAACCGCCGCGCGGTTGCCGACAGAACCCCGGACCACGTGGCTGGAAATCACGATGACCGACAGCCTGATATCGGGATTGCGCTCGCCTTGCGAACTCATCGCCACACCTGGCCGATCATCCACATCAACAGCCCGGCAAACGCCACAAGCGCCAGTCCGCGGGCGATCCGGGTTCCCCAGATCTCGATCTTGTCGTCTCCGTCGGCGTCCTTGGCGGCAAAATGATCGCGCACGCTGCCCGCCGCCGATTTCATCACCGGAGTGGCAGACAGCCCGCCTTCCTCGCCAAGCCGGTCGAGGGTGCGTTTTGCCTGGCGAACTGTTTCATCGTCTTTCATCACGAGGGCTCCCGGCCCGGTTCGGTCACATGCAGCCTGACACCAGGCTGCACTCTGGACGGCAGGTCCGGTTCCAGATCCGGGCACCGGAGTCCTCTGTCATTTTTCATCCGGCCGGATCAGCGGGCAAGCCCGTGATACTCGGGATTTGGTCGCATGTCCGTTGCCGACGCCATCCGGTTTGTCATGTTGAAGAATGCCGCAACTGCCGAGATATCCCAAATATCACGGTCAGTAAAACCGGCATCGCGCAGCTTCTGCCTGTCGGCCTCGACAATCCTGGCCGGATCCTCGGTGACCAGGATGGCAAAATCAAGCATTGCAAGCTGCCGCGGCTCGAGATCGGCCACCCGGTAGTTCATCACCATCTGTTCGCCCAGCTCCGGCTTTCCGGACAATTGCCGCACCGCCGCACCATGCGCTGTCAGGCAATAGAAGCACTTGTTGACCGAAGAGACCGCCACGGCGATCAGTTCGCGCTCGAGCTTGCTCAGATTGGAGCCGGCCAGCATCAGGTCATTGTAGAAGGCGGCAAATGCCTCGAGTTTTTCATTGTTGAAGGCATAGGCCTTGAGCACATTCGGCACCATGCCGAGCTTGTCCTGGCATTTGGCGAAATACGCGGTCATCTCCGCGCTCAACGGCGTTTCCTGCTCCAGATCCAGTGCGGTTACGGCTTCTTGCGGGCTTTTCATCAAAATTCCTCCAATAACTGGTTTTGTTCACGAAATCGGGTCGCTTTGATACACACTTCTGCTAGGATTCGACCAAAGATCAAGTCTTGGAGGGATTGGGATGGGGGTCAAAAACACCCGCAAGTCGGAAACACTCATCGCGGAAACAGCGGCGGTTGCATCCAAAGGCAAGAAGCCGCACATCAATCCCGAGGTGCTCTTTTCCAGCGTCAGCACCGACGATCTTGACCTTTTTCCGGCAGAAAGCCTTGCTGCGGCAGCAGTTCTGGCCGAATCCGAGGTCCGCGCATGGGATGGAAAATCGTCCCGGCTGAGCCTCGTGGACACGGATCAGGCGACGAAAGACGGTCGCGACACCTCGATTCTGGCGATCACCACACTCAACAAACCCTTCCTGTATGATTCGGTAATGGGCGAGGTCACCTCGGACATTCGCGACATCCTGATGGCGCTGCACCCCATCCTGGTCATCTCCGGCAAGAAGCCAGCCGTGCTTTTTTCCCATGGTGACGGCAGCGAGCCCTCCCAGAGGGTCAGTCATATCCAGATCCACATGCCCCGGCTCAGCGAAGCCGCGGCAAAAGACCTCACCACCCGTGTTCGCCATGTGCTCGACCAGGTTCAGGCCGCCGTCAGCGACTGGAAATCCATGCTGGCGATGATCGACCACAGCGCCGCCGATCTCGTGGCGCTCGATGTCGACAAGGAAACCGAGCCGGCGCGCCAGGAAGCCCTGGCCTTCATCGCCTGGCTGCGCGACAACAATTTCACCTTCCTGGGCATGCGCGAATATGTCTACACCGGCGACGGCAAGTCGGCTGAACTGAGCCGCGCCTCGACCGAGGGTCTCGGCATCCTGTCGGATCCGGACGTGCTCGTCCTGCGGCTCGGCAAGGATCAGGTCACCACCACACCGGAGATCCTGGATTTCCTCCAGGGGCCGGATTTCCTGATCATCACCAAGGCCAATGTCCGCTCGGTCATCCACCGCCGCACCTATATGGATTACATCGGCATCAAGCGCTTCAACTCGAAGGGCAAGGTGGTCGGCGAATTGCGCATCGTCGGACTTTTCACCTCCACTGCCTACACGAGGTCGGTCACCAAGATTCCGTTGCTGCGCTCGAAGGTGCAGGCCGTCGTCTCCGAGTTCGGCTTCGATCCGGAAAGCCATTCCGGCAAGCTGCTGCTCAACACGCTGGAATCCTACCCGCGCGACGACCTGTTCCAGATAGACAGCCATCTGCTGGCGCGGTTCTGCATGCAGATCAACGAGCTGGCAGACCGGCCGCGCGTCCGCGTGCTGCCCCGGATCGACCGGTTCGACCGGTTTGTGTCGCTGATCGTCTATGTGCCGCGCGATCAGTACGATTCCATCGCCCGCGAGCGCATCGGCGATTATTTCAAGACGGTCTACAATGGTCGTGTGTCGGCTTACTACCCGGCTTTCCCCGAGGGCGGCGTCGCCCGGGTTCACTTCATCATCGGCCGCTCCGAGGGCAAGACACCGCAAATCCCGCAGGAACAGCTTGAACGCGACGTCCGCTCCATCGTCACCCGCTGGGAGGACCAGTTCCGCGCCATCGGCGGTACCCGTTCCGAGCGGATGAGCGTCAGCCAGTCCTACAAGGAACGGTTCCAGCCCGAAGAAGCGCTGGCCGACCTCGACAACATCATCGCCTGCAAGGACACCGGCGCCATCCAGATCGCGTTCTATCGCGGCCAGGGCATGTCGGATGAGCATCTGGCGCTGAAGATCTTTCACGCCGGGGAACCAGTGGCCCTGTCGCGCCGGGTTCCGCTGCTGGAAAACCTCGGCTTCAAGGTGATCAGCGAACAGACGCACGAGATCTTCCTCGACGAGAAGCAAGGCGTCTCGAGCACCGTTGTGCTGCACGACATGGAAATCATCCATGAGGACAAGCGCGGCATTGATCTGGCCCTCGACGGCGAGCGGCTTGAAGAAACCTTCCTCTCGGTCTGGCACGGCAATACCGACAATGACAGCTACAACCGCCTTGTCACCAATGCCGGCCTGACAGTCCGCGAAGCCACTGTGCTGCGGGCCTACGCCCGCTACCTGCGCCAGGCAGGCATCGCCTATTCGCAGGAATACATCGCCAGAAGTCTCAACCATCATCCGGCCATTGCCGCCCAACTGTTCAATTTGTTCCGGATCCGGTTCGATATCGGGCTCAACAATACCGAGCGCGCGGAACAGGACACCAACCTGACCGAAGAGATCGAAGCCGCGCTGGCCGAGGTCCCGAGTCTGGATGATGACCGCATTCTCCGTCGCTACGTCAATGCAATCGAAGCCACGCTGAGAACCAACTACTTCCAGACCGGCCCCGACGGTGCGCCCCGTCCGGCTCTGGCCATCAAGCTTGACCCCAAGAGACTCGAAGGCATTCCGGAGCCAAAGCCTTTCCGCGAGATTTTTGTCTACGGTTCGCAAGTCGAGGGCGTTCACCTGCGCTTCGGCCCCGTCGCCCGCGGCGGGCTTCGCTGGTCTGACCGGGCGCAGGATTACCGCACCGAAGTGCTCGGCCTGGTCAAGGCACAGCAGGTCAAGAACGCGGTCATCGTGCCGGTCGGCGCCAAGGGTGGCTTCTACCCCAAGAAACTGCCCGTTGAAGGCGGCCGCGATGCGGTATTCGAAGCCGGGCGCGACGCCTACAAGCTGTTTATCCGCACCTTGCTCTCTGTCACCGACAACATCGTCGGCGATGCCATCATCCCGCCGGCCAACACTGTCCGCCATGATGCGGACGATCCTTACTTCGTGGTGGCCGCCGACAAGGGCACAGCCACATTCTCCGACACGGCCAACGCACTCAGCCAGGAGCAGGATTTCTGGCTCGATGACGCCTTCGCCTCCGGCGGCTCTGCCGGCTATGACCACAAGAAGATGGGAATCACCGCGCGCGGTGCCTGGGAAGCTGTGAAACGGCATTTCCGCGAGATGAACATCGATATCCAGACAACGCCCTTCACCGCCGCGGGCGTCGGCGACATGTCCGGCGACGTGTTCGGCAACGGCATGCTACTGTCGACACAGATCAGGCTGCTGGCCGCCTTCGATCACCGCGACATCTTCATCGATCCGGATCCCGATTGCGCCGTCGGCTTTGCCGAGCGAAGCCGGTTGTTCGAGCTGGGCCGCTCAAGCTGGCAGGATTACGACACCTCGAAGCTCTCCAAGGGCGGCATGATCATTCCGCGCTCGCTGAAATCGGTCGAGCTGACGCCCGAGGCCGCCGCCGTGATCGGGCTCCGGCCCGGCAAGGCCACGCCGCAGGACATCATGACGGCAATCCTGTCGATGGAAACCGATCTGTTGTGGTTCGGCGGCATCGGAACCTACATCAAGGACGCCGGTGAGAATGACGCCGATGTCGGGGACCGCGCCAACGACGCAATCCGCATCCATGCCCGCCAGGTCCGCGCCAAGGTAATCGGCGAGGGCGCCAATCTGGGCGTCACCCAGAAGGGCCGCATCGCCTATGCCCTGAACGGCGGGCGCTGCAACTCCGATGCGATCGACAACTCCGCCGGCGTCAACTCCTCCGACGTCGAGGTCAACATCAAGATCGCGCTGGCAAACGCCATGCGCGAAGGCCGGCTCACCCGGGCCAAGCGCAACACCCTGCTTGCGACGATGACCGATGAAGTCGCCGAACTGGTGCTGCGCAACAACTACCTGCAGACACTGTCCATATCGATTGCCCAGGCCGAGGGGATTTCCGGCGTCGGCGAACTCAACAGGGTGATGGGCAATCTCGAATCCCGCGGCCTGCTCAACCGCAAGGTCGAGGATCTGCCCGACGATGTGGCGGTCGCAGAACGGGTAGCGGCCGGTCACGCCCTGACCCGGCCCGAAATCGGGGTGCTGCTCTCCTACGCCAAGCTGGTGCTGTTCGATGAAATCGTCGCCAGCACCCTGCCGGACGATCCCTATTTCGACGAGACGCTGAAATCCTATTTTCCGAAGAAAATGCAGAAGCCGCATGCGGAAGATATTGCCAGCCACAGGCTGCGGCGCGAGATCATCTCGACCCTGCTCGGCAACGATGCGATCAACCGCGGCGGGCCTGCATTTGTCATTGGCATGGGCGACAAGTCCGGCGCCACGGCCGCTGAAATCGTCAAGGCCTTCGTTCTTGCCCGCGACGGGCTCTCGCTCAACCAGCTCTATGCCCAGGTTGATGATCTCGACACCAAGGTTCCAGGCGCGGTGCAGAACGAGCTCTACGCCCGGATCGGCGACACGCTGAAGAATGTAACCGGCTGGGCGCTCAAGACCGGCGCGGCGCAGGGCGACCTCGGCACGGCTGTCAAGACAATGCAGGAAAGCATTGCCAAGCTTGACGGCAAGCTGTCCGCGGCGATGCCTGATTTCATGCTCCACGAAGCCGAACAGGCTCGCGACGACCTCGTTGCCCAATCGGTTCCGCTCGAACTGGCAACCCGCATCGCCGGACTGGGAGCACTGACGCTGGCGCCCGACATCTGCCATCTCGCCGCGCATTCAAATGCGGACCTCGGCCGGGCGACACAGGCATTCTTTGCCGTCACCGAAGCATTCCAGCTTGGCCGGATTGCCGCGGCAGTGGACCGCATCCCGGTCTCCGATCACTTCGAGGGCCTGGCGCTGGCGCGCAGCCTCGACGAGATCTCCCAGGCCCGCAGGATCATTTCCGGCGCAGCACTCGACAGCAATCCGAAAGCTGCAAACCCTGCCGAGGAATGGCTCAAGGCCAACAAAGAGCGCATCGCCCACGTCCGGGGTCAGATCCTGACGCTGACCGACAGCGGTGAATTGTCCGTGGCAAAACTCACGGTCGCCGCCGGCATGCTGAGCGATCTTGCTCGATCCCTGCGAGCGTGAACCGATACCGGGCTGAAAAAGGGCAGCAAGATGACTGATGTAACCGGATTGCCGCCCGCACCCGTTGTCCAGCGCCGTGGCGTATGGGGATGGATGTTGTTTGACTGGGCGGCGCAGCCGTTCTTCACGGTCGTCACAACCTTCATCTTCGGCCCCTACTTCATCAGCCGCATGGCCAGCGACCCGGCAACCGGCCAGGCTGCCTGGGGCTACGGCATTGCCGCAGGTGGCTTGTTGATAGCCCTGTTTTCGCCGCTGCTCGGCTCGATTGCCGACCAGACCGGGCCGCGCAAACCCTGGATCGCATTTTTTGCCGTCATCAAGATCGTGGCGCTGTGCGGATTGTGGTTCGCGGCTCCCGGCTCCAATATCGTCGCTGTCGTCATGCTCTTCACCCTGGCCTCGGTGGCAGCGGAATTTTCCATCGTCTTCAATGATTCCATGCTGCTGCGGCTGGTGCCGAAGGCCGATATCGGTCGTGTTTCCAATCTTGCCTGGGGGCTGGGCTATCTCGGCGGCATGATTGTTCTGATCTTCATCATCGCTTTTCTCGCCGCATCGCCGGAAACCGGCAAAACGCTGATCGGCATCGACCCGTTGTTTGGCCTCGATCCGCTGCAGGGCGAAGACGCCCGTGCTTCAGCACCGATCTCGGCGCTCTGGTACGCCGTCTTCATCCTGCCGATGTTCCTGTTCACCCCGGACGCGGGTGGCCGCAGGGCGCTGAAGGGAGCCGTGCGCGATGGTCTGGCCGAACTGAGGTCAACGCTGGGCGAAGTGCGCCAGCGCTCGGGCATATTCCAGATCGGAATTGCACGAATGATCTACCAGGATGGCGTCAACGCGTTGCTAGCCCTGGGCGGTGGTTTTGCTGCCGCGATGTTCGGATGGTCGATCACCGAGATCGGCGTTTACGGCATCATGCTCAATGTGGTCGCGATCTTTTCATGCCTCTATGCAAGCCGGCTCGACAGCCAGCTCGGATCCAAGCTGGTCGTGCTGATCGCTATCCTGCTGTTGCTGATCGCCACGCTGGGCATCGTTTCGACCGGACCGGGCTTCACCCTGTTCGGGGCGCTGCCTTTCGGCGACGGAGACACCGGCGGACTGTTCGGAACATCGGCCGAGAAAGCCTACATCACCTTCGGTCTGCTGATCGGAATTGCCTTTGGCCCGGTGCAGGCCTCGTCGCGCGCCTATATGGCCCGAAGTGTAACCGAGGACGAAGCCGGCCGCTATTTCGGCATTTACGCGCTGGCAGGCCGCGCCACCAGTTTCACGGCACCCTTCCTGGTCGCCACAGTCACCGCTCTCAGCGGATCGGCGCGTCTCGGCATGGCAACCATCACCATCTTCTTCGCGGTCGGCCTGATCGTTCTCTGGACCACGCCTTACCCGGCCGACCAGCCGCGCCGCAAAGCTTAGACCAGACCACCCGAACAGCTGCGCCGGGTGTCCGTCAGGCCATCAATGGCGGAAATGCCGCATTCCGGTAAACACCATCGCGATACCGGCTGCATCGGCTGCATCGATCACATCCTGGTCCCGCATCGAGCCGCCCGGCTGCACCACCGCCGTGGCGCCGGCCTCGATCGCCGACAGCAAACCGTCCGCGAACGGGAAGAACGCGTCTGATGCCACGACGCTGCCCTTGGTCAGCGGCGCTGCCAAGCCCAGCGCATCCGCTGCATCGACCGCCTTGCGCGCCGCGATCCGGGCCGAATCGACACGGCTCATCTGGCCCGCACCGATGCCGACAGTGGCACCGTTGAGCGCATAGACAATGGCGTTGGATTTGACGTGCTTGGCAACGCGGAAGGCAAAGCCCAGATCGGCGAGTTCGCGCGCATCGGGCGCCCGCTTGGTCACCACCTTGAAATCTTCAGGCAGAACAATGCCGTTGTCACGGCCCTGCACCAGCAACCCGCCGGCAACCGTCTTGACCGTGAGGCCCGGCTGGCGCGGATCCGCCAGTTCGCCGGTCACCATCAGCCGCAGGTTTTTCTTGGCCGACAGGATTTCTTTCGCCTCTTCACTGGCATCCGGAGCGATGATCACTTCGGTGAACAGCTTGACGATTTCGCTTGCGGTTTCCGCATCGAGGGTGCGGTTGAGCGCAATGATGCCGCCGAACGCCGAAGTCTGGTCGCATTCAAGCGCCCGGCGATAAGCCTCAACCAGGTTTTCGCCGACTGCGACGCCACAGGGATTTGCATGCTTGATGATGGCGCAGGCCGCACGGTCGCGATCGAATTCGCTGACCAGCTCGAACGCCGCATCTGTATCGTTGATGTTGTTGTAGGACAGCTGCTTGCCCTGCAGGAGCTTCGCGGTGGCCACACCGGGACGCTGCTCGCCATTGGAATAGAACGCTGCCGCCTGGTGCGGATTCTCGCCATAGCGCATCACGTCCAGCAAGCGGCCGCCAAAGGCACGGTGCCGCGGCGCCTCAAGCGAGAGATCCTTTGCGAACCATCCCGAAACCGCCGCGTCATAGGCCGCGGTCCGGGCGAACGCCAGCGCTGCAAGCTCGCGGCGCAGCGCCAATGGAACCGAGCCGTCATGGCTGCGCAGCGCTTCAAGCACGCGGTTGTAATCCTCGGGGTCGGTGATTGCGGTTACATAGGCGTGGTTTTTCGCCGATGCCCGGATCATCGCCGGTCCGCCGATATCGATATTCTCGACAATCGTCGCCGCATCGGCGCCGCCTGCCACGGTCTGCTCGAACGGGTAGAGATTGACCACCGCCAGGTCGATCTCGGCAATATCATGCGCCTGCATCGCCGAACGGTGTTCCTCGTCGGCCCGGATCGCCAGCAAACCGCCGTGAACGCCCGGATGCAGCGTCTTGACCCGGCCATCCATGATTTCCGGAAACCCGGTCAGATCCGAAACATCACGAACCGCAAGCCCTGCCGCTTCAAGTGCCGCCCGGGTGCCGCCGGTGGACACCAGTTCCACGCCAAGCTCGGCGAGGCCACGCGCGAATTCCACCAGCCCGGTCTTGTCGGAGACCGACAGCAAGGCACGGCGAATGTGCACCAGATCCGGCACAGGATGGTTCTTGGAGACGACAGCCATATGGAAAATCCTTCGAAAACAGCCGCATCAGCCCGGCGGCGAGGATGCGTTAACACAGGCCGAAGGCTGATAAAACACGCAATTGGGCTTATCTGTGGAGCAAATTTGGGTTCGGCACGTAGCGGATGAGCGGTTCTATGCCCTCGGCAGGGTGGTGCGGATCAGCTTCCAGTCAATCTGCGATTGATCGCCGACCGTGAATTCCAGCGTGATCTGCTTGCTGGTCCGGGCGCCGGCAAGGTCGGCAAAATACACGTCTTCCTCGACCTGCGGGATAAGATCACGCCCGACAAAAGCCCAGGATTCCCCGTCCCCGGCGGTCAGATGAACCACGCCATCCTCGTCCTGGGCAACCGAGATCGTCGGATGGACATGAAACCGCGCCACCGCCACGGTCCGGTCTTCCGGCCTGGGCTCGCTTTCATCGGGCCTGAGGATCTGGTCCCGGCCCTGCACCTCGTGGCCTGATGCGAGCAATCTGACCTTGCGGCGATGCACAAGCTTCAGGCTGCCAACATATCCGTCATGGGTCGCGTCAAAGCCCTGATGCTTGCCCTCTTCGTCAAGCGGCCGCACCGTCACCCTGCGCACGCCGCCGGTGACAATCGGGCCGAGGAACGGCGAATGCGAGAAACTCAGGGATGACCGGTCATCCAGTGTGACGGTGCTGTGGGCAGCGGTCATTCGCGCGAAATCGGCATAGGGCGTATGCGAAATCACCGGCGCGCCGGCATTGACGATAAAACAGTTCGCACCCGAGGAAAGCTCGAACGAAAGACATCCCGCGTGTGCCTCGCTCGACAGGATCCCCTTGGGTGGAGGACCAGTATCGGCAACCAGCACGACATTGCCTCCCGACAGTCTCTGATAGCACGAATGCGGCATTTCCCGGAACGCGGTTCCAGAGGTCTCGTCATAGCGCAACACACCCAGAAGCCGGTCCGCGGAAACGGCCGACGCCCCGTTGAACAGAACCAGTTCGCCGTTGGAATGGCGGAAGAACCGCAAGGCCGAAAACATCCGGTCCATCCCCGCAACCATGTTGCGCGGCGGTTTCTGACCCAGATTGATGTAGGTTTGCTTCAGCGGCAGCAGGTTTGTCAGCAACTCGATCAGAACCATCGGATTGCGTGAAACATGCCCGCCATCGGGCAGGATCTGGCCTTCGATTTCCCTGTCGAGATTGCGCGCCGCAGTCCGCACCGCCCCGGCACTGGAAGGCAGGCACAAGCTTGCCATCGCCAGCGCAATCCGGGCCTTGAAGCGGGTGGCATCGCCCGGCATGGTCCCCGCCACATGCTTCAGATACCGCGTTTGCAGCGCGATGCTCTTGAGAAACCGGCGGTAAAAGCCGTGATCGGCGCCGCGCAGCACGATCGGCGAATGCGAAAACCAGGCGATCAGCCGGTTGGCCAGCACATCGGGCTCATAGGCAAGCCCTGCAAGCTCACGCCCTTCCACCGCAATCCAGTCATCCACCAGTGCCCGGGCATTGGCGAAAGCCAGGTCGTGATCGGCTGCACGCATATGCCGGAGCCAGCCAAACCCGTGAAGGCTGCGGTTGAATGATTCGTTCGCAACCTCGATCTGGAACGGGCTTCCCCCGGCCGTGTCGATCATGCTGCCGCCCATGGCGAAACGTCCGGAATAGATTTCTTCGGCAATGTGCGGATCGGCAATGCGCAGATCTATCGGTGCCACGACCAGCCGGTCCGGGGTCCCGCCGGTAAACCGCAAGGCATTGATTCGGCCCAAAGCGATCCGGCGCGCAAACCGCCGCCAGATCTCTGTTCCATACAACTGCCCTGCACGTTGCGAATCGAGAATTGAAAATGCCAATCGGGAATTCCTGAAACCGGGTCCCGGCCCTCCACCGGACGAGAATCGTAACACAGACACTTGATTGTTCAACTGTCGCTAAAGTGAACCTGTCGGAGAGCAGTCGAAATTGCCATCCCGCAAGCCGGCTTTACCATGTGGTCTGCTTACGGATGGACCAACACCACGGCATAGAATCCGTCAAGCCCGGCAAGTCGCGGATCCTCGTTGCCAAGCATCGCCGGATGGGTCCTGATTTCGCCCTTCGCGGTGATTGCGGCTTCAAGCCCCGGCCAGCGCGCCCGGTCAACCGGCCTGATCTGCCAGGCCGGATGGTCGGCAAGAAAGCCCGCCACCATCTCTTCGCCTTCTTCGGGATCAAGCGAGCAGTTGGAAAACACCAGTTCGCCACCGGGACGGACAAGACCGGCCGCATGATCGAGCAGATCGCGCTGCACCCGGGCCAGCCGCATGATGTCGTCCGGTCCCTTGGTGTAGGGAATATCGGGATGGCGCCGCACTGTTCCGGTCGATGAGCAGGGCGCATCGAGCAGAACACCGTCAAAACCACCGGGTGCAACCAGGTCCTGGGCGCGGCTCAATTGCGTGGCGACCTCAAACCCGAGCCGCGCCAGGTTGCCCCGCAAGCGCTCGAGCCGTGTCGCCGACTGATCACACGCCGTCACCCTGGCTCCTGCCAGCGCCAGCTGTGCGGTCTTGCCGCCCGGAGCCGCACAGAGATCGACGATTTCCAGCCCTTCGAGCCTTGAAAACAACTGCGCGGGAAGACTGGCCGCGGCATCCTGAACCCACCAGCCGCCGTCATCGTAGCCTTCCAGCCCCGATACCGGGCCTTCCGGCCGGCCGATGCGAACAGAGCCCGTCGGCAGCACAACGCCGCCAAGCCGCCCGGCCCAGCCTGCCGCGTCTTCCTTGACCGTCAGGTCGATTGCGGGAGGCTCGGACAGGATATCGAGGATTGCCTCGGCATCCGCTGCATAAGACTTGCGAAGCCGGCTTTCAAACCATTCGGGGAAGTCCGGCGTCGACGCCGCAACTTTCGGCAGCAACTCGTCTTTCTCCCGCGCCATCCGGCGCAGCAGGGCATTGACGAGGCCGGCAAAACGGCGATTGCGCGGATCGGAATCCGCCTGGGTCACGGCCAGATCAACCGCTGCACGATCGGGCACGTCGAGATAGAGGATCTGCGCCGCACCGACCCGCAGCACTTGCCGCAACGCCTTTGCACCCTCGGGCAACGGATTGTCGACCAGCCGGTCGATGAAGGCGTCGATGACCTGAAGATGGCGCAGCGCCGACAGCAAAATGGCACGAACCAGAAGCCGGTCCTGATCACCAAGCCCGGTAAATGCCGGGTTGCCGCCAGCCGGATCGAGAAGTCCGTCCA
>Ga0209345_10003334_pt1 | contig 16646 bp, 11 predicted proteins | sample Cruoilmetagenom7_FD_187294 | JGI IMG/M metagenome (GOLD analysis project Ga0209345, IMG submission 187294) | Oil polluted marine microbial communities from Coal Oil Point, Santa Barbara, California, USA - Sample 7 (SPAdes) (version 2) | ecosystem: Environmental > Aquatic > Marine > Oil seeps ...
AGATAATACTAAAGTCCTGAAGTGTCCCTTCAGGCGGCTATAGGTCTTGAGAGTCCTATTTATATGGAAGAACCATTCCTGCACCGGGGCACGCCATACTTCTCCCCCGAGACCTTCTATCTCTCTGACAATTTCGTTGTTCGCAAAATCGTTTGACCTTACAAATATTTCCCCGACTATTCCAATAATAGGTTTTTCACCCGCACCTTCCACTTTAATCTTTCTAAAAACTTCTACTGAATTCTTCAAAGCATCAACCGGACTCTTTTTAACCTCAATTGCCTGAAGCACTTCCCGAAGACATGCTTTATACATCCTGTCAGTTTCGCCCGCGGACACTTCATAGGTACGGGTTTGCATCACCATTTTATTGAGTATGCCTACCGCTACAATTCCTCTCCATACATTCCTGAATAACGACCTTCCGTAAACTCCCATTTCATCCTGAAGGCTGCGAGCCTGGTTAGGAGAAATTATAGGGACATTTTCAAACCCGAGATCATCCAAAACCATCCGCTGCAGCCTATTATACTGCCCGAACCTGCACGGTCCGCTCGTTGAAGGCATGAAAAAAGCAGCTTTATCCGGATCAAAATCAGTTTTTCTGGTTATTCGTACCATATCCCCCGTTGTCAGAATACAGGGATAACACTCTTTACCACAGGTAAATTTCCTGCCGAATTCAAGAGTCTCGTCATTTGATTCAGGAAAGACCTCTGCATTTATTCCCTCTGCCTTGAGCGCAGCCTCCAGAGCAAAAGCTACATCCCCCATATGCGGAACATAAACGGTGCGATCAGCATCTTTCCTGGGAACATGTGCCTTGTATCTCCTTGGAGGCAGCACTTCCCGAGTCTGCACATTCTCAAGGCTGTCAAGGAACGCCTCGCACCTTGTAATTGCTCCCACATCAGCACTATGCTCATCAACCTCAATTTCAAGATACGGTTTCCCGCTCATTTTCTGACGAAAGAAACGCATGATGAAGGAATCGGGACCACAGCCAAAGTTCGTTATGTACAAACACTGTAAATGTTTGTCATTACGGATTATCTCTGCAGCACTCAGGATTTTCTGGCCGTACCTCCAGTACATATCAGGCCACTCTTCCGAAAGGTCAACATTATCAAGCGGCAGGTAATCCATAGGGATAGGAAACGCCCCCAGTTTACGTAGTTTTCCGGGAAGATTAAGGTTAACCCCATTGTCACATCCGTTATACGGACGGGAGACAATACAAATAGGAATTTTATCGGGCGGAAGCGAGGCAAGCACTTCCTTGCCGCGCTTTCGCAGTTTTTCATAAAAAAGTGACTGCGCTTTATATGCAGCTGAAATTGCTTGGTTAACATCTCTTTTCTTCTTATTCAGTTCCCTGCTGCCGAAATCCAACAATGCTTTTCTGGCTACCGCATCTCCCCAGCCAAAGGGCACTACAGGAGCGAGTAATTCGGCCCCGCATCCGTCAAAATCAATTGCAGAATTCGCCATGTATGAAAACGCCTGGATATATGGACAGTTGAAGCTCTGTTCCATACTCTGATTTGACTGTTTCATATTTATCACGTGCGGCAGGAATATATAATCGACTTTTTTATCGAGCAAATCCATGATATGTCCGTGAGCAACCTTCACGGGGAAACATGTCTCAGCCACGACCATATCAAGTCCCCTGCGAATTATATCTTTGTTCGTCTTTGCCGAAAGTTCCACTTTAAACCCGAGTTCTGTGAAAAATGCTTTCCAGAAAGGAAAGAGCTCGTGAAATATGAGAGCACGCGGCATGCCCACCGTCTTGCCGTTCCCGCCGTTCAAACCGGAGTAGGACCCGAGCAGAAACATCTCCCTTTCCGCAAAAAGGTCGGGAACATCCGCAAATGCTTTTCCTTTTTCTTCATCCACATTGTATTTGTCGCACCTGCTTCCATAATAAAACGGTTTTCTTCCCCCGATCACAACCTCTTTTATTTCACAATGGTTAGGACAATCCTGGCATTCAAAAGAACGAACTTCATAATGCGTATCCACGATTTTCTTCCAGCCCCTGAACTTGCTCTTGCCCCAGTCCGAAGACTGTTCCATAGCAACAAGAGCTACCCCAATCGCACCTGTAACATCATTATTCGGCGGGACGGTTATCTTTCTTCCGACAACCTTTTCAAAAGCCGCTACAACACCCTGATTAAAAGCCACCGCTCCCTGGAAAAAAATGTTTTCGCCAATCCTTTTTTTGCCAACGACTCTGTTCAGGTAATTGTGTGCTATGGAATAGCTAAGACCGGCAACAAGATCCTCTTTTTTCGCCATAGCCTGCTGATGATTGAGAAGAGCAGATTCCATAAATACCGTGCACCGTTCGCCGAGATTAACAGGACATCCTGCTTCAAGCGCAAGTTTCCCAAACTCATTTTTTATGCTTATGGTAAGTTTTTCCGCCTGTTCTTCAAGAAACGAACCTGTCCCCGCAGCACAGACTTTGTTCATTTCAAAATCCACAACTGCCCCGTTTTCAAGACTTATGAATTTGGAATCCTGCCCCCCTATCTCAAAAATTGTGTCGACCGTAGGGTCTATACGGACCGAAGCCTTCGCCTGTGCGGTTATTTCGTTCTTGACGATATCCGCTCCGACAAAATCCCCGATAAGGTATCTTCCGGAACCGGTTGTTCCGACACCCGCAATCTTAACCGAATCCCCGATTTCTTTTCCTACCTCTTCTATTCCTCTACGGACAGCTTCTATCGGACGACCCGAAGTCCATAAATACCTGCGGGCAATCAATTCCCCTTCTTCATCGATAACTACAACATTTGTGCTTATTGATCCTACGTCAATACCCACATAACCGTACCCGGCGCTGCTTCTTCCGGAAGAGCCTGTAGAAACCGGCTTTGCAGGAGAACTGGGACTGTCAAGACGCAGCAATCCCCCCTCCGCATGTTTGGGTTTCTTTATATATTCCTCAAGACTTTCCAGAGAAACTTCTAACGAATCAAATTTTTCAGATTCAGGGGAGCTCTCATCTTTTCCTGCACAGAGCACCGCTGCACCTATAGCACCCATTGACGCATGATACTCAGGTATAATCAGTTCACCTTCTTTCAACCCAAGAACTTCTTCAAAAGCACGAACCATGCCTTTATTTGCAGCAACCCCGCCCTGAAATGCAACAGGAAGCACAAATTTTTTACCTTTACAGATATTGCTCTTGAAATTCCTTGCAAGAGCAAAACACAAACCCGCAACAATATCATAATCCGGAGTTCCTTCCTGCTGGAGATGGATCATATCCGTCTTTGCAAACACACTGCATCTACCTGCAATCCTCGGCGGGTTTTCCGACTTAAGCGCAAGAGCTCCAAACTCATCTTCGATTGACACCCCCAGACGAACTGCCTGCTGATCAAGAAACGACCCCGTGCCGGCGGCACATATGGTATTCATTGCGATGTCATCAATCACAATTGCATTGATTGTGCTGTCATAACGCAGGAGTATAATTTTTGAATCTTCTCCGCCAATGTCAATGACAGTCCTGACATCCGGGTAAAAAAGCTCGATAGATTTAGCCTGAGCTATTATCTCATTCACAAACCGCCCGTTGAGAAGTTCGGATATCTGTTGTCCGCCGGAACCCGTAGTCCCGATTCCCGCAATAACAATGCGAGGCATTTTTTCAAGCAATTTTCTGAGAACTTTCAATACCGTTACGACAGAACCTTCGTTAATACGTGTGTAATCTTCGGCAATAATCTTGCCGTTGTTCAGCACAACAGTGTTAATGCTAACCGACCCGACATCAATGCCAAGAAAATTCGTCACTTCGTTCCTCATTTCCTTTCCTGAGGGGCTCTGCCCCTCGGGTGTCCGCCATGAAGCCTGCCGTCCTTCACCTCAGGCTTTGGATCCCGGACTATTCTCTTCCATAATATTCCATCAGGAGTATCCTGAATGCGCACAAACTCACTCAATTTGCTTCTTATCTTATCTGCATTCTCCCAATCCCCGGCCTTGCGGGAAAAGCTTCTCCGGGCAACAAGCCTCTCAATATCAGAATCACTCATCTCACTCCCCATGCTCAACAGCTTTTCCAGCTCCTCATCGTTCAGAAGCTTTTCTTTTCCCTCAATTCTAACCCGATGCGGAATTTCTTTCTCGCCTGCAATACTCAGCCCAATAAGCCCACGCAGTTCAACAAATTCCCCTGCAACATCCCTGAATTCATCCGAACCGGCATTTCCTTTCCCGACTTCGGTATTCAGATACCTCATCATATCAAAAATCACGGCGATTGCTCCCGGGGTATTGAAATCGTTGTCCATATGCGCTTCGAATTCTTTGCGGAACTTTGTAGCAGTTTTTCGTTTCAAAGGAACTTTGACAAAATCTTTTATCTTCCTGTCACACTCCATCAACCTCTCAAACCCCTTAGCTGCATTTTCAAGCGCGTCATCGCTGAAATCTATCGGATGACGGTAATGCGTTAAAACTAAAAACAGTCTTACAACCTGCGGTTCATATTTTTCGAATATCTCACGCAACGTGAAAAAATTTCCGAGAGATTTGGACATTTTCTCTTTATTAACCGTAACAAATCCGTTGTGAAGCCAGTATTTTGCAAACTGCCTGCCGGTGTAAGCTTCCGACTGTGCAATCTCATTCTCGTGGTGCGGGAATATAAGGTCCTGGCCGCCGCCATGTATGTCAAACTCTCCGCCAAGATATTTCATACTCATTGCGGAACACTCAATATGCCACCCGGGTCTCCCCATCCCCCATGGACTTTCCCAGGACGGTTCATCTTCCTTGGCTTTTTTCCACAGGACAAAATCAAGCGGATGTTCCTTCCGTACATCCACTTCTACACGGGCACCGGATTTCATATCACAAGGATTTCTCCCGGAAAGCTTTCCATACGGGAGAAATTTCTCAACAGAAAAAAATACATCTCCATCCACTACATAAGCATATCCTTTTTCAACAATACCTTCAACAAGCTTAACCATCTCCGGAATATGTTCAGTAGCTTTCGGATAAGAACCCGCTCTCCTGACATTCAGTTTATCCATACACTTGAAGTATTCTTCCGTATATTTTTCAGAAACGGTTTTCACTGCTTCTCTTAAAGTTATCCCGCCCTGAAGCTTTTCCCTGTAAGCATTAGCCTTTGCTATTATCTTATCGTCAATGTCCGTAATATTCTGAACATATACTACCCTGTAGCCTTTGTATTCAAGATAACGGCGGACAATGTCAAAACTCACGTAAGCTCTTCCATGCCCGAGATGACAGTCATCATATACCGTTACCCCGCAGACATACATCCCCACAACTCCCTTTTTAAGAGGGGAAAATATTTCTTTCCGTCTTCCCAGTGTATTATATATTCTAAGACTCATTAGTATATGCCCTGTTATCTCCGGCGTTAAAGAATTAAGCAGGGACCTGATTCCTGACCTGTCAGGGACAAGTCTATCAAACATGAAAACGGATTCGGCAAACCGAATCCCTACAACTGCTCAAAAAGGAAATTTAGCTGCCTTGATCCTTATCTTTCCACTTTCCCAATTCACCCTCGATGCCATTGATCTCAGCCTGCAGTTTTTCAAGACGGTCAGCTATGGGATCAGGAAGATTTGTGTGGTCGAGGCTAATAACACCGGGAACCTTTTTCCCGTCTCTTCTTGCAACACGGCCCGGCACTCCAACCACGGTAGAATCCTGCGGAACAGACATCAGAAGAACTGCATTCGCTCCGACCAAAACATTGTCGCCAACACTTATATTCCCAAGTATTTTGGCACCCGTACCAACCACAACGTTGTTGCCAATAGTCGGATGGCGTTTCCCTCTCTCCTTGCCTGTTCCTCCCAGTGTTACCCCCTGGAAAAGAGTAACGTTATTACCGATAACCGTTGTTTCTCCAATAACAACTCCCATACCATGGTCGATAAAAAACCCCTCCCCAATCCTGGCAGCAGGATGAATTTCAATTCCCGTTATTCCTCTTGAAATATGAGATATCAATCTCGGCAAAAAAGGTATGTGCCAACGGTAAAGCCGGTGCGCAATCCTATGGGAGACTATAGCATGAAACCCGGAATAGGTAAGAAAGACCTCCAACACATTTGTTGCGGCAGGATCCCTTTCAATAACGGCTTTTAAGTCCCGGATCATATCAGGTAAGGGAACGAATTAACTTAACCAATACAGATTTAAGTTCAAGTCGACTGGCAATCATATCTATCATCCCATGTTTGAGCAAAAACTCAGACGTCTGGAAACCCTCCGGCAGTTCCTGCTGGATTGTCTGCTTTATAACACGCGGACCGGCAAATCCTATCAAAGCTTTCGGTTCGGCAATGATAATATCTCCCAGAAAAGCAAAACTCGCTGACACTCCCCCCGTAGTCGGGTTAGTAAGAACAGAAATGTACGGCATAGAAGCTTCCGAGAACAGTCCCAGAGCCGCACTCGTCTTTGACATCTGCATAAGAGAAAAAATTCCTTCCTGCATACGCGCTCCGCCCGAACTGCACATCATGACAAGAGGCAGCTTTTCTTCCCTTGCCCTTTCAATAGCTCTGCAGATTTTCTCTCCAACCACTGATGCCATACTTCCGCCCATAAAACCGAAATCAAGGACTCCTACCACCACAGGCAGCTTACCAATTGCCGCTTCCCCCGTCAGGACAGCTTCCTTAAGCCCTGTCCTTTCCTGAGCTTCAAGAAGTCTTTCCGGATAGGGTTTGCTATCGGTGAATTGCAAAGGGTCAGCCGGCCCCATATCTTTATCATATTCACGAAAACTGCCGGGATCAGCAAATGTTTTTATACGCTCCCACGCCCCTATACGGAAATGAAAATTACATTTGGGACACACCTGCAAATTTTCTTCGAGTTTTTTGTTATATATTATTTCTCCGCAGGATACACACTTCTTCCACAATCCATCAGGCATATCCTTTTTCTTGGGAGAAACTATAGTATATTTTGGTTTTCTGAACCAGACCATCGTTAATCACAGGCAGACATCGTCGTACTATCAAATAAAAAGAGCGCATCAGGTCATCACCACCGTCTGCGCTCTTGTTTTTCTGAACTTAGCTCAGTCCCAAAAGTTCCTTGGCCGTATCAACAGCACTGCTAGCATCAGGCGCATAACCATCGGCTTTGACCTCATCCGCATAACTCTGTGTTACCGGCGCTCCTCCGATCATAGTCTTAACCTTACCGATTAACCCTTCCTTCTCAAAGGTCTCAATCACATCCTTCATGCCCGGCATTGTCGTTGTCAACAAAGCCGACATAGCAATTATATCCGCACCGTTCTTAGCAGCATCCACAAACTTTTCAGGCGAGACATCGATTCCAAGGTCATCAATTTCGAACCCTGCTCCCTTAAACATCATTACTACAAGATTCTTCCCTATGTCATGCAGGTCGCCTTTAACCGTCCCTACTGCTACTTTACCAATAGCCTTCACTCCGCTATCTGCAAGCAACGGTTCCAGAATTTCCATGCCTGCTCCCATTGCCCTTGCAGCGATGAGAACTTCAGGAACATAAAACTCATTGCTCTTGAACTTTACACCAACTACAGCCATACCGGCAATAAGCCCTTCTTTAAGCACCTCACCTACAGGCACTCCTTCATCTACCGCAGACTGCACGAGTTCCTTCACCTCTGCAGCCTTCCCGCTTATAAGACTTTCCGCAATTCCTTTCAAGTTTGCCATCCCTTTATCCTCCTTGTTTTTCAACTTTCGAGCTAAACGCTATCATATGACAGTTCTGCTGTCAAGAAAATTCGCATGATTCAAGTAATCCCTCAGTCTCGGGCGGATACAACAACCAGAGCTGTCTTTGTAATTACGTTCAATTACTCCATTCTTCATTGAAAAACCCCGCATCCCGTTTCCGTCAGACAGCAGGCTTTATCCCTTCATCCCTCTCAACCTTCTTTTCTTCTTCCCTGGATTTTCTTCTGGAATATATCTTACGACTCTTTTTTATCCTTATTCCCGGACTTATCTTCCACACTCTTCTTATTTTAGGAAATCTCATCTTCGGCAATCCTTGCTTTGCGACTCAGAATGACAGAATGAAATGTCACTCTGAGTAAAACGAAGAGTCTAATATCAAGACTCGTCAGGATACATCCCCTAACTTATGAAAGACACCAACTTAGCAAACGATAATTCCTGCATAACCGACCACCTGTCCATAATCTCCTGTCCTTTCCCCGCTATTCGTATACTTGATAAGCTCAGCTTTTTTTGCTCCGAGCTCTTTGCAAGCGACAAGCATCACCGCCGCAGGAACATACCCGCACATTGAAATGCGAAACTTCATAACACAATTGAATAATTCCTCTTCATCCAAATTGAGAATTGCATGAATAGCTTTATCATCTTTTGCCTTCGCTTCCCCGGCAGACTCGTAGTGAGTCATATCAGAACTCGCAATAACAATTACATCCTTATCTCCTCCTGCATCTGCAACTGCTTTTCCAATATCCCTGCACACATCAAGAGTACATCCGGAAAGAACAATGGGCACAATCTGAGGAGCCTCTCTCAAATACTGAAGAAAGGGAACCTGAACTTCAATAGAATGTTCATATTCGTGAGAGATACTATCTTCAACCAGAAAATTCGAATTCTCCAAAATTTTCTCAGCAAGAATCGAATCGATTTTCACTTCACCAAACGGGGTTTTCCATGAACCACCAGTCTCTATCGAATAAGGTTCCCCGCGCCCTGTGTGATTAGGCCCTATCAGAATTGAGGTCTGCGGAAGCATCAAACGGCTGTAGACAGCTCCTGCTGTCTCCCCCGAATACACATACCCGGCATGGGGAATCACTGCACCGAGAGCACGTGACTTCTTCGCTTCTTTTATAAAACGGCCGATATCCTCTCTCAACAAGCTCTCTGATGCAGGATAAAACTGCCCTGCTGCAGCCGGTTCCCTGATGGGGAGATTCATTGCTCTGCTCCGCCTCAGTATTCGGGTAAGCATTCAGTCAAGTGTGCCCGTGTTATTCCTGCAGATACTTTAACCCTGTTTCTCTTTAAGAACTGCCTGCGCGGCAGAAAGCTCTGCAATCGGCACACGGAATGGGGAACAACTGACATAATCCATCCCGATGTCATGACAGAACTCAACTGAACTCGGTTCCCCGCCATGCTCACCACAGATACCGATTTCTATATCATTCCGTTTCTTGCGTCCCTTCTCGATTCCGATACGTATAAGTTCGCCCACACCTTCCCGATCAATCACAGCAAACGGATTTTGAGGAAGCACTCCTTTCTCAATGTAGACAGGAAGGAATTTCCCTTCAATGTCGTCACGGCTGAACCCAAAGGTAGTCTGTGTAAGATCATTTGTTCCGTATGAGAAAAACTCCGCTTCCTCAGCTATCTTATCAGCCGTAAGCGCAGCTCTCGGCAGTTCTATCATCGTCCCGACCATATATTTTACCTTTACACCCTTCTCCTTCATAACTTCTTCCGCAACTTCGATTACGTCTTTCTTGGTCAACTTCAGTTCATTGACATGCCCGACAAGAGGAATCATGACCTCGGGGATAGGATTGTTCCCTTCTTTAATCAGCTCAGCAGCAGCCTCAAAAATGGCTCTTGCCTGCATACGGTAAATCTCAGGGAAAGTTACCCCAAGCCTGCATCCACGATGTCCGAGCATAGGATTCGCCTCCGCAAGTTTCTCAATCTTCCGAAGAAGAGCCTCCTTCTCGTCAATTTTCTGTTTGTCACCACCCTGCAACTTCAATTTCGTAATCTCAACAAGGATGTCCTCATGTCTCGGCAGAAATTCATGAAGAGGAGGATCAAGCAGTCTTATGATAACAGGCAGACCATCCATTGCCTTGAGGATTCCCTTAAAATCTCCGCGCTGCATGGGCAGTAACTCATTAAGAGCTTTCATCCTCTCTTCCACATCAGCCGCAAGAATCATCCTGCGAACAACAGGCAACCTTTCCTCGCCGAAAAACATATGTTCTGTTCTGGTAAGTCCTATGCCCTCAGCTCCAAAGCGGCGTGCAATAGCTGCATCTTCAGGAGTATCAGCGTTTGTCCTTACCCCGAGCCTTTTCACCCTGTCGACCCAGTTCATAAATTCACTGTAATATCCATAGAGGTTGGATTCCTCCTGTTTCATCTTGCCCTGCATAACTCTCAAAATCTCCGAGTCTACCGTCGGCACTTCCCCCAGCATAACCTCCCCGGTGGTCCCGTCCAGAGAAAGATACGCACCCTTCTTTATTTCAAGATCCCCGACAGTAATCTTTTCTCTGCCGTAATCCACACTTACTGCACTGCAACCGGCGACACAACATTTCCCCATGCCTCTCGCAACAACCGCAGCATGAGAAGTCACTCCGCCGCGAGCAGTCAATATCCCCTGGGCTGCTGCCATGCCGTGTATATCCTCAGGAGAAGTTTCAACTCTGACAAGGATTACCTTTTCTCCCTTTCCTCCGAATTTGTCCGCTTCATCTGCACTGAAAACAACTTTGCCGGTCGCTGCCCCGGGAGAAGCGTTGAGCCCTTTTGCAATGACTTTCTTCTCTGCCTGAGGGTCGAACATCGGATGAAGCAACTGGTCAATCTGCGATGCTTCCACACGCAGTATTGCTTCCTCTTCGGTTATAAGACCCTCTCTCACCATTTCAACAGCTGTCCTTATTGCTGCCACTGCAGTCCGTTTCCCGGTACGCGTCTGCAGCATCCATAATTTACCTTTCTGGATTGTGAATTCTACATCCTGCATATCCCGGTAATGCTTCTCAAGCCTGTCCCTGATACCAACAAGAGTCTTGTATACTTCAGGCATTTCCTCTTCCAGAGACGGAAGAGAAGGATTTTTTTTCGTTGCTATGTTAATCTGTTGAGGCGTGCGTATTCCGGCTACAACATCTTCGCCCTGCGCATTCATCAGATATTCTCCATAAAAAACATTCTTTCCTGTCGCAGGGTCTCTTGTGAAAGCTACTCCTGTCCCGCAGTTTTCTCCCATATTACCAAAAACCATAGCCTGGACATTAACTGCAGTTCCCCAATGTCCGGGAATATTATTGATTTTCCTGTAGGAGGCAGCGCGCGGGGTATCCCATGAACCGAAAACGGCACCTATTGCATTCCAGAGCTGGTCTTCGGGTTTTTCGGGAAAAGGTTCCCCGGATTTTTCCTTTATAGCCGCTTTAAATTCTTCTGCAAGTTCCTTGAGGTCGGCAGAAGAAAGTTCAGTATCATTCTTAACGCCTCTCTCGTCTTTTTTCTTATCAATCAGAGATTCAAAAACCTCAGAATCTACCTCCATCACCACATTGCCGTACATCTGGACAAATCTTCTGTAGCTGTCGAAACCCGCTCTCTCGTTACCGGTTTTCGATATGAAACCTTTAACAGTTTCGTCGTTCAACCCGATATTTAGAACAGTATCCATCATACCCGGCATTGAGATTCTCGCTCCCGAACGAACAGATAAAAGCAAAGGGTTTTGGGAATCACCAAACCTGGCATCCATCACATTTTCTACCTTATTCATATTCTCAGCTACTTCTTCGCTAAGACCTTCCGGATACTCCCCGTTATTCTCGTAGTAGGCTGTACAAACATCTGTTGATATTGTGAACCCTGCCGGAACATCTATTCCCAGATTAGCCATCTCTGCAAGGTTTGCACCTTTGCCTCCAAGAAGATTTTTCATTCCTGCTTCACCTTCTGCACTGCCTCCTCCAAAAAAATAAACCATCTTCTTCATCCCTTCCCCCCGGTATTTGCAGAAGCAACATTTATCACGCCTGCTATTGCGGACTTGACGAACCAAACCCCTGCATGGTTTTTATTGCCCTGCCTCATTCTTCCCCATAGCATTTGTAACCGTTAAACTGCCATCTTTTGCAGGGGTTCGATTTCAGGGAATCATAACCCCTACATAAAATATCTACAGCCTCATAGCAAAAATGCGATTAAGCATCCACCTTAATAAGCTCAGTAAGTTTGCCGGGCAGTTCAGCAATCTTCAACCGTACCTGTTTCATATCATCTCTGCTCCGCAGAGTTACGGTATCATCTTCAAGGGTCTGCGAATCGACTGTTACCCCGAAAGGCGTACCGGCTTCATCCTGCCGCCTATAACGCCGCCCAACGGAACCACTCTCATCATAAAACACTTTCATATGCCTGCGGAGTTCATTTGTTATTTTCTTCGCGACCTCAGGCATTCCATCCCTCTTAACAAGAGGGAAAACTCCGACTTTTATCGGAGCAATCCGTGGAGGCAGCCTGAGTACAACTCTGTTTTCCTCTTCCTCGTAAGCATCAACCAGACACGTAAGGAGCATCCGGTCAACACCCGCAGATACTTCAACAACATAAGGCGTAAACCTTTCACCATTGGAACCATCAAAATATTCAAGAGTTTTTCCGGAAGACTTGCTGTGGCTTTTTAAGTCATAATCTGTCCTGTTATGTATACCCTCAATTTCCTCCCATCCGAATGGAAACTGATACTGTACATCATAAGCCCTGCTTGCATAATGCGGCAGTTCGTCCTTGTCGTGTTCATGCAGCCGGAGCTTCTCCTTTTTTATTCCAATCTCCGCATACCACTGCATCCGGGTATCTCTCCATCGGTCAAACCATTCCTCGGCGGTCTCAGGTCTGACAAAATATTGCATTTCCATCTGCTCAAACTCTCTCATCCTGAAGATAAAATTTTTGGGAGTGACTTCATTGCGAAACGCTTTCCCTATCTGCGCAATACCGAACGGAATTTTCCTCCTGGATGAAGCCAGGACGTTCTGGAAATTCACGTATATACCCTGCGCCGTTTCAGGACGAAGATAAATGGTGCTTGCTTCTTCCTCAACAGCCCCGATATGAGTCTTGAACATGAGATTGAATAACCTTGCCCCAGTGAATTCTCCCCCGCATTCAGGACACACCTCGCCGTTTATTTCATCCTTGCGAAAACGAAGTTTGCATTTTTTACAGTCAACCATTGCATCAGTAAAACCGTCAACATGCCCCGAAGCCTTCCATACCATTGGATGCATGATAATACTTGCATCGAGTCCTTCTACATCATCCCTGTAATACGTCATTGACTTCCACCAGAACTCTTTGATGTTTCTCTTGAGTTCCACACCAAGCGGTCCATAATCCCAGCAGCTGTTAATACCTCCATATATCTCACTCGAAGGATAGACATAACCCCGCCGTTTACAAAGAGATACGATTTTTTCCATCAGATCATTACTCATAAGCTCCCCTAATTTTATTCACCAATCCGGGATTTCTCAATTCCAGTTTGTAACCTGTTCAAGAAACTCCTGCGACTTCAGTCTTCTCCCGAGAAAATACCCGAGGTAATAATGCATCACTGTTTCCAACTCCTCGTTCAAGGCGCGTGAAAGTCTTAGTCTCCCGAGTTTCATGACATCAACGTTTTGCAGATGCAAAAGAGCAGAGTATACTCCGCCGGACACAACTTTACAATCCTCAACCCTCCGGGAACATTTTCTACATACTATCCCCCCGGATGAAGCAGAAAGATGCAGCCTGTCTCCGCGCACCTCAGATTCCTGGCATACTACACAACTCCTGAGTGATGGATTATACCCTAAAATCCACAGGAGGTGTAGCTCAAAAAAACGCGCCAGCATTTCGGAGCCACCTTCCTTCAACCGATAGAGAACAGCAAGCAGAAGCCTGAATACTTCTTCCCCTGTTTCCCTGCCTTTAACCATTTCATCAACAAGCTGGACGAAATAAGAAGCATAAGCTGTCTTCACAAGGTCTTCACGCAAATCCTGGAACGATTCTTTTTCGCTGCACTGGCTGACTACCTGGATTTCTCTCCCTTCCCTATCGTAGTAAACAATATCCAGATATGTGAAAACCTGAAGACAGTCTCTAAATGCACTGTTCTTTCTCCTCGCCCCTTTTGCTATTGCTGTCAGCTTCCCGCTGGCAAACGTATAAAACGTAACTATCCTGCTTGTATCTTTCCAATCCCTGGAGTTGATAACAATTGCTTCTGTCTTCTCAATTTCCATATGACCGGTTTGTTATAACTGAGAATTTTATCATTACAGCACCAGCCCAATCAGCACGATTAACCCAATGAGCACGACAATTGCAGCCAATATCTTCCCTGCACCACAGCTTTTTATCAACTGCTTAGCAGCCGTGTTGTATATGTAACTATCCCGTGAAGAAGCGCTCCTTGCAGAACCAGAACTAAACCCATGAAAAACATTCGGGTTGGCATCCCACGAAGTATCCGGCAACTCATATCCACAGTCAGGGCACCTGGACTGTCCCTGTCCAACCTCATGATTACAGCGCGGACATCTCATTTTGTTCTACTCCAAGAAAAAAATTACTCTTCATCTCATCCAAAATGCTTTATAAAACTCGTGGCAAGAAAAAGATAAATAAGAAGCCCTGTTATATCGTTTGCCGTAGTGACAAAAGGTCCGCTGGCAATAGCAGGGTCAATTTTCAGACTTTCGAGCACCAGCGGCATAAGCGCTCCTACGGTTGCGGCTACCGTAATTGCAATAAACATAGAAGAAGCTACTACAACTCCAAGTATAATCTCGCCCTGTAGAATATTTGCGACAACACCCACTACAAGCCCGCATATCAACCCCATTAAAAAACCCGTAAGGATCTCCCTGGAAAGAACCGACCATATATGTCCCAATTCAACTCTTCCGGTAGCAATTCCTCTGACAACAATCGTAGATGATTGCATCCCGACATTACCTCCCATACCCATTATCACAGGAATAAAGAAAGCAAGTGCAATTGCCCTTTCGATGGTAACATCAAAACTCCTCATTATCGTAGCCAGGATTATACCTCCGACAAGTGATATCAGGAGCCATGGAAGCCTTAATCTTACAACATTGATAATGGATTTCCTGGAAAGTTCTCCATCATCCGTACCCACCATCTTATATATGTCTTCGGTAGCTTCCTCTTCAATTACGTCAATAACATCGTCAACTGTAACCCTCCCAACAAGTCTTCTGTCCCGATCAACAATCGGCAATGCGCGTAAATCATATTTATGGACAAGTCCCGCAACTTCTTCCTGATCAAGATCCGGATCTGCAGTTACAACATCTTTATTCATGATTTCCCTTAACCTGCAGTCGCCTCCTGCCATAATCAACTCTTTCAACGAGACAACTCCTGCCAGCCGGTCGCTTTCATCAACAACATACAGATACGATAACATCTCAACATCTTTTGCTTCTCTCACCGCAAGAATCGCCTCGTCCACTGTTGTTTCTTCTCTTAAGGAGAAAATATCCGGAGTCATTATTCCCCCGGCTGTCTCCGGAGGATACTTCATTAATTCTTCAACATCTTCAGCCTCCTCCTCTTCCATGAGCTCAAGAGCCTTCCCTGCTTTCTCCTCTGAAACCTCGGACAGGATATCCGCAGCCTCATCAGAGGGGATTGCCTCTACAATATCGGATAGGAGTTCAGGTTGGATTAAAAACAGAATTTCTTCCCGCTCGCCGGGATCAAGTTCATAGAGCAGCGACCCTGCATCTTCAAAACCCAGAAGAGTCAGGATTGACAGCTTCTCTTCAGATTCCAGATACTTGAAACTACGAGCCAAATCGGCAGGGTGAAGTTTCCGGAGAAAACTTCTCAGAGCCGTTTTATCATTCTTGTCCAGATATCGTCTTAGTTTGGCAATTCTATCCTGCATAACAAATCAGCTTTCAGCCTGGGAGTTGTACCTCGGGACAACCGCACCTCCCGAAATTAACAGACTCAACGCATCTGCAACCGTCATTTCAAGCGGAATCGTATCTTTCTCAGGGACCAGGATAATAAACCCGGAAGTAGGATTAGGAGTGGTCGGCACAAATACGCTCAGAACCTTTTCTCCTTCTATCTTGTCCTGAATCTCTCCCCTCGTCTTACCTGAAACCAGCCCGAAAGAATACAAACCCCGCCGCGGGTACTCAAAAAGCACCACCCTGGTAAAACCTGTCCGCTTTTCCCCGAGAAAAGCCTGCCCTATCTGCTGGGCACTTCCGTAAATTTTGCTCACTATAGGTATCCTGGCTAAAACCCCTTCACCAGCTGCAATGAACTTCCTGCCAATTATATTTCTTGTAATAGTGCCGAGCAGGACAAGAAAAGCAACGAAGACGAATACTCCGATTATATTCCACAGGAACGCTGCCTCCAATCCAAACACATGTTCCATTCTATCCGGCACAAGAAAAAGCATAACGCGTCTTATGACTTTATTGACAAAAGGGTTGATAAGCCTTGCAAATACCCACCAGAGGACAAACACAGTCGCAACGCCGGGAAGTATCACCAGCATACCTGCAATAAGATTTTTTCTGAGTTTAGTCAACACGGTTTTCATTATCTCCCCCGCCCAGACCGCAGAGTTTTACTTTCCCCACGCGCCGTTTTGTCGCTTCAACCACGCAAATCGTAAACCCCTCGCACTCGACAACCTCTCCTACAGAAGGAACATGACCCAGAAAGTTTGTAATAAACCCTCCAAGGGTCTCAATCCCTTCCTGTTCCGGAAGCATAATGCCCAGTTCTTCGTTAAGCTCTCCT
>Ga0209345_10003336_pt1 | contig 16641 bp, 18 predicted proteins | sample Cruoilmetagenom7_FD_187294 | JGI IMG/M metagenome (GOLD analysis project Ga0209345, IMG submission 187294) | Oil polluted marine microbial communities from Coal Oil Point, Santa Barbara, California, USA - Sample 7 (SPAdes) (version 2) | ecosystem: Environmental > Aquatic > Marine > Oil seeps ...
AATTTCGTTGACCTGCAGGACGCCGGTGCTCCGGTCGAGCAGGCGCAGGCTTATGATGCCGCGGGGGCCGATGAGCTTTGCTTCCTCGACATTACCGCGTCCCACGAAAACCGCGAGACGATCATTGATGTTGTCCGGCGTACCGCCGAGGTTTGCTTCATGCCTGTGACCGTCGGCGGCGGTGTACGCACTGCGGATGATGCGCGAGCCTTGCTAATGGCCGGTGCGGACAAGGTCGCGGTGAACAGCGCCGCTGTGTCCCGGCCCGAAGTGGTCAGTGATATCGCCACCCGCTTCGGCAGCCAGTGTATGGTGGCTTCGATTGACGCGAGGCGCGTAGCGGACGGGCGCTGGGAAATATTCACCCATGGCGGCCGTACTCCGACCGGGATCGACGCGCTGGAACATGCCGTCCGCATGGCTGATCTGGGGGCAGGGGAGCTGCTGGTGACCTCGATGGACCGTGACGGCACCCGAGACGGTTATGACTTGCAGCTAACGCGTACACTGGCTGATGCCGTTTCCATTCCGGTGGTAGCAAGCGGCGGCGTCGGCAATCTCGATCATCTGGTCGAGGGTGTGACAAAAGGCCACGCAAACGCGGTGCTCGCCGCCTCGATATTCCATTTCGGCCAGTATAGCATAGCCGATGCCCATGCCGCGCTGCGCGCCGCAAAGCTGCCCGCCCGGGCCTGATCCGCCTGAAAATTGTCAATATCCCATGATTATTGCCATGCTGGGCGATGGTTAATGTCGGTTTACTTTACATCTGCCGGTTTTGCGAAAAATCATTAACTATTCTAATGCCCCAAAGCCGCGCTTTCCGGCGAACTGGCAAGGCTTTTGCTTAACTATTCCCATAAGAATTTTGAATATGGGAATGGAATTGGATTATGAAACTGGTGAAATATACAATTTGGACCGCTGCTGCAGCGATGGCCGTTGTCGCCGCCGTCCCGGCTGAAGCAACTTGGAGCAGCGACAGTCGCGGAAGCGTGAAGGGCTGGAGCAGTTCCGGCGGCGGGAGCTCCCGTGGCGGCAGTTCCGGATGGGGCAGTTCAGGCTGGGGCTCATCCGGTCATGGGGGATCATCCAGCCACGGGGGATCATCTGGCCATGGGGGGTCGACAGGTTCTTCCGGGGGGACTCCTGTTCCTGAACCATCAAACATGCTGATGCTCAGTCTTGGTCTGGCCGGACTGGCTGCTGGCCGCATGGCCGCTCGTCGCCGCAAAAAGCGTTAACGACAACGATTCCCGTGCCGCCTGTTCTCCAATTACAGGCTGGCCGGAGCCGGGTCGTCAGTGGGGGCACTGACGGCCCTTTTTTTTTGAGATGACCAAACTTGTGCCGCTAGGACTTGACGAACAAGCGATTCGTCGCGCATCACATCCAGCGATGACCAATATTCTCAAATCTCTCGAACGCACGATTCTGGAGCGCCGCGAAACGGAGCCGGACCAAAGCTATGTCGCCAGTCTGCGGGCCAAAGGCCGCGCCAAAATGGCCGAAAAGCTTGGGGAAGAAGCAACCGAAGCGGTAATTGCTGCCGTGCTTGATGACAAGGCGGCGATGACCGGGGAGGCCGCTGACCTGCTGTTTCACCTGATGGTTCTGCTGGCCGACATGGACTTGTCTCTTGATGACGTGACCGCCGAACTGGCACGTCGCGAGGGCCTGTCCGGACTGGAAGAAAAAGCGGCAAGAGGAACAAGCTGATGGCAATTGACCCGACCCTGCCATATGACGACGACAATATTTTCGCAAAAATCCTCCGTGGGGAAATCCCCAACAAGACGGTCTATGAAGATGAATGGGTGCTCGCCTTTCACGATATCAATCCGCAGGCTCCCGATCATATATTGGTGATCCCGAAAGGCCGCTACGTCAGCTGGGATGATTTTTCGGCCACCGCGAGCGACGCTGAAATTGCCGGATTTGTACGCGCCGTCGGCCATGTCGCGCGCGAGGCGGGGATGGTTGAGCCCGGTTACCGTCTGCTCGCCAATATCGGCAAGAATGGCCATCAGGAAGTGGCTCATCTCCATGTCCACATATTTGCGGGAAAACCGCTTGGCCCGATGCTGATGCACAGCTAGTAACAGGTGTAACAAGACCGCAACGGGTCCGGAAAATCGGGGAGAAGCATAGATGGCAGGCGCAGCAGCACCGCGAGGCGAAGGTTGGTCTTCGCGCACAGCATTTGTTTTGGCAGCAATTGGTTCGGCTGTCGGCCTCGGCAATCTGGTGCGTTTCCCCGCTGAAGCAGGGGCCAATGGCGGCGGCGCCTTTGTCATATTCTATATTTTCTGCGTTTTGCTGATCGGCTTGCCGATCCTGCTGTCCGAAACCCTCATCGGCCGCCACGGCAAGGGCTCCGCTATCGAAAGCATGAAGAAGCTGGCGGTCGAGTCGCGCGCGTCAAGCTGGTGGTCCGTCGCTGCCGGTGTCGGGATGGTCGGTGCTTTTCTGATCCTCACTTATTACAGCGTCCTGGCGGGGTGGATTGTGCATTTTATCGGCATTTTTGCCGGAGATGTTGCCCATGTTTTCGCGTCGGGTGGTCTGACGCAAGGGGCTTTGCAGGATTTGTCGGTCGATCAGGTGCAGGGGCTGTTGCCGACCCTGCAAGCGAACAGCAGCGAAATGCTGGCGATGCACGCGATTTTCATGGCCTTGACGATATTCGCTGTCGGTCGCGGTGTCAGTAGTGGTATCGAAAAAGTCGCCGTCTGGTTGATGCCGATTTTTTTCCTGCTGTTGATTGCGATCACCATCTACGGTGCTTTCACCGGATCATTCGGGGCCGCGCTTGCTTTCCTGTTTGATTTCGAACCGGCGCGATTGCTCGACCCGTCGGTCCAGCTGTCCGCGCTCGGTCAGGCCCTGTTCTCATTATCCCTGGGTTCGGCGCTGATGATTACTTATGGGGCCTATGCGGCACGGGACATCAATCTTGCGAAAACATCTGCCCAGATCGCGACGGCTGATACGTCGGTTGCGATTATCGCCGGTCTGGCGATATTTCCGATCACATTTGCCGCGCTGGCTCCGGCCAGTCTGACTGCCATATTGGATGGCCAGGAACAGGTCCAGGGCGGCCTCGGACTGTTGTTCGTCAATCTGCCGGTGGCGTTCCAGGCCATGCCGGCGGGATCGCTGATCGGGTTGCTGTTCTTCATCATGGTGTTTTTCGCGGCTTTGACCAGTTCGGTTGCACTGCTTGAGGCATCTGTCAGCTGGGCGATAGGGCGTTTCAACAAGCCGCGCTGGCTGATGACAATCCTGTTGGGCGGGCTGGCCTTCCTGATCGGTGCCTGGGCAAGCTTTTCGTTCAACAGCCAGGCCGATTTCCAGCCGTTTGATTTCATGATCTTTTCCGGTCAGCCGGTGTTCGGCATCATCGACGAGCTTACCGCAAAAATTCTGCTGCCGACATCCGCGCTGCTCGTCGCCATTTTTGTCGGCTGGATCGCCGACCGCAGGCTGATCGACAGCGAAAATGGTCTCGACGGCAATTTGCATCGCATTTGGCTTTTCCTTGTGCGCTGGTTGTGTCCGCTGGTGATAACCGCCATTCTTCTGTCCGGCCTGTTCCCGCAATTATTTGGTATAGGGTAGCTGATGGCGGGGACAAAAGCTCCAAAATGCCCGGTCTGCCGGAATCCGGCCAGCGAAAAATGGGCGCCGTTCTGCAGCGCCGGATGCAAGGATCGCGATTTGCTGAAATGGCTGGGAGACGGTTATAAAATACCCGGACCGGCAGTTTCGCCCGACCAGCTCGCCGATCATTTTGCCGATGATTCCGGCCGCAGCGGGGAGGGTTGAGCAACCGCCATTTTTAGGCTGGACAAGCGGTAACAGGCCCGCCTATAGCGTCGCTTCCTAACGCAGCCAGCGCAACGCGCAGGCGCAGATGCCCGAGTAGCTCAGTTGGTAGAGCAAGCGACTGAAAATCGCTGTGTCGGTGGTTCGAATCCGCCCTCGGGCACCACACATATTTTCCTTTTATTACAACTACTTAACTCAAATGTGATGCTCGGAATTAGTGGCTGAAATGCGCGCTTTCAGGCGATGCCACGTCCCCGATTCCGCAGTCAGAGACCATTTGGCGGAGCGGATACGGGGTCATATACCGGTTTGTCTCGAGGGGCCGAAATGCTGGCACCGGATGCATGTTCGGGATTGGATGCCGAGGTCGATAATCCTGAGCAATCAGCCGGGTATCGAAAAGTCGGACGTGCGAAACGATTCGAAAGTATCGGGCTCTGGATTTCGATTGTCCATCTAACCGGATCAATTTTGCTCGGATTGGTCTCTGGCGCCACGGATTTTATAAAAGTTAAAGAATTCAGAGGGTTACGGGGCTCGTGTCGATGGTTCGCATTAGACTACGTGCACTACATGTATTTCCTTTTTATTACAAGCGCTTAGTGCAAATATGATGCTCGGAATTAGTGGCTGAATTGCGCGCTTTCAGGCGATGTGACGCTCTCGATTCCGCAGCCAGAGACCATTTGGCAGTGGCAATAGGGGGCCGCAATGCCCGTTTATCTCGACGGCCCAAAATGCTGGCACCAGATGCACTATTGGATTTAAGTGGTTTTGGACTTCAGTTGAAGCCGAAGAGCTTGCGCTGTGCTTTCCAGCAGAGCGGAACATTCCCGATCCGCAGGATCTTGCGGCCTGTGAGATCAACCGGCTGCGTGCCATCGACAATCGCGGAGATAATGTTGGGTGCTAAATAACTCAGCCGGGCGAGCTGTTGGACATGTCGCGAACTATATTCTGCGATCATCGGTGAAGGTTTTCCTGAGAGCAGAAGATCCTGTGCTGCAAAAGCATGGGCGATCAGTCGCAGAAGCACCGGATCGGGGTCACGTCTGGGTGGGCCTTGATCAGGCGCGATAGCGAGCTTCAAGTCCGATCCCTTGCTCACCAGCTTGGCCTGGAGGGAAATTGAGGCGAGCTCATCCTCGTCTGTTGCTTTGGAGTATATTTTTATGGCAGCTTCGTGGACTTCCACGCGGGCCTGTAGACCGACCAATATCCTGCGCTGCTCTCTGACAGTTATATCGGGCAGGGCTTTCGCCATCTCCCGACGTTTGTTCAGTTGCTCGGACAGCTGCGCAGCAGTCTCATCCCCGTTGGAATCGATATTGCCCAGTTGCTTTGCAATGGCACCGACCACCAGTCGCTCGATTTCTCCAGCCGGCATCCGCCATTTGATTGATTGGTCTCCTGGCAGGGTCCGTGTCACATAATAGCGGAACCGTTTTGATCCCTTGGTCGCATGGGTGGGTGTCATCGGCTTGCCATCTGGATCCGTGATCATGCCTGTGAGCAGACTTGGGTTGCGACTTTTCTTGCCCAGTGCATTGGTGCTTCGATTCGCTTGAAAGTTGGACTGGACAAGATCAAACAGCTTTTGAGATATGATGGGTTGGTGGGCTCCATCATAGATTTTGTCCCTGTGCTTCACCTTGCCAGCATAGACGGGGTTTTGAAGGAGATGGGTCACGGTGCCAGTTTTGGTCCAGATCGTTGGTGGTGGTTTGTTCAAGCGCTGGACCGATATGATCGGGGAAGATCACTGGTTGTCGGACGAACGATTCGCGACTGACCAATCGCGGGGCGATCACGGTGAAATTATCGGCGCCCGGATGCGTGCATGGTGCGAGGACAGGACCAACGAGCAGGCCCTTGTTACACTGGCCGGAGCGGGTATTCCTTGCGGGGAATTGTTGAGTCCGCAAGAGGTGCTTGAAAATGAGCATGTAGTTGAAAGCGACGCTTTTCAGCCTGTTGACTATCCGGGTCTGCCTTCACCGGCTCCCTTGGCCCAGCATCCGGTGCGATATTCCGAAACGCCAGTGGGTGATTTTGCCCGCGCACCACTGCTCGGTGAGCATACGGATGCGATAATGGCAGAGCTGGGATTTGGGTCAGAAGAGATTGCCAAGCTGCGAGGATTGCGAATTATCTAGTCTACCAGAATGCGCACCGGAACCGCTAAGCAAAATTCTGGCCACGATGTCAGGAGGTCATGATCTGGTTAAAAAAATACCAGAATTCCAGGTGGCGCTGACACGGGAAGTGAAAGTGATTTTAGGCGATAGCATGGGGATTCATGAATGGTTCAATGAATCCATCAGGGAAATAATCTCGCGATCTTCGGTCTGAGTGAAGTCCTGGTAAAAGGCTCCGACAGCGCCAAAATCGGCGGGCACATATAGGCATATGATTTCATCACACTGGCTTTCCAGTTCGTCCAGCGCCGATTGCGGCGCAACAGGAACGGCGAGGATGATCCGTTGGGGTCGGGATTTGCGTATGCCCTTGAGCGCTGCCTTGATCGTGCCTCCCGTCGCTATGCCATCATCGACGATTATGATCGTTCTGCCGGAAAGTTTGACCGGTTTTCGGTCGCCGCAGTAGATATGTCGGCGTCGTTCGATTTCCTTGAGCTGCCGCTGCAATTCGGCGCGAATATATTCAGGACTTGGTGCAATCTGCCGGACAATATCGTCATTCATGACCAGATGGGGATCGGCTCCGTCCACAACCGCGCCAATACCATATTCCGGCCATCCTGGCGCGCCGATTTTGCGAACCATCAACAAATCCAGTTCAGCATTCAGCGCTTTGGCAATTTCATAGGCAACGGGAACACCGCCGCGGGGCAGGGCCAGTATGACCGGGTTCTCGGCGGCCTTGTCTGTTAGCCTAGCCGCCAGTTGCCGACCGGCATCCCGCCGGTCTGCGAACAATCTGGTCATCTGTTCCATTGTTATTCCTTTGGTGGGATCATTTGAAATATGCGCCAAACCATGCGCTGGCGTGGACAATCACTTCTTCCAGCGTTCCCGGTTCTTCAAACAAATGACCCGCACCATTGATGATTGTCATCCGCTTCGGTGCCGGGATTGCATCGAAAGCCTGTTTGTTCAGTCCGATTACCGGTCCATCGCGGCTTCCAACCAGAAGGAGAGTCGGCGTCTGGACATTGCTGAGCCATGCGCCGGCAAGATCGGGGCGACCGCCGCGCGAGACGATCGCCGCCACTTCCGGTTCATCGCGGGCAGCGGCCACGAGCGCTGCACCCGCGCCAGTACTGGCTCCGAAATATCCGATTGGCATCTCCGCGGCAGACCATTGCGCCCGTACCCACTGGGCCGCCATGGACAGGCGTGAGGCGAGCAGGCCGATATCGAAAACATTGGCCCGGTCCTGTTCCTCTTCTGGTGTCAGCAGGTCCAGCAGCAATGTGCCGAAACCATCGTCGCGCAGCGCGGAGGCGACATAATTATTGCGCGGACTCAGTCGCCCGCTGCCGCTGCCATGGGCAAAAATGACCATACCGCTTGCGTTGGGCGGAACCGCAAAAATCGCTCGCAGTCCGACCGGCGTGATTTCTATTTCAGACGGTTTTATTTCTTCAAGAACATGCTGGGTCATATTGTGTTCCTCACAAGCCGAACGGATAGGTTTCGGGGGCGCCATGCGGCTTTTCGCGGCCAAGCGGCGTGATGGCTTTGGTGGTTTCAAACCAGACATAGGCGTCAAACTGGTCTGCCAGAATCGCTTCAAAATAGTGGCTGGCCAGTTCGGTTTCAGGGCGATAGACGACGCCGATTGCGCGTTCGAGCAGGGGCTCACGCAACATATGGGCAAATTTCTGCTTCTCCCGTCCGCGCCAGTCGGTGAGCGAGCGGGCATAGCCGGTCAGGCGAAAGGCATGCTCGTAGCTATCGGGCCGAGCCGGACGAACGGTCTTGATCTGCATATCAGCGCCCCAGTCGCTGGCGGCGGCAACCGTTCCATTGTCGGTGCCAAAGCCGATACAGACAGCGTCATCACCATAAGCGATCCGGGCGAGTTGCCCGATGTTAAATTCGCCGCGCCAGCCCATTGCGGTCGCCGACGCATCGCCAATGTGTGAATTATGGGCCCAGACAACCGCTTTGGTGCCAACGCCGCGATGGGCAATAATGGCCTGCAGCGTTTCAAACATATGCCGATCGCGGAGATTCCAGGATTCTGGGCCGCCTTGATAAATTGCACGATAATAACGTTCGGCTGCGGCCACGATTTTTGCATTTTGCGCAGCATCAAACCATTTTTCGCCATCATTTTCGATATATTTCAAGCGCTTGAAAAAGAGTTGATGTATTTGTTCGACCGCTGCATCTTCGCAGGGATGCTGTTGGCCATGGATCACGGCTTTGCCATATTCCGTCGGATGATCCTGCCAGGGCGTCAGACAGCCATAGCGCCAACGGGCCCGGGCGGCTTCGTCCGGATCGACGGCATCAAGATATTCCAGAACCGCCGCAATCGATTCGCTCAGGCTGTAAACGTCCAGACCGTGAAACGATGCTTGTGCAAAATCCTTCTTGTCTTCGTTATAATGCCGGAGCCAGTCGGCGAACGCCAGAACCTCCTGATTGCGCCACATCCATGTCGGAAAGCGCACGAAACTCTCTCCGCTGCGCGGTCGGGGGGCATGGTGGCGGACATAGCCGTCAATTCTTGCGGCATCGGGCCAATCTGCTTCGACCGCGACAACGGTAAATCCGTGTTTTTCGATCAACCGCCGGGTTATCGCCGCGCGGGCATTATAAAATTCCGATGTACCGTGCGTGGCTTCACCGAGCAGAACCACTTGCGCGTCGGCGAACCGGTCAAAAAATTCTCCAAATTCGTCATATTTTTCGGGTGGCGGGAGGATTTCCGCATGGTCTCGCAATGCTGCGATCAATTCTTCTGAAGCGACGCGAGATTCCTGGCGCAATTTGGTCGGTTTGTTCATCAGTCCGTCCTCGGTTCTCGATTTGGTGATGGCGGCCATTCGGCAATGGGCTGCCAGTTTCAGTCCCGCATGAGCGGTCTTTCACGCAGAACTGCAGAACATTGCACTGTTCTTCAGTAACCATATTGGATGGATGCAGATGTTTTCCGGACGCTGCATTCGTGGATTCTACGTAATGGAGGAGCCATATCCGCAGCCAGAAACGCTGTTGCCATGGCGATTGATCGTCCGCAATCTCAGCGCCGACGTTCGGTTTCAAGCCATCGAACGGATCCATCGTCTTGTAGAAAAATATTATGACTTCATCAGTTTAGCGGTTCTGAAGGCCCGGAATCGTATCGTGAAGAATATGGAGATCATGTCTCTGATATCGGAACTCGTACGCCGGACGAGGATAATATGATAAAGGTCTGCAAGATGGCTGATATTAGTATTTTCCCGTGCTTGCGCGCGCTTGCGTTCAATGTGACTATATCTTCGAATTTCCAATCCCTATCGATGCACAATCTCAGGATAAGCAATGACGATCAAAACAGTCCCTTCTGCCCCGTTTGGAGATCAGAAACCCGGCACTTCCGGTCTTCGCAAAAAGGTGCAGGTGTTTCAGCAACCCAATTATGCAGAGAATTTCATCCAGTCTATCTTTGACGTGACAGATGACAAGACCAATGGAACCATCGTGATTGGCGGTGACGGTCGGTACCACAACCGTACTGTCATTCAGCAAGCCATCCGGATTTCCATTGCCAATGGCTTCGGGCGGATTCTTGTCGGGCAGGGCGGGATCCTGTCGACGCCCGCCGTCAGTCACCTGATCCGGAAGAATAAGGCGGTTGGCGGCCTGATCCTTTCCGCCAGCCATAACCCCGGCGGACCGGACGGGGATTTCGGCATCAAATATAATATTTCCAATGGAGGGCCTGCCCCGGAAAAGGTGACGGAGGCAATCTATAACCGCACCAAGACTATCGATCGCTGGTTGACCGTCGAGACGGACGACATCGATCTGGACAGGCAAAGCGAAATTTCGCTCGCAGGCGCTTCTGTGCAGATTGTCGATCCAGTGGCCGACTATGCTGCTCTCATGGAGACATTGTTCGATTTCGATGCCATTCGAACAGCAGTGAACAGCGGTTTCACAATGGCTTTTGATGCCATGCACGCGGTAACCGGACCCTATGCAACCGAAATTCTGGAGAATCGCCTGGGATTTCCTTCTGGTACCGTTCGCAACGGAATCCCGCTTGAAGATTTTGGTCGTCAACATCCCGACCCCAATCTGGTCAATGCACGGGAACTTTATGATTTGATGATGGGGCCGCAAGCTCCGGATATTGGCGCCGCTTCCGATGGGGATGGTGATCGAAACCTGATCATTGGCAAGGGATGTTTCATTGCACCCTCGGATTCGCTTGCGATGCTGGCAGCCAATGCGCATCTGGCATCCGGATATGCCGCGGGTCTCAAGGGCATCGCGCGTTCCATGCCGACAAGTGCTGCTGCAGATCATGTTGCCAAAGCGCTCAATATTCCCTGGTTCGAGACACCGACGGGCTGGAAATTTTTCGGTAACCTGCTTGATGCCGACATGGTGACGATCTGCGGAGAAGAGAGTGCCGGGACCGGTTCCAATCATGTCCGTGAAAAGGACGGGCTTTGGGCCGTATTATTGTGGCTGAATATCCTGGCAATCCGCAAGGTTTCGGTTGCATCTCTTGCTCAGGATCACTGGACCCGTTTTGGACGAAATTATTATGTGCGGCACGATTACGAGGCAATAGAGTCCGCCCTGGCAGAAACATTGATGGCGGAACTCGACGGCTCGCTCGGATCCCTGCCGGGTACCAAATTCGGCTCGCTGACAGTGGAGGCGGCTGACAATTTTTCCTATGTTGACCCGGTCGACGGTATGGTCAGCGATCATCAGGGGATTCGCATTCTGTTTGCAGGCGGATCGCGGATCGTCTTCCGGCTTTCGGGTACAGGCACAAAGGGTGCGACCCTGCGCGTCTATCTCGAACGCTATGAACCGGCAGAAGGCGAAATAAACGGTCAGACATCAGAAATGCTGGCGGATCTGATCGCGGCGGCCGATGTTTGCGCAGGCATTGAACGGCATATAGGCCGCACTGCTCCCGACGTCGTAACCTAGGCGCAGGACCGGCTCATATTGCAATATTCCCGACGGCGGCTGTAGCCTATGGCGACGGTATCGCCGAGCTGGCCCACTAAGCAATTGCCCTTATTGATATCGCGGCCCGATTGTCCTCAATGGCCCCTTATGATGGGTTGAACCGGTCCGGTGATAGGGTTCTGGCATCCGATCAGCCAATCGTGATCCAGGTCTTTCGTAAGCGTAAAGGGAATATCAAATGAGCAGCAAGACCCAAGAAATAGTGAGTCGTATCCGCGATCTGGAAGTGGAGCTGGAAAAACAGGTAAATCTGGAAAAAGAGCGGCTCAATCAACGCATCGCGAAAGGCGGACGTGAATTTGATCAGGACATGCTTCGTTTCCAGAAGTCATTGCGCGTCGGCGTTTTTCGTTATTTGCGGCGGGCGCAAATTCTTAATATTTTGACCGCTCCGTTCATATATGCGCTAATCTTCCCTTTTGTATTTCTGGATATTTCCGTCACGATTTATCAAGCGGTCTGTTTCCGGGCCTATAAAATCGATCATGTCCGGCGATCCGATTATCTGATTTTTGATCGCCAGAAACTTCCCTATTTGAATCTGATAGAGAAGATCAATTGCACCTACTGCAGTTATGCAAACGGGGTTATTGCCTATGTCCGGGAAGTGGCGGCACGGACGGAACAATATTGGTGCCCGATCAAACATGCGCGACGCAGGCAAGGCGCGCATGCCCGATATCGTCTGTTTGAGGAATATGGGGATGGTGATAATTACCGGTCGGGGCTGGCGGAACACCGGGATGCCCTGAACCACGACCAGAAAACCGAGTAGAATCGACCGTCTGCAACCGGTTTGTCGCAAATCGGTGCCATTGCAATAACCTAATGCAGAGCGGTCGTCGTCCATTGGACAATGGCAGGCGTTGGCATTGCTCCTGCGGTTCTCGATAGTTCCTTGCCTTTGGAAAACAATATAAGCGATGGTATCGACCGGATATGGAATCTTGCGGCAATCGCCTGCTCGGCTTCGGTATCCAGCTTGCCCAGCCTTACCCTCGGCTCAAGTTGTTTCGCGGCGGCGGCAAATGCTGGTGCCATCTGACGGCATGGCCCGCACCAACTTGCCCAGAAGTCCACCAGCAGCGGTATGTCGCTTGCTGCTGAATGTTTGTCAAAATTGGCGGAGGTCAGGTTCACTGGTTCGCCCAGGAAAAGAGCCTTCCCGCATTTCCCGCATTTGCCGCGATCGTTCAATTTGCTGGACGGAACACGATTTGCGGTGTTGCAGGTGGGGCATATGATTTTCATGGTTTCTGTCATATCGTTGACTTTCCTCTACCGCGTGATCGTACCTGAGATAAATATGTATTGTACCTGATCAGCCGTTCGTCGCCTGTAGATACCATGGTCTGTTCGCATTCCGCCAAAAATTCGTGATGGAGGATCGAACGGCGTCAAAATGATGAGGCGGGATCACAAAAATTCTGTAACTTTTCTGTAATCCGAACTAGTGGAAATTACGTAATTACAAGATGCTGGCCTTGTTGTCTGGAGACTGTATCCTCAGTGACTGCCGCGATGCTATCCCTCCAAGGAGTCCAAGTCTTGAAAAAATCAATATCAATGCCTGGTGCTTCGCTGGCGGGAATAGCGGCACGGATGAATAAAATATGATGCCGCAACGCGATAAACCGGAAGTGGACATGTCTGCTGTCAAGCGACGGTTTTTGGGTTCAACGCCGGTGCAAAGATATTGGCGATATATGCGCAGAGCAATCCGTTGGAACGCGATGATCATTACAGCGGTGCCGCTGATCGGTTGTGCCTCACCGGGATATGATAACGTTGCTTTGAAAACGGCGGTGGCGCTCCCCGAAGCCTATTCCGCTCAGGACGGTTCCCCTATGGAAACCGAGGCGCTGGCCAGCTGGTGGCAGAATTTTGACGATCCGATACTGGACGATCTGATCGAACGGACGCTGGTCGCCAATAATGACCTTGCCGAAGCACGGGCGCGGCTGGCCGCAGCGCGCTCCGGCGTCCGCATAGCCCGCGGTGCTCGTTTGCCGAGCTTGTCGGCCGGGGGATCGGTCAATCGGCAGGAGATGGTCAGAGGAGATGGTGTCGAATCCACCGGGTTCCAGATTGGTCTCGATGCCGCATGGGAAGCAGATGTTTTTGGCGGACTGCGGGCATCGGAAGCCGCGGCGCGCGCCAGCGCCCAAAGCAGCGAGGCGGTCCTTTACAATGTTCAGCGCACGATCCTGGCAGAAGTCGCGCTTAATTATGTCGATCTTCGCGAAGCGCAGGCCCAATCGGCGGTTACGAAAAACAATCTGGCGGTGCAGGATGAAAATCTGCAAATTGCGCAGTGGCGATATCAGGCGGGACTGGTCAGCGCGCTGGATGTGGAGCAGGCCCGTTCGCTGCGCGATCAAACAGCGGCACGCTTGCCCGTTGTTGAGCAGACGATTGCTGGTGCGATAAATAATATCGATGTTCTTGCCGGTCAAAATCCGGGCAGTAGCCTTGCGGAACTCACCCCCGTGCGCCCGATTGCTATCGGGCCTGACGATATCGGCACAGGCCTTCCCGCCCGGTTGCTGCAAAGACGCCCCGATATCATTCAGGCAGAACGAAATCTTGCCGCAGAAAGCGCGCTGATCGGTGTGGCTGAAGCGGATCTATATCCCCAGTTAAGGCTTACCGGATCACTGGACAGCAGCAGCCTTTCTCTTGGTGGGCTGATGGACAGGGTGATTGGCAATGTGATCGGCAGCGTTACCGCGCCGATTTTTCAGGGGGGACAGATACGCGCCCGGATCGACCAGCAAAAAGCCAATGCAGCGGCGGCGCTGGCAATCTATCGCGGAACCGTGCTGACCGCTCTCGGTGATGTTGAAAATAGTCTGGTGGCTGTCAGACGATCGCGGGAAAGGGAAACATCGCTGAAAACGGCGGAGCAGGCCGCACAGGAAGCTGTGCGAATGTCCGAGATCAACTATCGCAATGGTTTGAGCGACTTTACCGTCTTGCTCAATTCGCAACGTGATCTGCTCACAGTCCAGGATAGCCTTACAATTGCCACTGCCGCGCGTGCTACTGCTGCAATTCAGCTCTACAAGGCTCTTGGCGGGGGCTGGAATATGCCGGGCGTCGAGCCAAGTTCTGACCAATTCTCCGATAATGAACGGATCAAGCCATGACAGACGAACCAAGTGACCCCCAGGAAACTGAGGCAACCGAAAGTCTGGATGAATTCCTCGGCGACAGCCAGGCAGGTGGAATCAGCAAATGGTGGCGCTGGACGCTGATCGCTCTGGTGATATTGGCGGGTGCGCTTTTTATCTGGTGGTTGAGTAGTGGAGACAGCGGTCCACGTTACGCAACCACACCGCTGGAACGCGGCGGTATTCAGGTTGAAGTAACCGCCACCGGCAATCTCGCCCCGATCAACGAAGTGTCCGTTGGTTCCGAATTGTCCGGACTGATTACCAAAGTCTACGTAGACGTGAACGACCGTGTTGCCAAAGGCCAACCACTGGCACAAATAGACATGGTCAAGTTGCGGGACGCAATCCAGATCAGTCAGGCGGCTCTTGATTCGGCCCGGGCCAGTGTTCAGCAATCCAGTGCTACTGTTGCCCAAACCCAGCAGACATTGGACCGGCAGGAAGAAGTATGGCGGCTGTCCGGTGGCAAAGTTCCGTCGCGCACAGAGCTCGACAGTGCCCGCGCCGAATATGCGCGCGCGCTTGCCAGTCTCGCATCCGCCAAGGCAAGCGTAAGCAGCGCCGCAGCACAGTTGTCGTCGGATCGCAACAATCTGAGCAAGGCGACAATCCGCTCACCCGTCAACGGGGTTATATTGTCGCGCGAGATTGAACCGGGACAGACCGTTGCCGCGTCCTTCAATACGCCGACGCTTTTCAACATTGCCGAAGATCTTTCCGTGATGGAACTGGAAGTCAAGGTTGACGAGGCCGATGTCGGTCAGGTCAAGGAGGGGCAGAAAGCAACTTTCACGGTCGATGCCTGGCCTGGGGAGACGTTCCCGGCGACGATCAAGCGGGTAAATCTGGGCTCGAATTCGGAGACGTCAACGTCCTCGACCGTCATATCCTATGGTGCGGTCCTGTCGGTGGCGAATGAAGATTTGATATTGCGGCCTGGCATGACGGCAACAGCGACCATTGTCACAAGCGAGGAGAAAGATGTATTCCTTGTCCCCAATGCGGCACTGCGTTTCACGCCGACGGCAGACGCAGAAACGGAAAGCGGGGGCGGAATATCGATGTTGCCCCAGCGGCCCAGAGGGCAATCAACCCAGGAAACCACGATCGGGCGCGGGTCCGCTCAAATGCTCTACATTCTGAGCGAGGATGACCAGCTCGAAAAAATTTCCGTCACCGCCGTGGCAAGCGACGGCACGCGAACCATCGTTACCGGTTCCAAATTGCAGGAAGGTGCGAAGATTGTTACCGGCGCACTCGCGCAAAGCGAATGACGCGGCTTATCGAACTCCGGGGGATTACCAAGGTTTTCGGCCATGGGCCGAACGCTTTTCAGGCCCTTCGCGGTGTTGATCTTGATGTGGACAGGGGCGATTTTATCGCTGTGATGGGCCCCTCGGGTTCCGGCAAATCCACGATGATGAATATCGTCGGATGTCTGGATGTCGCAACCACGGGTAGCTATCGTTTCCATGGCCATCAGGTCGGAAGCCTCAATAATGATCAGCGCGCACATTTGCGCCGTCGGTATATCGGTTTTATCTTTCAGGGTTTTAACTTGCTTGCGCGTACGAGCGCGCTGGAAAATGTTGAATTGCCTTTGCTCTATCGCGGTGAGAAACGTGCGGTCCGGCGTGCGGCGGCCATGGCAGCGCTTGACAAGGTGGGCTTGGCGCCCTGGGCCACCCATACATCGGGAGAATTATCCGGCGGGCAGCAGCAACGTGTGGCTATTGCCCGGGCCATAGTGACCGAACCTGAAGTGTTGCTGGCGGACGAACCCACAGGTAATCTCGACAGTGAAACGTCGATGGAAATTATGGAACTGCTTGCTGATTTCAACAGCAACGCCGGGATCACGATCATGATGGTGACCCATGAACCCGAAATGGCCGAATATGCCCACCGGATCATCCGCTTTCGGGACGGACTGGTGGACAATGTCAGCCACAAAGCGGACCGGGTGTAATGCTGGGAACAACTTTTCTGCTCGCGCTCAAGGAAATTCGCCGGCACCTGATGCGTTCATTTCTGACGACGCTGGGCGTGATTATCGGGGTGGCTTCGGTCGTAACAATGGTGTCGCTCGGCAATGGCGCGACCGCCTCCATCGAAGCGCAGATTTCGAGCCTTGGGACAAATTTGCTTACCGTACGACCCGGCCAGGGCATGGGCCGCGGCGGCGGTGATTCACCGGCACAATTCAAGGAAGACGATGTCGATGCCGTCCGGACACAGATTGGCGGTGTTGAATATGTTGCGCCGCAGACGACGGCGTCGGTAACCGCCATCTATGAAGCACAGAACTGGTCAACAACGGTAACCGGTACAACCAATGATTATTTTGCGGCTTCGCAACTGGAACTCGCCGAAGGACGTATCTTCAGCGAGGCTGAAGAAACGGCTGGCAAGTCCGTTTGTGTTATCGGTGAAACCGTCCGTTCCAGCCTGTTTCGCGA
>Ga0209345_10003337_pt1 | contig 16638 bp, 16 predicted proteins | sample Cruoilmetagenom7_FD_187294 | JGI IMG/M metagenome (GOLD analysis project Ga0209345, IMG submission 187294) | Oil polluted marine microbial communities from Coal Oil Point, Santa Barbara, California, USA - Sample 7 (SPAdes) (version 2) | ecosystem: Environmental > Aquatic > Marine > Oil seeps ...
CCTTTTAAAAGCTTTTTATGGTGAATTGTATGTAAATCTGGGCATCTACTTGTTAATAAAACTGATTTATCTAAAAAGAATTATAGTAAACTTTTAACTTTGAGAAAAGAGTTAGGAATTGTTTTTCAAGATTATAAACTTATAAAAAACTACACTATTGAAGAGAATATAATGCTCCCTTTAAAAGTGCATAACTATGATGACAGTATTTGTAAAAATCAAGTAAAAAAACTTCTAAAACATGTAAAACTTAGTCACAAAGTGGGCGCTTACCCTGAAGAGTTAAGTGGTGGGGAACAACAAAGAGTTGCTGTTGCAAGAGCGTTAGCTCATAATCCAAGTATAATATTTGCAGATGAACCAACAGGAAACCTTGATGATTACTCTTCCGATGTTATATGGAAGTTATTAAAAAATGCCAATGAAATTTTAGGTATCACAGTGGTTGTTGTTACTCATAGAATACCATCAGATTTAGGTATTAAGTTTAGAAGATTTAATATCGATGAGGGGGTTGTTTATGAAGCTTCTTAAGTCATTTTTGTCTTTTACTTTCCCTTTGATTATTATGTTGTTTATATTTTCTATTTACTTACTTGTTGATAAAGTTGTTAATAGTTATAAGCATAGTATTGCTAATGACTATGCAATAGTAGTTATTACAAACACACCTTTTATAGATATTGATGAGTTAGCAGATATTAAAGTAAAAGATATAGAGTCCCTTAGTAGAACTAAAATTATTGATGGTGTGAAAGAGAATCTTTCAACTTCATCTTTAGATTTATTGAATAAAAAACTACCATACTTTTATAAAATTCATTTAGAAGAGTTCCCAACAACACGAAAGCTCGAACAGATAAGAAAAGAGCTTAAACAGATGACAAATATTAAAAGGGTGGAAACTTTTTCAACTGACCATAATCAGATATATTCATTACTTATTTTGATACAAGATATTGTTTTTATTTTATTTGTGGTTGTTTTAGCACTTTCATTACTTTTACTTTCAAAACAGATAAAAATCTGGTTCTTTGAACACAATGAGAGAATATCAATTATTCAGCTACATGGTGGGTCACTGCTTTATAGTTCAAAACCAATTATTAAAACTATAATACTAAGCGCTATCGTTTCAAGTGTTATAGTTATATCATTGTTAATTGTAGTTGTAAATAATATTAGCTTATTTGTGCAACCTGAGATAATTTCAATTATGCCTAAAATTATACATTTAGAGTTAGAGATTTTTCAAATATTTATATTGTCATTCATAATCCCATTTATAACATTTTTTGGACTTTTAGTTCAATATAAATCGAAGTAATGTTCAAGTTATTACTCTCTTTTGTATTATTATTTTCTTTCATTGAAGCTTCAGTGAAAGATATTGAAAGAAAAATTAATAGCAATAAAAGAGAATTTAAAGATATCGCTTCAGAAAAAAAAGATATCAATAGTAATATAGAATCTCTAGCAAAAAGAATAAATGCAGAAGAAGAAGCTTATAAAAAAGTTGTTTCTGTATTAGACAGTACAAATACACAACTTGTTTTAAATAAAATGAAACTTTCAAGTGCAAAAAGTAAAGTTGATAAACTAAAAATAGAATCAGACAAACTCATAAAAATTAGAGAAAAAATAGAAAAAGATGTAGTTGATTTTGTAATTGAACGATATGCTATGAGTATGGGGATAGAACAAGCTAATAAAGAGTCTTTAAAAGATGTTATAGGGAAAGAGGTTTATACTTTAGTTTTTGATAATAACAAGCAAGAGATGTTGGATATAAATATTAATTATCTCAAAATAAACAACCAAATTAGAGATAATGAAAGAAAAATAGATGAACTTAATAAATATCTTGAGGAGCAAAAATCTATAAAAGAGAGATATAAAGATTTAGAAGCCACTTATGAAAAGAAATTAGAGTCTTTAAAAAAACAACATTCAATATATCAACAAAATTTACGAAAAGTTATAGAAAAACAAAACAAAGTTACAGACTTACTAGGAAGTTTAAATATCCTTAAAAAAGAAGAGATAAAAAAAGAGGAAGAGCGGATTAGAAAAGCAAAAGCACTTGCAAAAAGAAAAGAAGCTGCACGACAAAAAGCAGAAGAGGCTAAAAGAAAAGCAGAAGCTGCACGATTAGCAAAACTTAAAAATAATAAAAAAGATGAAGTGATAGCAGAAGATCAAACAAAGCAGATGAAATTTGAGAAGAAAAAAGAGTTGGATAAAGATATTGATGTGGAGGTTCGAAAAATTGGATCTTCTGCAAAAGGGATAAAGATATCTAAATATAATGGAAGAAAAACAATGGCTCCATTGAAATCTTATGATGTTGTAAAAAAGTTTGGAAAATATTATGATGATGTTTACAAAATGGAACTTTTTAACGAATCAGTATCTTTAAAAACAAAAATACCAAATGGAAAGGTATTTAGTGTATTTAAAGGGCAAATTGTTTATGCAAAAGAAAACTCTGGACTTTTAGCTAAAGTTGTTATTGTAAAGCATAGTAATGGATTGCACACTATATATTCACACCTAGATAAAATATCTCCTACACTTAAAGTAGGGAAATGGATACCAAAAGGATATGTTGTAGGACGAGTTAGTGATACTTTAGAGTTTCAAGCAACAAAAGACAGTAAATATATTGATCCAATGAGATTAATAAAATAAAGAGGAATGAAATGAGAGCATTAGCACTTTTTAGTGGTGGATTGGATTCTACATTGGCTATGAAGCTTATAGTAGATCAAGGTATAGAGGTAATTGCAGTAAATGTAAATATTGGATTTGGTTCAACAGTTGATAGAACTGAGCATATGCAAAACATGTGTGATCAAATTGGAGTAAAGTTAGAGATACTTGATTTACGAGAGTTGTACTTAGAGGAAGTGCTTTTTAATCCAAAATATGGATATGGAAAAAACTTTAATCCATGTGTAGATTGTCATGGTTTTATGTTTCGATATACAGGACAACTACTTGAAAAATATGATGCAAGTTTTATGATAAGTGGTGAAGTTGTAGGTCAACGACCAATGTCTCAAAGAAAAGATGCTATGGACAATGTAAAGTCGTTGAGTAATTATGATGATTTGATTGTAAGACCTATGTGTGCAAAACTTCTTGAACCATCACTTCCTGAGAGAGAAGGGTGGATAGATAGAGAGAAACTTCTAGATATAAATGGTAGAAACAGACAAAGACAACTTGATATGGCAAAAGAGATAGGTCTAAAAGATTTTGAATCACCAGGTGGTGGATGTTTACTTACAGAAGTTCAGTTCAGTAATCGTTTAAGAGATTTTGTAGACAATGATAATTTAGAAGTAGATGATATAAATACACTTAAAGCAGGACGACACTTAAGACTTCCTGATGGTGCAAAACTTATAGTTGGACGACATCAAGAGGATAACGATAAGTTAAAAAATACAATAAGTAAAAAATATTATAAAGCAAGAATATTAGACGCTGTAGGACCATTGAGTTTATTAGATAAAAAAGCAACTCAAGCTGATAAAGAACTTGCTTCTAGCTTTATAGTATCCTATGGGAAAACTGAACTTGATAAAGACTATAAAGTTTTATTTGAAGATGGTGATGAGAATTTTACACTTGTAGCACAAAAACTTCCAACTAAAGATGAGATAGGTAAATATTTAATCTAAGATACAATTCCAAACTTTTAAAAAAGTTTGGATAATTGAAACTTATAAAGCTACACTTATATCTAAACAATAACTGTTTAAATTTAATTCATAAATCATATATATCACTGCAAAATCAAAAATCGTGCAATTGGGATGCAATCTTTAAGTATAGTTATTTAATATAAAAATAACTAGGAAAAAAAGATGAAAGCAAATCGTGATTATAAATCAAGATTCAAATTGTTAAAAGGTGGGAAAGTAGCTTTAATCATCTCTACAATAATGGGAACAGTAACCTTATATGCAACACCAAGTGGAGAGAATATAGTAAGTGGTGATATCTCTATAGATAGAACTATACCAAATACAACAAATATAAATCAATCCTCCAATAAAGGTATCATAAACTGGCAAAGCTTTGATGTAAACCAAAATGAAACAGTAAACTTCAATATGCCAAATAGTAACTCTTCAACTCTAAATAGAGTACTTAGTAATAACCCTTCTAAAATATATGGAAAGATAAACTCTAACGGACAAGTATTCCTTGTAAATCAAAATGGAATATACTTTGGAAAAGATTCTCAAATAAATACAGCAGGATTCACAGCTTCTACCTTAGATATAACAAACGAGAACTTCCTAAACTCAAACTATATCTTTGAAGGAACTAGTAACGCTTCTATATTAAATCTTGGAACTATAAATACAGATAATGCTTATACTGCACTTCTAGCAAAAGAAGTAATAAACGAAGGTGTAATACAAGCAAGACTAGGAAATATACAACTAGCATCTGGTGAAAAGATAACCTTAGATATAAATGGAAACTCTTTAGTAAAACTAACTATTGATAAAGGAACATTGAATGCTTTAGTTGAAAATAAAAACCTAATACAAGCAGATGGTGGAATAGTATATCTTACAACAAAAGCACTAGATACTGTACTAAATGGAGTTGTAAATAACACAGGTGTTATAGAAGCTAACTCTATAGAAGAGAAAGATGGAAAAATAATACTCTTTGCTCATGGAGGTACTGCTGATATAGGTGGAACTATAACAACTGGGGAACATAAAGGATTTATAGAAACATCAGGAAAAGAGTTTTCTATAAAAGAGGGTACGAAAATCACTACAGGAAATTGGCTACTTGATCCTGTTAATATAACTATAGATTCAACTCTAGCAACAACTTTAGAAGGACAACTTTTAAGTGGAGATGCTACCGTTACAACTTCAGGTGCAGGAACAGATGAAGGAGATATAAATGTAAACTCTTCAATATCGTGGAGTGCAAATAAACTAACTCTTCGTGCAGATAACGATATAAATATAAATACAGCACTTAACGCTACTTCTACAGCAGGACTGTCACTTGAATATGCACAAACGACAGGAACAGGAACATACAACATAAAAGCTCCTGTTAATTTAGCATCAACAGGAAGCTTTTCAACCAAAAAAGGAACGGATGCTGTAAAGAACTATACAATTATTACTTCTTTAGGAGGATCAGGTTCGACTACTGGAACCGATCTTCAAGGGATAAATGGAAACCTTAGCGGTAATTATGTATTAGGAACTAATATAGATGCTAGTGTAACTTCTGCTTGGAACGGTGGAGCAGGTTGGGATTCTTTAATGGATGGGGGAACAAGATTTACAGGGAACTTTGATGGTCTTGGACATACTGTATCTAATCTTTATATTAACGGAGGAAGTAATGAGGGTTTATTTAGATATATAGATACTGTAGGCAGTGTATCAAACCTTGGGCTCATCAATGTTGATATCACTGGAACTTTAGGTATAGGAGCTTTAGCAGGAAATAATTATGGAATAATTAGAAACTCTTATGCTACAGGTAGTGTAAAAGGGATTATAGATGGTTTTGACATTGGGGGTTTGGTCGGTTTGACTCATGGGACAATAACAAATTCTTATACTTCTGTAACAGTTTCAGGTATTGAAAAAGTTGGAGGTTTGGTTGGTCAAAATGGAAGTGCTGGAATAATAACAAGCTCTTATGCAACAGGAAATGTAAGTGGAACTTCTTTTATTATAGGAGGTTTGGTTGGTCAAAATGGAAGTGGAACAATAACAAACTCTTATGCAACAGGAAATGTAAGCGGGACTTCTCATGTAGGAGGTTTGGTAGGTAACAGTAATGGAACAATAACGAACTCTTATGCAACAGGAAATGTAAGCGGAACTTCAAAAATAGGGGGATTATTGGGAAATAAGGACTCCTCTGGAACGGTGAATAGCTCTTATTGGAACATAGAAACTTCTGGACAAAGTACCTCTGCAGGTGGTATAGGTAAAACAACAAACCAGTTAAAAGATATAAATACTTATGCAGGCTGGGATATAGAAAGTGTAACAAACTCAAGCTATACAGGATTTCCTTATGCAGGGCTTACTATGGGTGGAGCTACTATTTGGCAGATGAAAACAACAGCAACACCAACATCAACAAGCTCAGCAACCTCTAACTACCAAAATATCATAAACAGTATACTAAGAGAGAGCGGTAATAATAAAGAGATAAAAGAGGTGTTTGCAAAAAACAATAATCTCAAAGTAGTATTAGAAGATGATAAGCAAACTAAAGTATCAAGAGTATCCCAAGACCAACTATCAGATATAGATGATATAAATGATATTAAACTAGCTTTAGTACCTAATCGCATCATTCAAGTAACAAATGGGGGTATTCGTTTACCTGATGGATTAAGTCCAGATTTTTATATGCAAGAAAAGAGTAACTAAAAATGAATATAAATAAAATAATAGTATCAACAATAGTAACAAGCTCAATAATCTTAGCAGCAACTCCACCTACAAGTGGTGATATATTAAGAGAAGTAGCTCCTAAAAAGTTACAAAAAGATTTAAAAACGATACCAAGTATAGAAGTAAAGAAGTTTAAAGCACCTATTGTAGATACTAAAGGTGTAAAGATAGAAGTGAAAGGTTTTACTATTAAAGGAAATAGTGTATATAGTAGTAAACTGTTACTCTCTTTATTAGATAAATATACAAATAAAAAACTTACCATTAGTCAACTTCAAGAAGCTGCTAGTGTCGTTACAAAATATTATAGAGAACATGGCTACTTTGTAGCAAGAGCATATATCCCAGCTCAAGAACTGCAACAAACAAATGCAATAGTAGAAATAATTGTTATTGAGGGATTATATGGAAAGTTCTCAGTAGATAATAGCTCTTTAGTAGATAGTTTAATACTACAAAATTATCTAGATAAACTTACTTCACAAGTGATATCTATATCAAGTTTAGAAAGACAACTTCTTCTAATAGATGAGCTAAATGGTGCCGTAGTTTCAAATACTCAGATACTTCCAGGAACTGAAGTTGGTCAAAGTGATTTCACAGTAACTTTAGGAGAAGAAGCAAGATATAATGGGTATGCAATAGTAGATAATTATGGAAGTAGATATACAGGAAGATATAGACTAAATGCTCTAGGATTTGTTAACTCTTTAAATAAAAGAGGAGATATTTTAGGTATAAATACTCTTGTATCAAATACAGCAAATTTAAAAAACTTAAGATTAAGCTATGATACACCTATTGGATATGATGGTTTAGAATTAAACTTTGCACTTTCTAAAACAGATTATGAAGTGGGAAAAGAGTTTGAATCTCAAGATATACATGGAGATTCATTAAGTTTTAATGCAGGAGTCTCATATCCTATTATTAAACAAAGAGCACATACTTTAAACATTTCACTTAATTATACTTATAATGATATAACAGATAATGATATATCTCAACATAAAGAGAAAGCTCTTAATACTTTTACTTTATCTTTAGATGATGCTATAAAAACATCTTTTTTTAACAAAGAGGGACTTCTTTACAGCACAATATCCATAACCAAAGGAAACCTTTCTTTAAATACCCCTGACGCTAAAGCAAGCGATATTACTTTACAAAGTGAAGGAAATTATGAAAAGATAAACTTTTATATCTCCCAAACTCAGTTCATAGTATCCGATGTTTCCCTTGTAGCTACTCTTAAAGGGCAAAAAGCTTTTGGGAAGAATCTTGACGGAGTTGAAGATATCTCAATTGGAGGAGCATTAGGGGCAAGGTCTTATGGTAGTAGTGAAGCAAGTGGAGATAATGGTTACTTAACTTCATTGGAAGTTTTTTACCAACTGCCTAATTATAAAACTGCTAATCATAATATATCTGCTTTTATAGACCATGGAAAAGTGTGGTTTGATGAAGATAAAACAACCTCTTTAAATGATAGAGTTTTAAACTCTATTGGTATAGGATATAATATAAACTACAAAAAACTTTCGCTTGGAATAACATATGCCCATGGATTTGGAAAAGATAAAACCCCTACAGGTAATGGTAATGATACTAATCTTAATAGATTTTTTTTTCAGGGGATTGCTAGATTTTAGAGTATTATAATTTTTTTTGATAATTTAAGATAAAATTAAATAGAAAAAAGGAGTACTATGTTTGTATTAAGTTTAATTTTTATAATTGTTTTACTTGTTTTTTGGATAATACGATTAAAAAGTGAGATTAGAATAAGAAAAGAATTAGAAAAAAGATTTGAAAATAGAAAGAAAGATTTTGAAAAACTTTTTGATATTGCTCCTTTTATTATTGATTCATTTGATGCAAACGGGAAATGCCTTTTATGGAATAAAGAGTGTGAAAGAATATTTGGTTGGACAATAGAAGAACTGAATGCCCATGAAGATGTATTTGCCCTTTTTCACCCTGACCCAAAAGATCAAGAGATTATGAAAGAAGCTTTTGCCACTAGAAAAGGAACGGAGTTTATAGAACAAAGTCCTATAACTAAATATGGAGAAGTTATTCCTACTAGATTAGTTAATGTGAATTTATCTGATGATGAAATAATCTATATAGGGATAGACTTAAGAGAACAAAAAGCGGCGGAGAAGGAACTTTTAAAAACGCAAAATGAACTAAAAGCATTAAACTTTTCATTGAAAGAAAGAGTTGAAAATAGTGTCCAAGAGCTGTATAAAAAAGAAAAACTTCTTCTTCAACAATCAAGGCTTGCACAAATGGGTGAGATGCTAAGTATTATAGCACATCAATGGAGACAGCCGTTAAGTGTGATAGATATGACAGCATTTAATATACGAAATAAAATTGATCTAGATAAATTTGATTTAAAAGATGAAATATCACAAGAAGCTTTTTTAAAGTTTTTAAAAGAGGAGATAAAAGATATACATAATTATTCGCAATATCTAACAAATACTATAGAAGACTTTACTCATTTTTTTAAACCAAATAAAGAAAAAGAATTAGTAAACTTAATAATTCCTATTGAAAAAGCTTTAAGTATTCTTTATTCAGTTATAACAAAAGAAAAGATTAAAATTCAAGTTTGTAATAGTACAAAAAATAGTATAAATATCTTTATTTCTGAAGTGATGCAGGTTATTTTAAATATAGTGAACAATAGTATTGATAACTTTATAGATAAGAATACAATAAACCCTCAAATAAATATAGATGTAGAAGAAAATGATGATAAGTTTACGCTAAAAATTAGTGATAATGGTGGAGGGATAGATGAGTCGATATTATATAAAATATTTGATCCATATTTTTCTACAAAAACAGAGAAAAATGGAACAGGGCTTGGCTTATATATATCAAAAATACTAATTGAAAATTATAGTGCAGGTTTGTTAAATGTAAATAATATAGAAAATGGTGTCTGTTTTGAAATTGTTTTATATGGAGATATATGATGAAACAAGCACTAGACAAAAAATGCAAAAACTTGACAATACTTTTTATTGAGGATTATATTCCGTTACAAAAAAAAATAGCATCTGTTTTAAGTGATTATTTTGAAAATGTTGAAATAGCTTCAGATGGAAAAGAAGGTATTGAAAAGTATAAAAAGATTTATGAAAAAAATGGAAAGTTTTATGATATTGTCATAACAGATTATGAAATGCCAAAAATTAATGGTATTGAATTAATCAAAACAGTTAAAAAGTTAAATGATAAACAAATTTTTATTGTTATATCTGCGCATCAAAATTCTGAATATCTTATAGAATATATAAATCTTGGAATTGAGTATTTTATTCCAAAACCAATTGGTCCAGATAATTTATTAAATATTTTGGATAAAGTAAGTGACAAATTTATATTTAAAAATAATGAACTATTTTATCTAAATGATTCTCTTATATGGGATAAAAAGAATAAATTATTATTTTACAATAATGAATCATTAAAACTATCTAAATACGATCTGTTATTATTTGAGATACTTGTAGATAGTTACGGTTCACTTTGCAATATAGATAGAATATTAAGCCATTTTTATATAAATAATGAAGATATTCAACAAGAAAATATACGAAACATGGTTGTTCGTTTACGAAAGAAAATACCAAAAGTTACAATTGAAAGTATTTATGCAATGGGATATAAGTTAGTTTCTATCATTTGATATAAGTTACTACACAGTAATTACACATTAAAATTGTATCATTAGAAAAAATTATATAAGAGGAAGTTATTATGGGTAAAAAGAAAAAATTAGTAGGAGCTCTTTTAGGAGCGGTTATCTCAACAACTACAGCATCATTTGCAGCAGGAGCTTGTGCTGCTGGTAAATGTGGAAAAGGGGCTTGCGGTTCAAATGCTCCACAAGATAATGAAATGAAACAAAAACCATCTGAAACTACAATGCCTGAAGAAAAAATGAAATCTTCATCTTGTGGTGCAAGTAAATGTGCTGCTGGAACTTGTGGTGCAACAGGACAAGAAGAGATGCAAAAAGTTAAAGCTGAAAAATCTGCTTCAGGAAAGTGTGGGTCATAACCTAAGTTATGAAACAAATTAGTGGCTGTGGTTTAGGTTTACGAAGAGAGTTTTTTGATGAGATAGATTTCAAAAAAAACTCTTTTGTACCTGACTGGTGGGAAATAACACCTGAGAACTGGATAGATATCCCCGTATGGTATCAAGATAAGTTTGAACAAATAGCAAACTCTATGCCACTAGTTGCTCATGGAGTTTCACTTTCTTTGGGTGCAAATACAAAACCAAATAAAAAGTACCTCAAAAAACTCAAGAATTTACTAGATAAATATGATATAAAATACTATTCAGAACATATTAGTTACTCCTCTTTTGATAACTTACAATTACATGAACTTTTACCAGTTCCGTTAACATATAAGATGATAGATAATTTAAGTGATAATATTAAATATACAGAAGATTTTTTAGGAAGAAATATCTCTGTTGAAAATGCTACATATTACCACGCTAGCGGCTCAGAACTTAGTGAGAGTGATTTTATCAATGAATTACTTCATAAAAGCGGTGCAAAGCTTTTGTTAGATGTGAATAATGTTTATGTAAATAGTATCAATCATAATTATAATGCAAAAAAGTTTATCAAAAGTCTTGATTTAGATAAAGTATCTTATATCCATACAGCAGGACATTATTATGATAAAAATGTTCAGATGATAATAGACTCTCATGGAACGAATGTAAACAATGATACTTGGGAGCTTTTAAAATATACTTTAGATAAAATAGATGTATCTTGTATGATTGAAAGGGATAATAATATTCCTAAACTACAAGTGATGGGAAAAGAGTATAAGAAGATGAAAAAAATCTATGATAAAAGAAAAAGTAATGAAAGAGCATAATTTACAAAAAGATTTTATAGAACAAATCACAGGGAAAATAGATGTCAAAAAAGACTCTATAGGTGTGTATAAATATCTTGTTTATAATAACTTTTTTGATGTGATAAGTACCTCTTTTCCAATTTTTTATAAAATACTCCAACAAAAGAATCTCGAAAAAGAGTTTGAAGAATCTCTGTATGAATTTATCCAAACAAGTGCCTTTTCCCCTTTTATTTGGAAGTTGTCAAACGAATATAGAAAATTTATAAAATCAGCTCAGTTTTTTCATACTTTAGAATATAGAGATGAACTTTTACTATTTGAATATAGTGAGTTATATGTTTTTATGCAAAAAAAGTCTAAGAAACAGTTAGAAAAGTTTTCTCTAAAAAATCATTATAAACTTTCAAATAAAGTGATACTCCAAAAATATAATTATAATTTTTTGACTATGAATTTAGAAGAGAAACAAAAAACATATATTTTAGGGTATTTTGATTATAAATTAGAAGAGGTAGTGTATAGAGAGATAAATGTTTATATCTATAAGTTGCTAAAATCCATGACAAAAACAAAAACACTCAAAGAAAAGTTAAAATCATGTATGAAAAAAAATGGTTTGAGTTACAAAAAATACAAAGAAGAATTTGGTGTAGCCTTGGCTGAATTATATAGAAAAAAAGTGATAGTATGAAAATATTGTTACTAGAAGATGATGTAATACTCAATGAACTTATAGAAGAGTTTCTAGTTAGTTTAGGGTATGAAGTTGATTCTTTTTATGATGGGCAAGAGGCTTTAGATACTTTATACGATGAAAGTTTTGATTTGTTGCTTCTTGATGTGGGCGTTCCCTCTTTAGATGGTTTTAGTGTATTAAAAAGTATTAAAGAGGCTAAAATTGATATTCCTGCAATATTTATAACTTCATTGAACACAACGGATGATTTACAAAAAGGTTTTGATGTGGGTTGTGATGATTATATAAAAAAACCTTTTGAACTCAAAGAGTTAGAGATAAGAATAAATCATATTAAAAAGATAAAACATATCGAGTCTTCTGATACTGTAAAGATTTATGAAAATATCCAATATGACTTTTCAAATCATAAAATCAAAAAAGAGAATGAAACAATAGAGTTATCTAATAAAGAAGCAAAAATATTTGAGTATTTTATAAAAAATAAAAATAGAATTATAAGCACAGAAGAGTTAGTATCAAATATTTGGGAATATGATGCAACACCATCCAATGCAACTATAAGAACTTATATCAAAAATTTACGAAAGATTTTAAATAATGATATGATAGTAACAGTAAAAGGGATAGGATATCGTTTTGAGAACTGAAGAGCGTAATATACTTATAAAGTTTATACTTTTGTATCATATCTCAGCATTTATTCTATTGGGTATTATTGCTGTATTGGTCTTTAAAATGCAATATAATATGACACATAACTTAACAGTTTCACATATGCAAAATACAGCTTTTAAAATATCTTCACAAATTATAAATGCCCAAATGCAAAATAGAAGATTAGAGTTTCAAACTTTATGTGATGATAATGAAGGATATATATTTGCAACTTATGATAAAGAGAAAAAGAAACTTTTTGGTGGAATTGGTACTACAATAGATTTTTCAAAACAACACTATATTCAAGATGATTCAATCATTGTTGTAGATAAAAGTGCTTTAGGACATCTTGGTGTTGATTATGTTGTAGTTAAAAATGATGGCTTTCAACAACTTATAGATGAACTTTATATAAAAGTACTCTTGGGATTTTTAATATCTTATTTTATAATGTGTGCAGTAGGATATAAGCTTATTAAAATGTTTATGAAACCAATTCAAAACGAGAGAAAAAGATTAGATAACTTTATCAAAGATACTACACATGAACTTAACACTCCTATTACTGCTATTATGATGTGTGCAAATAAAGACTCTATTGGAAATCCAAAAAATATGGAGAGAATATATCTTAGTGCAAAGCGAATATCGGAAATTTATAAAGACCTTACATATATGTTTTTAAAAAAAGAGAGTAAAAACAATATAACTACTATACCAGTAGACGAGATAATTAAAAATGAATTAGAGTATTTTAAACTTTTAGCTAGTAAAAAAGATATAGAGATACAATCAGAATTAGAACCAACCGTGATAGAGATTTATGATGAAGACTTTAAAAGAATATTTAGTAACTTGGTATCAAATAGTATAAAGTATAATAAAAGAGGTGGAAAAGTATCTATAACTCTTAAAAATAAAATACTAATCGTAAAAGATACTGGAATAGGTATATCTAAAGAGAAACAAAGTAATGTTTTCAAAAGATATTACAGAGCTACTTCCCTAGAAGGTGGTTTTGGTATGGGATTGAATATCGTTTATAATATAGCAAAAAAGTATGGACTAACAATAGATATGCAATCAGATTTAAATATGGGTACTACTTTTACTATTCACTTTTCATAACTACACAGAAACTACACACAAAATAGGTAAACTTCTTCTATATAAAAATAGAAAGGTTTAGAAAATGAAAAAATTACTTTTAGGTTTCATCACATTGTTATTAAGTGTTTCTCTATATGGGGAAACTGTGGATCAATATGGTGTAAAAGATGGATATGATATAAGACTTTATACAGAAGATTCACCAATAGTTGGAAATAATGAGTTTTTTGTAACACTACAAAAAGATGGAAAAGATGTAGAAGGTGCTAAAGTTAAGATGAAAGTTTTTATGCCAGAGATGCCAGGTATGCCATATATGGAGTATGAGGATAAAGCAACAAAAGTTGCCAATGTATATAAAATGGTTATCAACTTTAGCATGGGTGGAACTTGGCAATATCATTTAAAATTTAAAACAAGTGATGGGAAAGTACACACAGTAAGAGGTAGTGTTAATCTTTAACACGAAAATATTATGTTAAAAAATATACTTATCACTTCACTTGTTTTTTCATCTTATGCTAGTGCGATGACTTTAGAGAGTCTTCTTACACTAGCAAAGGAGAAAAACTATACTCTTCAAGAGAAAAATAAATCTATAGAAAAGTCTCTATATGACACAAAGTTTAGTACCACTTGGGCAAATCCTATTATAGGAATAGGTGTAAATGATATACAACTAGACGATGTAAGTGCAAGAGATTTGGAAGCTATGCAAACACAATATATCTCTTATACACAAAGTATCCCTACAAATGGGAAGTTAGCTTTAAAAAAAGATATTAGTGTATATGATACGAAGATACAAACTTTTCTTTTGGATGATTATAGATTAAAGTTACAAGCTACAATTGAAAACTATGCATATAAAACAACTATAGTAGAAAATAAAATAGAAGTACTAGATAAGTATATACAAAACTTAGAAAAACAAAAAAATATAGCAAATGTATTGTATGACAATGGTAAGATAAAACAAGGTGATATAGTAAAAATTGATTTGAAGCTTTATAAGTTAGAGTTGAAAAAGAATAATTTTGAGTATCTCAAAGAGAAATACTATATAGCCCTAGAGAATCTAGTATATACAAAAGTAGACTCTTTAAAGGTTCCGTTGCAATACACAGAAGATGTAAATGTAAAATACAATCAAACACATCCTTTTATAGCTTCAATCAAAGAACAACTACATCAAGAAGATAAAAAAATAGCCTATGAAAATAGTAAAAAAATAGATGATGTGAAGTTTAGTGTATCTTATAATCAAAGAGAAAGATTTGAAGATTATCTTTCTTTTAATGTAGCAATTCCTTTAAGTATTCAAGGGACTGAAGAGTTAAAAGTAGCAAAACAAAAGATAATAAAACATCAGAAGATGGATAGATTAGCAGTAGTAGAGCAACAGTTTCAAACTGATATTGCTGACTTAACAAAAAAAGCTACTAAGTCACGACACAATATAACTATCATTACTAAGAATCTGTTACCATTAAATGATAAACTTCAAGAGTTATTTGAACTTCACAGTAGTACAAATACAATGGGTAGTCTCAGTATGTATGAAGCAGTCAATGAAAAATATGAGTTAGAACTTATGAAATACGATGAACTAGAGATATATTTTGATGCAGTTTCAAAGTTAGCATATTATGATGTAAAAGGATAAATTATATGAAATTACTATTATTACTTTTTTTAGTACTATTGAATGTGAATGCAAAAACTTTAGATAGTACACAAGTATTCAATAAAACAACAGTTAAGGTACAAAAACAAACATTAGGCTTATCAAAAGAGTTTTATGCTGATATTGTACTTGATGAAACAGATATCAAAGATATTACACTAAGATTTGATGGTTTTATCCAAAAGTTGTATCAAGACAAAAAATATAGCTATATCAATAGTGGTGAAAAACTATTTAGTATCTATTCAAATGAAGTATATACTTCACTGCAAGAGTTTTTAACTATAGACCTAACCAATCAAAGAAGATATAAAAGTTATATGGATAAGTTTAAAAATCTTGATATAGATACAAAACAAATAGTCAACATCTTAAAATCAAAAGAGATGAAAGAGAATATAGATGTTTATTCTCCATATAGCGGATATCTTATAACAAAACAAATCAATACAGGAAGTGCCGTAAAAAAAGGGCAGCTTCTTTTTCAAATAGCAAGTATGAAACAGCTTTGGGGAAAAGTTAAAGTGTACCAAAAAGATTTATCATACATTAAAAAAGATATGGATGTAAAACTTTTTATAGAGGGTTTTGGTGTGGTGACTTCAAAAGTTGATTTTATCTATCCAACTATAGATGAGCAAACAAAAACTGTGGATGTACGAGTTCTAATAGATAACAAAGATTTAAAAATCTATCCAGGTATGTTTGCAAAAGCAAAAATCTATGAAAATAATAAAACAATGTTAGTTTTACCAAAATCAGCTGTATTGACAAAAGCAAATCAACATTTTGTATTTGTTCCAAGTGGTGATCAATTTGAACCAAAAGAGATAACTGCTAAAAGAATTAATACAAATCAATTTGAAGTGTTAAGTGGATTAAATGAAAACGATGAGGTGATAGATAAAGTTATGTTCTTATTGGATAGTGATGCTATTACCAATGGATTATATAATAACTCAAAAGAAGATGAAGAATGGTAGAACATATTATAGACTTTAGTGTCAAAAATAAATTTTTAGTATTGATATTTACCTTTGTATTAGTTCTTGGCTCTATTTTTGCTATTAAAAATACTTCTTTAGATGCATTGCCAGACCT
>Ga0209345_10003338_pt1 | contig 16638 bp, 12 predicted proteins | sample Cruoilmetagenom7_FD_187294 | JGI IMG/M metagenome (GOLD analysis project Ga0209345, IMG submission 187294) | Oil polluted marine microbial communities from Coal Oil Point, Santa Barbara, California, USA - Sample 7 (SPAdes) (version 2) | ecosystem: Environmental > Aquatic > Marine > Oil seeps ...
GAACGATTTTTAATGCCAAAGTTTTTTGTCATATGAGAGGAGGTGAAAAGTGGATTGAAATCTCAGTAATTACTCGTTTGCAGTTAAAGCCAATAGGAGGGAACAAAGATGATGAAGAAAAAAGGTTCTTAAATTTATCCAGAAGCTGGGGAAATCATAATGGAGGGAGAAAGATGCAGAAAAAAAGGGTTTTAGGCTGGATAGGGATAATGTTTTTAGTAGGTTTTTTATTTGTTTCTCTGGCAGAGGCAGAGAATTTGGTAGAGAATCTGTTAAAAAACCCTGGTTTTGAAGAAGGTTTAGAAGGTTGGATGGTCCCTCCGCCAGACTGGGGCAGTGGCAAGAATGTGCGAGATCCGGTAATTGACGAGAGTGTTGTCCAGGGACCAGGACATGTTTCACTTAAGATGATTGGAGAAGAAGGAAAAAGAGGGTGTATTCTTCAAAGTGTAGTTTGCAACCCAAAGATAAAAAGATATAAAATATCAGGATGGATGAAGACAAAGGATTTTGAGAATGCCTGGATAGCCAGGATTGTTGTTCACTGTACAGGAAAGGGAGGTAAATGGCTGGCGTGTTTTTTAGTTCAAACCTCCCATCGAGTCCCTGATACGGACTGGGAAAGGTTTGAAAGAGAATTTGAAGTTCCGGAAGAGACAACTTCCCTTCAGATTAGACTCGAAACATATCATGCAAGTGGCAAACTTGTGGAAGTGAACAGAGGAACAGCATGGTTTGATAATATCTCTTTTGAAGAATCAGGGAGTATGAGCGAAGAGGTAAGTATACATCGAGTCTATCCTGAGGGAGAAAAAGGTCTCTTTCTTCCTGACCAGCCCGTAGAATTTACCCTGAAGGCAAAAAATAGTTACCCTCAAGAGCAAGAAGTCGCCTTAAAAACTATTACAAAAGATTTTCATGATAAGATTGTCTATCAGAAGGAGGAGACCTTAAAACTTAAACCTTTATCGGTCTCCGAACATCAGATTATGCTTCCTGCCCAGAAAGATTTAGGGTTCTACAGTCTTAATGTAACCTTTAAAAAAGATGATTTGCCTATTTCAAAAAAAGTTTCCAGTTTCTGCGTTGTTTCTCCCTCTGAAACGAATGACCCTTTCTTTGGAGTAACCCCTTGGCGCGTAACTCGCTATATGGCTAAAGCAATTCGTATGATAGGAGTGGGCACTAAACCAGAGCATGGCTCTTGGGGAGATATAGAGAATGAGAAGGGAAGATACGATTGGACTAAGATGGATAAAGCAGTTGATTTTTCCCTCAAAAAGGGATTTCGGGTTTTTGGTTTTGTAATGAACCAGCAACCTGAAGTCTCACACCCATGGCTAACTCCTCTCTGGGCCAGAGAAGAAGTTAAAGAGAGAAGGGAAAAAGGGCAGGAACCTTACCCGGAAGAATACTTTCAGCGCTACAGTAAATTTGTTGAAAAGATGGTCAACCGTTACAAAGACAGGATACATCTATGGTATTTGATGAATGAGATAAATATTCCAATGAGAGACAAAACAAAAGCAGAAGAAGCAATGGAGTACTACATAAAGATGGTTAAAGCCTTCTCGGATGGTGCAAGGAAAGCAGACCCTGATTGCCGGATTGCGGGTGTTGGCGTAAGCGGCTTTGGCGAGACTAATGTGTATCCGCCTTATCCCGTATCCAGGAAGATATGGGCGCGTGTGAATCCTTATATAGACGGATTCTGGCCTCATCCCTATGCAGGGCCTCGTGGCTTTGGTCACGGATACCGTGTGCAGATACCCGAGTCTTTCTTGCGCAAAGCTCTACTTGATGCACTTGACGTGATACGACCATATGGTAAATCAAGTATCGGTATCAGTGAAAACGGTTATGCATTACGCACTGATCTACCCGTGGATAGCCCTTATGCCAGAGAGATGGCCAAACTGACAGCGCGGACTCTGATAATTGCTCGCAGCGTTCCGGAAATGGAATATATAGGCTACCATACTACTAATCCTGCCGATGAGGGTTCTTTTACATATGGACTCTGGGAACTTCTCGGCGGTGGAAGTTTGGCAAATGTTCAGCGTGGAGTAGTAGGTGAGCCTGCCTGGCCCAGACCTGTAGTAGCCGCTTACGCAACTGTGGCTAAGTTTTTAAACAATGTTACTGAACCAAAAGAGATAAATCCTCATAAAGATATATATGCCTATGCCTTCAAAAAGGATAATGGTTCGGTTATTGCCCTATGGACAATTTTAAAAGAGCCTGTCTCTTTCCTGATAAACTTCCCGAAAGATGCTGCTCTCTATAATTTGATGGGGAATAAGGTAAAGAGACTTTCAAAAGGAACTAACGAGTTAATTCTTACCGATTCCCCAATTTTCATCGTTTCTGGTCAATCCCATGATAAATTAACCCGGGCAGTAAATAAAGGCTCTTTTTCTCTTCCTTTAATAAAGGCAGAGGCAAAGTTGATTAATCTTAAGACTTTTCTCTTTGACCTTATAAATCAAACAAACAGAGAACTAAAGGCTGAAATTGAACTTGAGCCATTAAAAGGCACTACCTTCATCACCAAGGAAAAAGAAGTTATCATCCCGGCTAAAAAGAGATTACAGGTAGAATTTAATTTAAAAGATACGGAGATTTCTCTTTTAAACAAGAATACGCTTTCTGCTAAAGTTACTTCTGAAGGAAGAACAATTAGAATAAGGAGATTTTTAGACCTTTTTCCTGTAGTCCACAGCAAAGAAAAGATTAACATTGATGGAAACCTCTCTGAATACCAGAACATTTCTCCTGTTGTTATTGATAATCCGAATTTCATCACCCCGGTAGATGTTATCCCGGCAGGACTCTGGACTGGTCCTGACGATTTGAGTTTTAAGGTCTGGCTTACCTATGATGAAAAGTATTTCTATTTTGCTGCTTCAGTAACTGATGATAAGTTTGTTCAACAGGAAACAGGCGGTATGATATGGCAAAATGATAGTTTAATGTTAGCCTTTGATACCCGGAATGATGCTTTAAGTCCGAAAGTAGGAGGAAGACAAGGATATGATGCTAATGACTATGAGTTTGCTATTGCCTTAACCGGAAAAGGTCCTGAGTGCTACTGCTGGAATGCGGCTGAAGAAAGAAAAGAGTTAGGAAGAAAACTGATGGATTTTCCTATCGCAATCAAGAAGGTCAACAAGATTACTACAAATTATGAACTGGCTATTCCCTTGAAGGCTCTTCTGCCCTTAAAACCAGAGAAAGGAAGAGCATTTGGATTCAATTTTCTCTACCTGGATAAAGATAGTCCCGGAAAAGGAAGTGGTCCCTACTGGATGGGATTAACTCCAGGTATCCATGGAGGTAAAGACCCTTCTGTCTATAAGACCTTTATTCTGCTTCCTTAGAAAATAATGAAAAAAACAATCCATTTAAATTTGAGGATGCTGTCAGGAATAAATGAAAAGGCGGGGTATCCCCCCAGCAATTTGAGACTGTTCAATACTCGTAAGTGATATTTTCGGTCAAGCATTGGCAGAGAGGTAAGCATATGTCTATTCAAATACCAAGAGGGCAAGTATGTCTTTGCTGAAAAATTACAAAACCACAGTAATAATTATTTGTCTTTTAGTTTTAGTTCTGTGGCCAATCTCTTGTTCAGATAAGCTTACGCTTGTAGCCTTAGGACAAGCGGATTTAGAAAAGACATGATGCAGTTAACTGGTAAATGTGTAAAAGTCCTCTTAAAGCCTTGGGAATAATCACCTCTCGTTGAGAAATGATGTCTCTCCAATGGTGTAACAGAGATAAAACGATAGAAGGGATGAAGGGGATTAACAGGACTGAGTCGTTGGATAAGATGAATATGCTTGTTTTACAGATAGATCAACTTTAGGTTATCAGAAAGAGCTTAGATTCAAGGAGGTGGAAAGTGGATGCAAGGACAAAATGGTTTCAGGAAGCGAGATTTGGAATGTTTATTCACTGGGGTATTTATTCAGTTGCCGCCCGTCATGAATGGGTTAAAAATTTTGAAAGAATAACAGATGAGGAATATCAGAAATACTTTGAACATTTTAATCCTGACTTGTATGATCCTGAAGCATGGGCAAAAGCAGCAAAATATGCTGGGATGAAGTATGCTGTCTTGACTACAAAGCACCACGACGGCTTTTGTCTATGGGATTCTAAACTGACTGATTATAAGGCGACGAATACACCCGCAGGACGCGACCTTCTTAAACCATTTGTTGAAGCCTTTCGGAAGCATGGATTAAAGATAGGCTTTTACCATTCTCTTATTGACTGGCATCACCCGGAGTTTCCTGTGGACGGTCGTCATCCTCAGCGTGACGATGAGAAATTTAAGAAACAGACAAAAAACCGTGATATCAAAAAATATGCTGAATATTTGCATGCTCAGGTTAGAGAATTGCTTACACAATTCGGAAAGATTGATGCTTTATTCTTTGATTTTTCCTATCCTAAATACGAATATCTGGGAATGAAGGGAAAGGGCAAAGAAGACTGGCAGTCTGAAAAACTAATTAAGATGATTAGAGAATTGATGCCGAATGTGGTGATAAATGACAGGACAGAAATTCCGCAGGATTTCTACACTCCTGAGCAATTCCAGCCACGTGGATGGGTTCATATGGATGGAAAACCTGTTATATGGGAAGCATGTCAGACAATGAATGGAAGCTGGGGATATTGCAGGGATAATGGTTTTTTTGAAGGAAACTCCTTCGACTGGAAGTCATCAGAAATACTGATAAAGATGCTGATTGATACAGTTTCAAAAGGCGGGAACATGATATTAAACGTTGGCCCAACAGCACGCGGACAATTTGAGCCAAAGGTTCTGGAAAGACTGCATGATATAGGCGAGTGGATGAAGCAACATTCCCGTTCTATTTATGGTACAACTAAGAGTGAATTTAAAGCGCCTCAGGATTGTAGGTTTACTCAAAATGGTAACCGTCTTTATCTCCATATCTTTTCATGGCCATTTAAACATATTCACATTGATAATATGGCAGATAAGGTTGAATATGCACAACTCTTAAATGACGGCTCTGAAATAAAAATACAAAGACATGACCCAGAGAAAGAACATAATGCTTTGTCTGAAAAAATAGATGCTAAAACTTTGACACTGATTTTGCCGGTACAAAAACCGGATGTAGCTGTGCCGGTTGTAGAACTATTTCTAAAGTAAAGGGAAGAAATAATGAGTAAAAACATAGAGAATCAAAAATTTGTTTTATGTTTTCTATTATCTATCTGTTTAATACTATCTTTAACTGTGGGTTGTAGGAAGGGAGCTGATATAAAAAGGAAAAAGGTTCAGATAGTATATGGAACATGGGAGGCAATGCCAAAACAGCAGGAATATATAAAAAAGATTATTAATGAATTTAATAAAAATAGCCAGGATATCGAGGTAAAATTAGAGGTTATATATGGACTTGACAAATTGATAATAGAGCTTGCCAGTGGGGTAGCGCCTGATTGTTTTTTCATGCATCGCTATCTAATAGGGAAATCAGTAGAAACCGGGACATTATTATCTTTAGATGACTTTATAAATAGTGATACAAAAAAGGATTATTATCAAGTAGCATGGGAATCTCTGACTTATAATGGCAAAATTTATGGGATGCCAGTCCAGATGCAGACTATGGCAGTGATTTACAATAAAACACTATTTGACCGATACAATATCCCTTATCCAAAAGATAACTGGAGGATTAATGATTTTCTGGATACCGCCATAAGTATTACCAGGATAGAGAAAGATAAACAAAAAATATATGGTCTTATATGTCCCAAGCATGGATGGCACTTTTTCTTACGTATGAATGGAACAGATATATTTAATAACGCTGGCACAGAATGTCTATTAGATACTCCAAGGGCGATAGAGGCGCTTAAGTTATATTGTGATATGAGGAATAAATATAAGGTTATGCCTACCTCTATGGAAGCGCAGGAGCGAGGAGGAATAGAACCTTTCATGACTGGAACTATTGGTATGTATTTGGGAAATAGTAATGTTATACAGGAATTCGAGAAAATAAAAAAATTTGAGTGGGATGTAGTGCCTGCACCCTTAAATAGTCATGATGATAGAAGGATAGTTAAAAGCATGGCTATGTGTAACAGTATCTATGCTAAAACTAAACATCCAAAAGAGGCATATGAATTTTTACGTTTTTATTCTAGTAAAAGAGGATTAAGGATTATGACAGAGATCTGTAAAAATGGTATCCCGCCGCATAGAGAATTAGTAAAAGAAATGTTTCCAATGAAAGATACTGCACCAAGATTGTGGATATTTTGGAATGGGTTGGATAATGCGATTCCACTCCCAATGACACCAACAAAAGGTATTGAGGCAAGGGGTAAAATACAACCTGAGATAGACAGGATAGTTCTGGGGTTAGATGATATAAACAAAATATCTGACATCACAAAAAAAGCCAATGCAATGTTAAAAGAGTAACCGAATAGGTAGTGCCAAATAAAACATGAGTGCGCTGAGAAAGCATGTTAGTTCTTACCAGCGTGAGTCTGGTCTGGGTAAAGGTTAGCTGCCAGCCCAGCACCAAATCGCCGTTCTATCTGGTAATGGACGGAGTGAGGCGGGAGGTATCGAGCCACAGCGAAAGCGAAGGGATTGAGCCTCGAAATAATTATGGTGTCGGTGGCCAATGCTGTTCATGTAGAGGCACGGCGGAACTCTGGATCGATTTGGTCAGGCATCATTGGCTGTAGCAGAAGGATGGGCAGAAGCCACAGAATAAAAAGGGAATCTTTGTGAGGGTCAATACCTATAAAAGTTTTTTGCATGGGTTTACTCCTTTCTGCTCCATGGGGGAGTGGTTAAGGTTTTTGTTAGCCAGTGGACATTGTGTCCAAATAACAGGAGGTGTATTATGTTTAGTGTAAACCATTTTAGCACAAAGGGTCTGAGCCGACGTGGTTTCACGCTGATAGAACTTCTTGTCGTTATCGCGATAATCGCAATACTGGCGGCGATGTTATTACCGGCATTAGCTCAGGCAAGGGAGAAAGCAAGAGCTGCAAGTTGTATGAATAACTTAAAGCAGCAGGGTCTGGCTATAATGATGTACACCCAGGACTATGACGAGTGGCTACCTCCCTTTCAATACAATCCACCCCCCGAGTCCGGGAACAGAGAAATATGGCCTGTAAACCTTGAATCTTATATTCACTGGGAAGATTCTAAGGTTTATTTTTGTCCTTCCGGAAAAGACGAATGTAATGATGGGAACTGGTGGGGTATGACACAGCTGAATTATGGATATAATCAACTGATGGGTAACTATATTACACCGTTTTCCAGAAAAAAACTTTCTGATTCCATGTTTGATAACCCTACGAAAGTTGCACTTCTGGGTGATGTTAAAGTCAAGACATTTACCTGGCCGTCGTTGACTCTAAGCCGTTTGGATCTACGGCACAGCGGTAGAGTGAATGTATTGTGGGCGGACGGTCATGCGAGCAGTGCCAGTCAAGAAGAAATGAATAACGCATCGTTCCCGCTCTGGTAACTAGTCCCGAAGAGTGCAAATGTAAATACCTGTGTGGGTGAAAGACTTTTAATCACCTGAGTCCACACAGGGAAGCAGATGAGATATACGGAATCCCTGAAAGAACAAGGAGTTGTGCTTTAGGAGGTTTTGCAAATGTCAGATACAGTTCAAGAAAAGTTTGAACGTATGCGTAAAGTTATTAATCTGCAACGGCCCGACCGTATGCCAACTCAAAACGATTGGGGGTATGTTGAGTATAGAAAAGAAGAATATCACCTGGGTGAGCCTGAACTGCCTGTGCCGGAAGGCGAGGTTGTGGTATCAACTGACGGCAAGAAAAGATATACAGCGGATGGTGGCATTTGGGGAGTAGGTGACGAACAAAAATACAAAGACTATACCGATGTTTTAGACGTTGATGTTGATATATTTGAGGTTGAGGAAGTCGGTCCAGAGATGATAGGTGAAATGAACCGGATCTTGAAGGTTAAATCTCAGACACATTTCCCAGTACCGCAACATTACGGTACGCTAATTACCCGCACAACGATAGAATTTGGCTGGGAGCCGTTCCTGATGGCATCAGCACTTGAGCCGAGGAGATTTGGTGCAATTCTGGATCGATTTGGCCAGGCATCATTGGCTGTAGCAGAAGGATGGGCAGAAGCCACAGAAACCGGGGGTTTAGAGTTAATAAGTATCCACGATGATATTGCCTCCACACGCGGCTCTATTATGAATCCTGAATGGATGCGGGAATATGTATTTCCGTGGTATCAACGAATCTTCGCTGCCATTCACGAAAGAGGTAGAAAAGTATTGTATGTTTCTGATGGCAACTATATGCCTTTGTTGGATGATATCTTGGCGGCAAACCCGGATGGATTTTATATTGAGAGTACGTCAATGGATCCCTGTGAATTCATGCGAAGAGTTGGAAAGGACAAGCTTTTTCAAATTGGGATCAATTGTCGAAATGTTGATTTTGGTACGCCGGACGACATCTATAAAGAACTCAAAATGTTGAGTTCTTTACATAAGGAGTTTCCTGGAATGATGATACATAAAAGCAATAGTAATCCCAAGCCGGGGAATTTGGAAGTTTTCAATAACTGTTTCCGGGAACTATTGGTTTACGAAGCTTAATGTGGTATGAATCCGCAACCGAAAAAGAAAAATTTATAGGAGAAGATATTAATGACTAAACTCTACAACGAGAGGTACCGACCGCAATTCCATTTCTCGGCAAAGAAGGGTTGGTTGCAAGATCCAAATGGATGTGTGTACTACAAAGGTGATTACCACCTTTTCTTCCAATATAATTCGGATCCAAGTAGGAGCGATTTGGGAAAACAGAACTGGGGGCATGCAGTGAGCAGGGATTTGGTTCACTGGGAACAGTGGGATAATGCCATACGTCCGGATGAGAACGGGGCGATTTGGTCCGGCTCGGCTGTTGTGGATTGGAATAATACAACCGGTCTCCAGACCGGCAAAGAGAAAGTCATCGTTGCAGTTTTCACATATGCTGGTAGCTGTGTGACTCCTGAGAAGCCTCATACCCAGGCAATTGCCTACAGCAACGACCGCTGCCGGACGATGGTCAAGTACCAGGGAAATCCCGTGCTCGAGAACCAGGCCGGAGGTAAAGAACGTGATCCTAAAATTCTCTGGCACGAGCCGACAAAGCAATGGGTAATGGTTCTTTATCTTGACAGGGAAAAGAATAAAACCTTCGGTATTTTTACGTCACCGGATCTGAAGGAATGGACCAAGCAGAGTGAAATCGGGGAGTTTTATGAGTGTCCTGATTTGTTCGAACTTCCGGTAGAGGCTGAGCCAGAGAGCACCCGATTGGTTTTGCATGATGGTACAGGTAATTACGTGATTGGCAAGTTCGACGGCAAGCAGTTCATTGTAGAAAGCGGTCCGCATTACTACAAGTACCGCGGCAACTTCTACGCGGCGCAGTCCTTCAGCGATATGCCGAAGCAAGATGGCCGCAGAATTCAGATAGGCTGGATGATGGGCAGCGAATATCCGGATATGCCGTTCAACCAGCAAATGACTTTCCCCTGCGTGCTGACGCTGAGGAGAACACCGGATGGCATACGCCTATGCCGCGAACCTGTGAAGGAAATCGAGTATCTCTACATGGAAGAGCATACTCTTGAACCACAAACCTTCAAACCAGGTGATAACCCTTTGGCTGGTATTAAAGGCGAGCTTTTGGATATCTGGGCAGAGTTCGAGATTGGTGGTGCTGAACAGATTGTGTTCAATGTGCGTGGTGAGCCAGTTGTTCTCGACATCAAGAAAAGCAGAGTATCGCTTGAAGAGCAGACCGAAATGAAGATAGTTGATGGCAAGATCAACATCCGAATGTTGGTAGACCGTTCGTCCATTGAGATTTTTGTAAGCAATGGGTTGATTGCGATGTACAAAGCAATTCTGTTTGACCCGGATAATCTGTCACTTGAGCTTTGTGCAAAAGGCGGGGAAGCGAAGGTTGTATCTCTGGTTGTGCATGAGCTTAAATCTACCTGGCAAAAGAAGGTGATTTGCCATGGCCAAGCGAAAAAAGTTAAATAAATGGAGGTTTTGCAAATGTCAGACACAGTTCAAGCAAAGCTCTTTGTTTTATTCATAAAGAAGTGCGTGATTATCAATTTGGATTTATTAAAGAGCTCTGTGAGCGTTATGACATAGACGGATTTGAACTTGATTTTTTGCGCTTCCCATGGTTTTTCCCTGAGGAGATGCCCTTTAATGAAAAGGCTCTTATAATGACCCAATACATCAGGCGCATAAGAGATATGCTTGATGGTCTCGGCAAAGATATTCCCATCTGCGCCCGTGTCTATAACAGGCTTGATTTAGTAAAAGATATGGGACTTGATATTAAAGCGTGCGTTGATGAAGGATTAATAGATATGATTAACATTTCCCCATCTTATATTACACAGCCTGACGGTGATATTGAATCATTCAGAAAATTATTGCCGGATACAAAACTATATGCAGAGATAACTCAATGTGCTGGAACGCCAAAGGAGATTGAGTTATCAGTTGAAGAGAACAGAAAATCAACTACAGAACAGATACGCAGTATTGCATATAGTTTTCTTGAACGAGGTGCTGACGGCATAAGTCTATTTAATTTTGTTTATTACCGTGACTATAGTTTTGGTAATCCATTAAAAATTGATAAATGCGAACCGAATTTTAAAGCATTAAAAAAGATATGCGATAAAAATCTGCTTTCTAAGGAAGAAAAGCATTATTATATTGAGGAAAATGGAAGTTACTCAAAACAACTTCCTGCTGTTTTAGAAAGTGAGAAAGATGTAAAACTTAAGATACATGTGGCTGATAATTTCAATGATGACAGCATTAAATCACTCTTTTCAAAGAGCATTTTAAGAATTGGAAGTAATGAGTCAGCAGTAGATAGTAAAGTTAATGCATATTTAGATGGCATAATGTTAAAAGAAACTTTTCATGATGGAGAATTGTTTGATCAACCATATAAAGGAGGTATTCCTGATAGACATGATGTTTACAAAGATTATTCTGTTCCTGCTGAATTATTAAAAAAAGGCTGGAATGAATTTGAATTTAAGATGATGGAAGGAAAACCAATTGCTATCGTAAGGATGGAATTGGCATTATATCATTAAAGAAAAAGAGAATATATGCGTAATTATGATGAAGTAATAAGCAGGAATGAAGCCTTTATTAATATGGAACCTGTGGAGCGGCCGCTCTTGGGAATACATATTGGTAGTGAGATGCCCTTAGAGTTATATAAGAAAGCATCTGAAATATTTTCATCATTTGGCAAATCGCCAATAGTTCCTGAGGCAATAAATCCACAAGACTTCTTAGAAGATTACGATAGACTTTTTTTAGAACACGAGCAAGTTGGAGATGATTTATTTTGGCCAGCATCGCCGCTTGTGGGATTCCCATGGATGGAAGCAATTGTTGGCATTCCTGTTTATGCTTCTTCGGCTACGTATTGGACTAAACCTTGTTTGGATAATTGGGATAAGCTTAATGAGATAAGTTTCTCTTTTGAGAATAAGTGGTTTCAAAAATTATTAGAGTTTAAAGAAGTCTTGATTGAGCATACTAAAGGGAGATATCCAGTAGCTACTTCTTTTGTCCCGGTCAGAGGTATTGGGGATATGATGGGTGCTGCATTAGGGCAAGAAAGATTGGCTTTACAGTTGTACGATAATCCTGAGAATGTAAAGAAACTTGCTTCCATCTATACAGATATATGGATAAAAGTGGCTACTAAGACCCAGGCAGAGAGCACTCCTGAATTCTACAACGGTTATGTAGTTCCCTGGTATAGTATCTGGACACCTGATTACTGTCAATATATGCAGGAAGATTCATTAGCTTATTTTTCTCCGAAACTCTATAGAGAAATTTTATTGGAGAGACATGTCAGGATGACCAATAACTTCTATTCTTTTATGCATCTTCACCCCGATTCTCTTTATTGCCTGGATGAACTATACAAAATAGAAAATTTAAAGGTAGTAGAAATAGGTAGAGATTTATCTGGACCTTCTATTTTTGAACTGCTTCCAACACTTAAAGAGGTTCAGAAACATAAACCTCTTCTTATTTGGGGAAATTTAGCAAAAGAAGAGATAAGAGAGGTTTTGAATAGATTATCACCAAAAGGATTAGGCCTATGTCCTATTGTAAAGACAGTTGAAGAGGGGAAAACTTTGATGAAAGGGATGAAAGAAAAAAGTTTATAAGAGAAAAATGAGCAAAAAAAGGAAAGATAAACAAATTAAGGTTCTACATAGGGGGGAAGAATGACTGAATTGACCTCAAAAGAACGATTTATGCGAATGTATGAACATCGCGAAGCAGACCGTGTGCCAATTATTGAAATTTTTTGGGATGATACGGTGGAGAGATGGCATCGGGAAGGAATGCCAGAAAACATTAGTTGTGCCGAATACTTTGGACTTGATAAAAAGGCAAGAATCGATATAGACAATTCGCCGCGTTTTCCGGTAAGAATGATAGAGGAAACAGACGAATATACTATTAGCACTACACCGTGGGGCGCTACAATGAAGAATTGGAAGCATTCCACCTCTACTCCAGGATGTATTGATTTCACCATTACTTCGCGGGAGAAGTGGGAAGAGGTTAAAAAATCTATTACGCCGGACAAGGATAGAATTGATTGGAGATATCTGGATGAGAATTACAAAATGTGGAAAGAAAAGGGCTACTGGATAGAAGCAGGTCTATGGTTTGGTTTTGATGTCACGAGTTCGTTTATGGTTGCAAAAGACCGATTCCTCTGCGCACTTATTGAGGACCCAGAATGGTGCATGGATATGTTTTCTCATCTCCTTGAAGTTCATATTGCGCTATTTGACATGGTTTGGTCCGCTGGCTACAAGTTTGATGTTGTTCGGTGGCCTGATGACATGGGCTACAAAAATAAACAATTTTTCTCTGTAGACATATACAGAAATTTACTAAAGCCGTTTCACAAGCGTGTAATTGATTGGGCACATGCTAAAGGATTGAAGGCAGAGCTGCACTCATGTGGTAATATCAATCCATTTGTTCCAGAACTCATTGAAATGGGTCTTGATTGCCTTAATCCGCTTGAAATAAAGGCTGGAATGGATCCGATTTACCTCAAGAAAAAATATGGGGATAACTTGGTTTTCCACGGTGGTATTAACGCAATGTTGTTGAATCAACCTGACAAGATTAAGTCAGAGATGGAGCGTGTTGTTCCAATAATGAAGGAACATGGGGGATATATTTTTTCCTCTGACCATTCAGTGCCCTCAAGCGTTAGCCTGGAGGATTTCAGACAGATTATTTCCTTAGCTAAAGAGTTAGGGTCATATTGATTATAAAGGAGAGATTGGTAAAATGATTACAAATCCTGTAAGAAAGGCGTTGATAGAACGAAAAGTTACTTTTGGGACATGGATTCAACTTCCATATGCCGGCATAGCTGAAATCCTGGCTAATGCGGGATATGAGTGGATTGCAGCTGATTGTGAACACGCCGATATCGATATGAAAGAATTTATTGAACTGGCCCGTGGTATGCATGGCAGAGGTGCAATGCCTTTGGTACGGGTTCGTGAAAATGACACACTTGCTATCCGGCGCATGCTTGATGGCGGAGCAGAGGGTGTGATTGTGCCATTGGTAAATACGGCTGAGCAGGCACGGACTGCTGTTGCAGCAGCCAAATATCCGCCTCTGGGAATACGTGGATACTGCTTCTCACGCATGAACAATTACGGCGAGGATTTTGACCAATATGCAAAAGAAGCCAATGATAATATTGCGGTTGTAGTTATGATAGAATCAAAAAAGGCAGTTGAAAACATAGATAAGATACTGGCGGTTGACGGTGTTGACGGCGTATTAATAGGTCCCTATGATATGAGCGGGTCATACGGAATTCCCGGCCAGACTTCACATCCGGACATATCGGCAGCTTGTAAAGCGGTTATTGATGCGTGCTGCAGAGCAGGCAAATCAGCAGGTCTGCATATAGTAAAAGTCAGTCCTAAGGCTATTCAGGAAGCTCTTGATGCCGGATTTACTTTTATTGTCTTGGGCGCAGATGTTGTGTTTCTGAGTGAAGCAGCCGGTAATGTCCTGAAGACTGCAAGATCAATACTGGAGCCCCAAAAATGATTATTGACACAAATTCGGTTCAAGAACAGGCAAGGGAAATTCCTGTACGAGGAAAATATGATGTAATAGTAGCCGGTGGAGGATTGGGCGGTGTTTGTGCAGCTATAGGCTCTGCGCGCAGTGGTGCAAAAACATTGCTCATAGAGCGCAATAGTTTTCTGGGCGGTGTGGCTACAGCAGGCATGTGCTGTTCTATCTTTAATTGTTATTATACAGATAATCACCGACTCGGAACAACCGGCATACCGGTTGAGATTGCAGATGCACTTGCTGAAGTAGAGGGGTTTGGGAAAAAATGGCACAACCATAAAGGACATATTATCTATGATGTTGAACGTGCCAAATTAGTATTGCTTGAACTTGTGGAAAAAGCAGGTGCAGATATCCTGCTTAATACGCTTACAGCCGGGGCAGTTGTGGATGGGAATATTTTGCAAGGTGTGATTGTTGAAAGCAAGTCAGGGCGTGAAGCTGTACTTGGCAAGGCTATGGTGGATGCAACAGGAGATGCAGATCTTGCTTCAGCAGCAAGAGTTTCACTTTTTGTTAAGGAAAAAGAAAACCATAGTCTGTGTTTCCGGCTTGGTAATGTGGATGTAGATGCATTTATCAATTTTTTTCGCAAACATCCTGAACAGTATCCTGATTATATGGATGTCAATTGGACTGTTAAAGAAGCTCTGGCCCAGTATGATGAATGCGGTACGTTTTTATTTCCGCATGGTGGTGGAAAGCAGATGGATACATTTAAAAAAGCCAAAGCAGATGGAGCGCTTCCTTCCAGTGTTGGAATACATGATACAACAGATGCTTGTCAGATGCATGCTATTTGCAGGATAGGAGTGGTCCATGTTGTTACAGGTTTTACTCATTTCAATGGTCTTGACATAGACCTTATCACCCACAGTATTAATGATGGCCGCCGCATGGCTTTTATTGTTGCGGATGTTTACCGCAAATACATTCCTGGTTTTGAAAGTTCCTTTGTAGTCGGCACGGCTGCCAATTTGGGGGTACGGACTTCAAGATACCTGGATGGTGATTTTGTGTTTACCGCTGACATGACACAGCCAGGCACGCGTTTTGATGATGTAATCGCGCGTGCAGTAGGCTGGGACGATATTAAAAAACACCCGGGCAAGGAAGCATGGGGCATGCAGGCCTGCCGCAGTGATACGTTTGATATTCCCTTACGCTGTATTTTGCCCAGACAGATTGAAGGACTTATTATGGGCGCAGGTCGTAGCGTGAGTGCAGAAAATCCAGGCCTCTTGCGTGTAATGGTGCATACCATGGCTGTTGGACAGGGTGCAGGCGTAACTGCCGCAGTCTCAGCACACAGTAATGTAATGCCGCGTAAAGTGAATATTGAATCTGTTCAAAAAGAATTGCGCAGACAGGGAGTTGAGATATGAAGACAAATATGCCGAGAAGTTCTTAATATTGGAAAGGAACCTAAAAGATGACATTCTACATACGCTGTGATATGGAAGGTGTAACAGGAGTGATTAGTTTTGACCAGGCAGTAAAGGGAAATAAAGAATACGAGTCTGCCCGTCATATGTTAATGAGTGATATTTTGTCTGTCATTGATGGGTTGAATGAATCAGGCAGCCATCAGATTGTCATCTATGATATGCATGGTAGTGATGGTAAAAATCTTGATATAGATAAGATGCCTGATAATGTGAAAGTGTATGAAGGAAAGCCACCATATACCGATACATTTCACCAGGGAATAGATTCAACTTTTGATGGATTGATTCTTGTAGGTTTTCATTCAATGGCTGGCACACCTAACGGATTGCTTGCCCACTCCTATGAACTTGAAACAGAAAAAATATTGGTAAATAATATACCAGTTGGTGAAATAGGAATAGAGGTGGGGATAGCAGGCGAGTTTAATGTTCCGCTTGTTTTAATTACCGGTGATTCATTAGGGATAGAAGAAGCGAGGGAGCTTGTTCCCCAAACTGAATGTGTTGTGGTAAAGGATTCTATCTCTTCTACTTCCGGACATTGCAGAGAGCAAATAGAGACAGCAAGAGAGATTAGAGAAAAGGCATTATCTATTGGGAAGAAATTACCTTCATCAAAACCGCTTATTTTCTCTCCACCGATTGATTTGAAGATTACCCTGCAATCATCAGAGATGTGCGATAAGATGAAGAAAATGTATCCTGAGTATTTCGTTAACAAACATACACTTGAGATTAATGGGAAGTCACTTCTTTCGGCATGGATGAAGTATGACAATATGAAAAGGAGCCTCAGATGAAGAATGACCTTTACTCTTATATGAACCTGGGTATAAACCATCACCTGCTGAACTTCAGGTGTTTTGAAGACCACAACTATCATCTTGAAACGCTTCCATTTGTTCTGAACC
>Ga0209345_10003339_pt1 | contig 16634 bp, 16 predicted proteins | sample Cruoilmetagenom7_FD_187294 | JGI IMG/M metagenome (GOLD analysis project Ga0209345, IMG submission 187294) | Oil polluted marine microbial communities from Coal Oil Point, Santa Barbara, California, USA - Sample 7 (SPAdes) (version 2) | ecosystem: Environmental > Aquatic > Marine > Oil seeps ...
CGATCTTGGGCGATCGAGACCGCGAACGGGCGTGTCCGCTGGCAGACATCGACCTCACCCGACCAGGCCAACGTGCTGGGCGGAGCCGCGCCGGTTGTCACGGACAAGCTGGCGATCTTCGCTTTCGGCAATGGCGAATTGCAGGCCACCTTCCGTCAGGGCGGGTTGCGGGTCTGGGATGCCATCGTCTCGGGCCAGCGCCGGTTCAGCGCGCTGTCGCGCGTGGCCGATATCACGGGCGATCCGGTTCTGGCAGGTGACACGCTCTATGTCGGCACCCATTCGGGCCGGATGGTTGCGCTTAATGCCGCTAATGGCGAGCGGCTCTGGACCGCCACTGACGGGGCGATCAGCCCCGTGTGGGTGGCCGGTGGTTCGGTCTTTGCGATCAGCGACCGCAACGAGCTGATGCGGCTGGATGCGCGCGACGGCACCCGGATCTGGGGTGTGAAGCTGCCGAATTTCACCGAACGCCGTCCGCGTCGTCAGGTTGAAGTCGTGGCCCACTATGGCCCGATCCTTGCAGGCGGGCAGCTTGTCGTCGCCTCGAATGACGGGCAACTGCGCTTCTTCGATCCCGTCTCGGGGGCACAGACACATAGCGTGCAGGTGCCGGGCGGAGCGACGTCAGCGCCTATCGTGGCGGGCGGCACGCTCTATGTCGTGGGTGCGCGGGGGCAATTGCACGCTTTCCGTTGATCGCGCGATGGTGTATCGCAGCCGCTTGACCGGAACCGGAGCCACCAGACCATGAGTTTCACACTGGCCATCGTTGGCCGTCCCAACGTGGGTAAGTCCACCCTTTTCAACCGCTTGGTTGGAAAGCGTCTGGCTCTGGTCGATGACCAGCCCGGCGTTACCCGCGACCTGCGCGAGGGGGACGCCCGCTTGGGCGATCTGCGGTTCACCGTGATCGACACTGCGGGCCTCGAGGAAGCGACCGACGAATCCCTGCAAGGGCGGATGCGCAAATTGACCGAACGTGCCGTGGACATGGCCGATATCTGCCTCTTCATGATCGACGCGCGCGCAGGCGTCACCCCGACCGATGAGGTTTTCGCCGAAATCCTGCGCAAGCGCGCCAAGCATGTGATCCTCGCCGCGAACAAGGGCGAGGGGCGTCTGGCCGATGCCGGGGTGATCGAGGCCTATGGTCTGGGTCTGGGCGAGCCGATCCGGCTGTCCGCCGAACATGGCGAGGGGCTGAACGACCTTTACGCGCAGCTTCAGCCGTTAGCGGATGCGTTCGAGGAACAGGCCAAGGTCGATGGCGACGACCTGCCCGAGATCGACGTTACCCTGAACGAGGAAGACGGCGACGACGAGTCCAAGTTCCACGTGCGCTGGCCCACGATCGACAAACCGATGCAGATCGCTGTCGTGGGGCGGCCCAATGCGGGAAAATCCACGCTGATCAACAAGATCCTTGGTGATGAGCGTCTCTTGACGGGCCCCGAGGCGGGGATCACCCGCGATGCGATTTCCCTGACCATCGACTGGGAGGGCATGCCGATCCGCATCTGGGATACGGCGGGCATGCGCAAGAAGGCCAAGATTCAGGACAAGCTGGAAAAGATGTCGGTGTCCGACGGCTTGCGCGCGGTCAAGTTCGCGGAAGTTGTGATCGTGCTGCTGGACGCGGCCATCCCCTTCGAGCAGCAGGACCTGCGGATCGCCGATCTGGCCGAGCGCGAGGGGCGCGCGGTCGTTGTCGCGGTCAACAAATGGGATATCGAGGATGACAAGCAGGGCAAGATCAACGCCCTGCGCGAAGCCTTCGAGCGTCTGTTGCCGCAGCTGCGCGGCGCGCCGCTGGTCACGGTCTCGGCCAAGACCGGCAAGGGTCTGGATCGTCTTCGCGCGGCTGTTGAAAAAGCCTATGAAACCTGGAACCGCCGCGTCACCACGGCCCATCTGAACCGCTGGCTGGCGGGCATGATGGAGGCGCATCCGCCCCCCGCGCCCGGCGGCAAGCGGATCAAGCTGCGCTACATGACCCAGGCCAAGACGCGGCCACCGGGGTTTGTTGTGATGTGTTCGAACCCCGAAGCGATGCCTGCCAGCTATTCCCGCTATCTGGTCAATGCGCTGCGGACGGATTTCGACATGCCCGGCACGCCGATCCGGTTGTTCATGCGCGGGCAGGGCGACAAGAACCCCTACAAGGGGCGGCGCGAGCGCAATGCCGGTGCGCTGACCAAGCATCTGGGCAAGGCACCGACACCGCCCAAGAAGGGGCGGCGCTGAGAGGCGTCGCGCCCTACGCGCGCCAGTTCACCACGGCGCGCCAGCTCAGAAGGGCGATGCCAAAGCTGGCAAGTGCCAGAACGCTCAGGTTCGGGCCATCCAGATTGGCGACCAGCACACCGACCAGCGCCCAGATCACCGCGGCGGGATAGGCGGGCGCATCGGGACGCAGGGCTTGCACGCCCAGCCCGATCGTCAGCGCCAGCGTGATGCCCAGCCACGCGGCCATCTGCGCGTCCACAAATCCGTATCCGGCAAGAACCAGACCAAGCGCCACGGAGGACGCCGCCGTCAGCCAACCCGCATAAAGCGCAATGGGTGTCCGCAGCCACGGATGATCCGCCTTGCCTGCCCGCAGCAGCGCGATCACGGCGGTTACCAGCATGGCCCAGATCAGGATCGTGGCCCCGATGGGTGAAATCTGCGCCACGGGAATCCAGGCCGCGCCGATCACCAGGCTGATGATAAGGGCCGGGCGCATCGGCTCCCAATCGGGGTCGGTCGCTCGGTCCCAGATGCCGAAAATCGCGCCCGCGATCAGCCAAAGGTAGATCAGCCCCCAGATCGCGAAAGCATAGCCTGCGGGCTGCACCGGGGGATTGGTCTGCGGCACAGGAAACTGATCCGGCGCAAATCCGTTGAACCCCGAGGACAATAGCGGCGAGAGGGCAAAGGCAAGCGCTGCCAGCAGCGTGAGGAGGGAAGTCTTGCGGGTCATTGACCTGTTTCGCCTTTTGCTTGTTCGGTTTCACCACATATAACGATCTGCAAGGGAAAGCCAAAGGCCACCGTGCACGGTACATCCGATCGTGCGGTGGTTACGACAGCGAAAGGTCATACCGGTATGAAACGTATCGTGTTTTTCTGTGATGGGACCTGGAACCGGGCGGATGCGGCCAGGCCAACCTCGATCCTACGGCTGGCGCAGGCGGTCACGCCCTCGGCGGCGGACGGGATCAAGCAGGTTGTGTTCTATCAGCAGGGGGTCGGAACCGGGCGCGGCACCTCGCGGCTGGCGCGCTGGACCGACAAGTTCCTCGGCGGCGCGCTGGGGTGGGGGCTCGAGGACAATATCGTCGAAGCCTACCGCAACCTTGTCTTCTGCTACGAGCCGGGCGACCAGATTTTCATTTTCGGTTTTTCACGCGGTGCCTATACCGCCCGCTCGCTGGCCGGGCTGATCCGCAAGGCCGGGATCCTGCCGCGCGACCAGGTGAGCAAGGTGGGGCAGGCGATGGACCTCTATCGCCGCCGGGGGCGTGCCATGGCCCCCGACCGGGAGGCGGTGATGACCGAGCGCGCGGCGCTGTCTCCCGATGTGGCGACCAGTCAGGCCGATGTGGAATGGCGGCTGTCGCAGATGCGGATGGCACGCGACGGCACGCCGCCGATTCTCGTGCAGATCCGCTATCTGGGGGTACTGGACACGGTGGGCGCGCTGGGGCTGCCCTCGGTGCTTGGGATTTTCGCGCGGTGGGTGAACGACCGCTATGCCTTTCATGATACGGACCTGTCGCATCTGGTTCTGTCGGCGCGCCACGCGGTCGCCATTGACGAGCGGCGTGTGCTCTATCCGCCAGCGCTCTGGGGCAATCTGGACGGGCCGGACGGGTTGAACGGAGATCTGACCGGACCAGAGCGCCCTTATCAGCAGATGTGGTTTCCGGGCGTGCATGGCGTGGTGGGCGGCAGCGGTCCGGTGCCGGGATTGTCAGCCTTCCCTGCGGAATGGATCGCGGAAGGGGCGCGGGCCGAGACGGCGGGGCTGGAATTCGACCGTGACGCGCTTCAGGCAATCACAGCCCCTGCCGATCCGGTGGCAGAGGCTGGCGCAATGGTGCAAAAGCGTTCGGTGTCAAATCTTTACGGCGCACTTCTGTCGGACAGAAGGGGCCCCAAGGCTGTCACCGATGTGGCCGAAGCGGCGCGGTTGCGAGTGATCCGCATGGGCGGTTATCGCCCCGGCAGCCTGCGCCAGGTCTGGAGTGACCTCTTCCGGCCGCGCGACCGCTGACGTTCAGACCAGCGCACCGGTGGCGTCGATCCGGGTCTTGCCCCCCAGATAGCCATGCAAGGCGGCGGGCAGGTCCACCGATCCATCCGCCTGCTGGCCATTCTCCAGCACGGCAATCAGACAGCGCCCCACGGCTAGACCCGAGCCGTTCAGCGTATGGACGAATTCGGGCTTGCCGCCGCCTGCGGGCTTGAAGCGCGCGTTCATGCGGCGGGCCTGAAAATCACCGCAGACCGACACGCTGGAAATCTCGCGGTAGGTGTTCTGGCCGGGCAGCCAGACTTCGAGATCATGGGTCTTGGTCGCCCCGAACCCCATGTCGCCGGTGCACAGCACCACGACGCGATAGGGCAGGTTCAGTTTCTGCAGGATCGCCTCGGCGCAGCCGGTCATGCGCTCGTGTTCGGCCATGCTGTCCTCGGGTCTGGTGATGCTGACCATTTCGACTTTCTCGAACTGGTGCTGGCGCAGCATCCCCGATGTGTCCTTGCCAGCCGACCCGGCCTCCGAGCGGAAGCACAGCGTGTGGGCGGTCATCCGGATGGGCAGTTGCGCCTCCTCCAGCACGTCGCCCGCAACAGTATTGGTCAGCGTCACTTCGGACGTGGGGATCATCCACCAGCCGTTGGTGGTGCGATAGCTGTCCTCGGCGAATTTGGGCAACTGATTGGTGCCATACATCGCCTCGTCCTTGACCAGAACGGGGGTGATCATCTCGGTCAGACCATGTTCGGAGGTATGCGTATCCAGCATGAACTGCGCCAGCGCCCGGTGCAGGCGGGCAATCGCGCCCTTAAGTACGACAAAGCGCGCACCGCTGAGTTTGGCGGCGGTCTCGAAATCCATGCCCGGCTTGACGGCGGGGATGTCGTAATGCTCCAGCGGTTTGAAATCCAGCGTGCGCGGCGTGCCCCAGCGGTTGCGCTCGACATTGTCATTCTCATCGGCGCCCTGCGGGACCTCATCAAGAGGGCTGTTCGGCAGGGTTAGAAGAAGATCGGTCAACTGCTGATCCAGGTCCTTTGCCTCGGCCTGCATGGCGGCAACTTCGGTCTTCTTCTCGGCCACCAGCGCGCGCAGGCGTTCGAACGCGGCCTCGTCGCCGCTGGCCTTGGCGGCGCCCACCTCTTTGGAGGCGCGGTTCTGTTCAGCCTGCGCAGTCTCGGCGGCGGTGATGCGGGCGCGGCGCGCCTCGTCCAGCGCCAGCACCTGCGACGACATCGGGGCAGCCCCGCGCCGCGCAAGGGCGGCATCGAAGGCGGCGGGGTTTTCGCGGATGGCGCGGATGTCGTGCATGGCTTGCTCCGGTCTGGATAGGGCTTTGCTCCCATATGCCGCAATCGCCTGCCCGATTGAAGGGGGAATTGGCCGTCGGGTCAAAGCGGCCGGGCGATCCGAAAACCGTGCAGCGTTGATGTCGATTGACCGTTTCGTGCCTTGCAAAAGGGGGCGTCAGCACATAGGTTCCCTGCCAATTCAAAGGGGGCCAGCCGGCCCCCTGACGTTTCATGACAAGGACAGACCGATGGAAGCCTTTGCCCAGTTTATCCCGCTTATCCTGATCTTCGCGATCATGTATCTGCTGCTGATCCGCCCCCAGCAGAAAAAGCTGAAGGAACATCAGGCCATGGTGGCAGCGCTGCGGCGCGGCGACCAGATCATCACGCAGGGCGGGATCATCGGCAAGGTGTCCAAGGTCAAGGACGACAATGAGATCGAGGTCGAACTGGCCGAGAACGTGAAGGTGCGCGTCGTGAAATCGACCGTGGCGCAGGTCATCTCGAAGACCGAACCTGCCTCGAGCTGAAACCGGCGCGCCGTGTGGGCCTGACAGCCCCCGGCGCTTCGTTTTTTTGCAAACACGGCCCTTTGAGTTCAGACGGCCCCACTTCGACAAAAGGCAGGTGACATGCTGCAGATCGATCTTTGGAAGCGGCTTCTGATCTGGTCGACCGTGGCCATCGGGCTGGCGCTGGCGCTGCCGAACGGCTTCTATTCGCGGGTCGAGGGGGCCAATGACGCGCGCGCCGCACTTGAGGCGATGCCCGCAGGGGCCAGCGATGCCGCGCTTGAGGCACAGGCGGCGCAATGGCCCTCGTTCATGCCGTCCTTCCTTGTCAATCTGGGGCTCGATCTGCGTGGTGGCGCGCATCTTCTGGCCGAAGTCCGTGTCGCCGATGTCTATGAGGCGAGGTTGCAGGGCATGTGGCCCGATGTGCGCGACCTTCTGCGCGAAGAGCGGGATACGGTAGGCACGATCCGGTTGCAGCCCTCTGCGACGGACGAGTTGCGGGTACGGCTGAACGAGCGGCCCGATCAGGTCGAGCGCGCCGCCGGTCTGGTGCGCGGTCTGGCGCGTCCCGTGGTCACACTGACCGGGGCGGGGTCCAACGACATCGACGTGACCGTGGACGGTGCGGATATCGTGATCCGCCTGTCCGAAGCCGAACGCCAGGCGACGGATGACCGCACGGTGCAGCAGTCGCTGGAAATCATTCGCCGCCGCATCGACGAAGTCGGCACCCGCGAGCCGACGATCCAGCGTCAGGGCACGGACCGCATCCTCATTCAAGTTCCCGGCGTGGGTTCGGCTGCCGAGTTGAAAGAAATCATCGGCACCACCGCGCAACTTACCTTCCAGCCCGTTGTCACCCGCACGACAAACCCCGACATGCCTCCGGGGGCCGGCAATGAGCTGTTGCCGTCTCTGGACGAGGAAGGGCAGTTCTACGTTCTGGAGCAGGCCCCCGTCGTCACCGGCGAGGAACTGGTCGATGCGCAGCCTGCCTTTGACCAGAACGGCCGACCAGCGGTGAACTTCCGGTTCAACCCCACAGGTGCGCGCAAGTTCGGGGACTATACGGCAGCCAATATCGGCAATCCCTTCGCCATCGTGCTGGACAGCGAGGTCATCAGCGCCCCGGTGATCCAGAGCCACATTCCCGGCGGTTCGGGCATCATCACCGGCAGTTTCACGGTCGAGGACAGCACGCAGCTTGCCGTGCTTCTGCGCGCCGGGGCATTGCCAGCCGGGCTGAATTTCCTGGAAGAGCGCACGATCGGTCCGGAACTGGGCGCGGACAGCATCGAGGCAGGCAAGATCGCCTGTATCGTCGCGGGCATCGCGGTTCTTGTGTTCATGGTGCTGAGCTACGGGTTGTTCGGCGTCTTCGCCAATATAGCACTGATCATCAACGTGGCGCTGATCTTCGGCATGCTCTCACTGCTCGGGGCGACGCTGACCCTTCCCGGTATCGCCGGGATCGTGCTGACCATCGGCATGGCGGTGGACGCCAACGTGCTGGTCTTCGAGCGGATCCGAGAGGAACTCAAGACAGCCAAGGGACCGGCCCGCGCCATCGACCTGGGCTATGAGAAGGCGCTGAGCGCCATCGTCGACGCCAATATCACCACCTTCATGACCGCGCTGATCCTCTATGTCATGGGATCGGGGCCGGTGCGGGGTTTTGCGATCACGCTGGGCCTGGGCATCATGACTTCGGTCTTCACGGCCATTTTCGTCACGCGGTTGATCATCGTGATCTGGTTCGAGCGCCGCCGCCCCAAGACAATCGAGGTATGAGATGCGTCTGAGACTTGTTCCAGAAACCACCAGCTTCGATTTTTTCGGCCGGCCTACGCTATGGCTGGGCATTTCCGCTGTCATGATGGTCGTCGCGATGGTGTCTTTCTTCCTGCAGGGGCTGAACTACGGCATCGACTTCCGGGGCGGCACCACAATCCGGACCGAGAGCGCGCAACCCATTGATATCGGGTCCTATCGCGCGGCAGTGGATTCGCTGGGTCTGGGCGATGTGACCATCACCGAGATATTCGACCCCGGTTTCCGCGAAGATCAGAACGTGGCCATGGTCCGCATTCAGGCACAGGACGATCAGGAGGCGGTGACGCCGGAACTGATCGCGGCGGTCGAAGGTGCCTTGCAACAGGCCGTGCCCGATATCCGTTTCATCTCGGTCGAATCGGTAGGGCCGAAAGTCTCGGGCGAGCTGATCATGACGGCCGCCATCGCCGTGGTTCTGGCGATCTCGGCCGTGCTGGTCTACATCTGGCTCCGCTTCGAATGGCAGTTCGCGGTCGCCGCCGTGGTGGCGCTGATACATGACGTGGTGCTGACCATCGGCATCTTTTCCGAGCTGCAGATCCGCTTCGACCTTGCGATCATCGCGGCCCTGCTGACGATCGTGGGCTACTCCTTGAACGACACCGTCGTCGTCTTTGACCGCGTCCGCGAGAACCTGCGGAAATTCAAGCAAAAGCCTTTGCGCGAGGTGTTGAACCTCTCGATCAACGAGACCCTGAGCCGGACGATGATGACCTCGCTCACGACGCTGATCGCCCTGATCGCCCTGTTCGTTCTGGGCGGCGATGTGATCCGCGGCTTCGTCTTCGCCATGATCTGGGGCATCATCGTCGGCATCTATTCGTCGATTTTCGTCGCCTCGATGGTGCTGCTGAAACTGGGCATTAAACGGGATTGGTCCAAACCCGACGCGAAAGCGGGCACGCAGTTTTCGAACATAGATGCCTGAGGCACTGGCCGAAGCGCTTGCCTTCGACGGTTTGTTCTGGCTGATCCTGGGAACGGTGCTGGCGGGTTTCGTGCGCGGCTTTTCGGGCTTTGGCACGGCCTTGATCTTCATGCCGGTGGCCGGGCAGTTGATGCCGCCGCTCTGGGCCCTGACAGTGCTGGTGGTGATGGATGTCTTCGGGCCGATCCCGAACCTGCCGCGGGCCCGCAAGGACGGAAATCCGCGCGAAGTGGCGCTGCTGACCGTGGCCATGGCGCTGGCCCTCCCGCTGGGCCTGATGGTGCTGACCGCGATACGGCCTGAAGTCTTTCGCTACGCGGTGTCCTTTCTTGCGATCCTCGTGCCGATCCTGCTGCTGGCGGGTCTGCGCTATCGTGGCCCGCTGAACGCGCCTATCCTGCTGGGCACGGGTGCTGCAAGTGGGTTCCTGGGCGGAGTCGTCGGCGTGCCGGGACCGCCCGTCATCCTGCTCTATCTTGCCTCGACTCGCCTTGCGGCGCAGGTGCGCGCAAACATCCTGATCTATCTTTTCCTCTTCGATATCGTGCTGATCGCGCTGCTGGCGGTGCAGGACAAGCTGGAGGCGGTGCCGGTGATCCTCGGGCTGATACTTGCGCTGCCCGTGATGCTGGCCAATATGGCGGGGGCCGCGATATTCCGCCCTGAACGGGAGCGGATATATCGCGCGGCGGCCTATGTGATCATCGCGGCCGCCGCCATCAGCGGCCTGCCACTATGGGACTGAAGGAACGGAGAACGGAGGTGCGACCATGCGAGTGACCGAAGTGAATTTCGAAGGCGCCGTGCCGATTGACGGCTACGGACCCGGATTTTTCCGCGTCGGCAAGCAGGTCTTCGAAGGCCCGGTTCTGGTGACGGTCGAGCGTGCGACATCCTGGGGCGGGCTGGACGACATCGCCGCTCTCGAAGCGCTGGCAGGGCAGGTCGATGTGATCTTCCTTGGCATGGGGGCCGATATCGCCCATGCGCCCTTGGGCTTGCGCGACCGGCTGGAGGCGCTGGGGATGGGGGTCGAAGTGATGAATTCGCCAGCGGCCTGCCGCACCTACAACGTCCTGCTGTCCGAAGGCCGCCGTGTCGCCGCCGCTGTCCTGCCCGTGGGCGAGGTGCTGCGGTGATCTGCGCCTTTCGGAATGTGTGAGGATGGGATAGGTCATCCGCATGGAATTGAACGTCACAGGCCTGAGCGTTGCGCGCGGTGGGATCCCGGTTCTTGAAGGGCTGGACTTCGCGCTGCGCGCAGGCGAGGCGCTCATCCTGCGCGGGCCCAATGGCGTGGGCAAGACGACCGTGCTGCGGACCGTGGCGGGGTTGCAGCCGCCGCTGGCGGGAACCGTGGGGCTCGAGCGCGAGGCCATGGCCTATGCGGGTCATGCCGACGGGATCAAATCCACGCTGACGGTGCGCGAGAACCTCGAATTCTGGGCTGATGTCTTCGGCACGGGCGAGATCGACGCCGCCCTTGCGGCTTTCGATCTGGCCGCGCTGTCGGATCGTGCGGCAGGGGCGCTGTCCGCAGGTCAGAAGCGGCGCCTCGGGCTGGCGCGGATGGTGGTGACGGGCCGTCCCGTCTGGGTTCTGGACGAGCCGACCGTATCGCTGGACACAGCCGCCGTGGCCCTGTTCGCCCAAGCGGTGCGCGCGCATCTTGCAGGCGGCGGCATGGCACTGATGGCCACGCATATTGATCTGGGTCTGGCCGAGGCGCGGGTGCTGGATGTGGCACCTTACCGCGCCAAGGCCCCGGCCCATGACGATTTCGACGGGTCCTTCCTATGAGGGCCTTGCTGCTGCGTGATATCCGGCTGGCGGTGCGGGCAGGGGGCGGCTTCGGTCTGGGGCTGGCCTTCTTCCTGATCGTGGTCGTGCTGGTGCCCTTCGGCGTGGGGCCGGACAGTGGCCTGCTGGCCGTCATCGCGCCCGGTATCCTGTGGCTGGGGGCTTTGTTGTCCTGCCTGTTGTCGCTGGACCGCATCTTCGCACTGGATTGGGAGGATGGCTCGCTCGACCTGCTGGCCACCGCGCCCTTGCCGATGGAGGCGCTGGTCAGTCTCAAGGCGCTGGCCCATTGGCTGACGACGGGCGTGCCCCTCGTGCTCGCCTCGCCGCTCTTCGCGCTGCTCCTGAGCCTGCCTCTCGAGGGCTACCTGCCCTTGGTGATCTCGCTAGCCCTGGGCACCCCGGCGCTGAGTGTGATCGGCACTTTCGGGGCCGCGCTGACGGTCGGATTGAAACGTGGCGGCCTGCTGTTGAGCCTTCTGGTTCTGCCATTATATGTGCCCACGCTGATCTTCGGAGCCGAGGTGGCACGGCGCGGCGCAGAGGGGCTTGAGACGGGCGTGCCGCTGGCGATGCTGGCCGGGATTACCTTCGGGGCCATTGCGCTGCTGCCCTTTGCGTCGGCGGCTGTATTGAGGGTAAACCTGCGCTGACAGGGATGTGACTTGCGCCCACGGGGCGATGGAATAGGAACGGGACATGGCATCACTCTGGGAATACGCGAACCCAAAGAAGTTCATCCAGACCACGGACCGGCTGTTGCCCTGGCTGTCCGTGCTGGCCGCGATCACGCTGGTGATCGGGCTGATATGGGGGTTCTTCTTCACGCCGGATGATTTCCGGCAGGGATCGACCGTCAAGATCATCTATCTGCATGTGCCCTCGGCGCTGATGGCGATCAATGCCTGGCTGATGATGCTGGTGGCCTCCCTCGTGTGGATCGTGCGGCGGCACCATGTCTCTGCCTTGGCCGCGCGCGCAGCGGCCCCGGTGGGTGCGGTCATGACCGTCATCGCATTGGCCACGGGCGCGATCTGGGGCGAGCCGATGTGGGGCACCTGGTGGGCCTGGGACCCGCGCCTGACTTCCTTTCTGATCCTGTTCCTGTTCTATCTGGGCTATATCGCGCTTTGGGCGGCGATCGAGAATGACGACACGGCCGCTGATCTGACCTCGGTTCTGTGCCTTGTGGGATCGGTCTTCGCGCTGCTCAGCCGCTATGCGGTGAACTTCTGGAACCAGGGCCTGCACCAGGGCGCGTCGCTCAGCCTCGACAAGGAAAAGAACGTGGCGGACGTGTTCTATCATCCGCTGCTGTTCTGCATTGCGGGCTTTGTGCTGCTCTTCATCGCGCTGGTGTTCCTGCGCACGCAAACCGAAATTCGTGCCCGCCGGATGCGGGCGCTTCTCGCACGGGAGAGACTGGGATGATGCCCGATCTTGGGAAATATGCGGATGCGGTGTTGTCATCCTATGCGGTGTCCATCGTCCTGATCATCGCGATGGTGGCGGTCAGCGTGCTGCGGGCGCGCAAGGTGCGCGCGCAACTGGATGAGGTCGAGGCAAGGAGCCGTCGCAATGGCTAAGCTGTCACCCCTGATGCTGGCCCCGCCGCTGGTCTTCGCGGGACTGGCCGCGATGTTCTGGTTCGGTATGGCGCGCGAGGACCCGGATCAGCTCCCCTCGGCGCTGGAAGGGCGGCAGGCCCCTACGGTCGCCGTCGAGCAGCTTGGCCCGGATGCGCCTTTCACGGATGCGGACCTGCGCGCGGGCGAGGTGACCCTGGTCAATTTCTGGGCCAGCTGGTGCGCGCCCTGCCGGGTCGAGCATCCCAACCTCGAGGCGCTGGCAGCCGAAGGCATCACGATCTTCGGCGTGAACTACAAGGACAAGCCCGACAACGCGATGGGTTTTCTGGAGGAATTGGGCAACCCCTATCTGGCGATGGGGGCGGACGATTCGGGACGCATGGGGTTGAACTGGGGTCTCTACGGTGTCCCCGAAACCTATGTGATCGACGGGCAGGGCAATATCCTGCTGCGCCACGCGGGGCCGATCACGCAGCGTGTGATCGACAATTCCATCCGCCCAGCCATCGAAAGCGCCCGCAGCGGGTCCTGATCTGACCTGACCTTTCGGGGGCGCTTTTCGCAGACCTTTGAACTGACATGAAAAAAGCCCCGGTGCAGGACACCGGGGCTTTGTCTTTGCCGTGACGCGGGATCAGGCGGACTTCGCCAGATTGCGCAGCACATAGTGCAGCACGCCGCCGTTCTCGACATATTCCTTTTCAACCGCTGTATCGATCCGGCATTTCACCATGATCTCGCGGTCGGTTCCATCCGCATAGGTGATGGTGCAGGGAACATCGGACAGTGGTTTCAGATCGCCTTCCAGCCCGGTGATGGACACTGTCTCATCCCCTGTCAGACCCAGCGACTTGCGCGTGTCGCCGCCGGTGAATTCGAACGGGATCACCCCCATGCCGACCAGGTTCGAACGGTGGATACGCTCGAAGGATTCGGCGATCACGGCCTTGACGCCCAGAAGCGCTGTGCCCTTGGCCGCCCAGTCGCGGCTGGAGCCTGCGCCGTATTCGATGCCGCCGAAAATCACCAGCGGCGTCCCCTGTTCCTGATAGGCCATCGAGGCGTCGAAGATCGAGGTCTGCGCGCCATCTGGGCCCTTGGTGTAGCCGCCTTCGACCCCGTCCAGCATCTCGTTCTTGATGCGGATGTTGGCGAAGGTGCCGCGCATCATCACTTCGTGGTTGCCGCGACGCGAGCCATAGGAGTTGAACTCCCGCACCGGCACCTGACGTTCGATCAGGTATTTGCCTGCGGGTGTCGTGTCCTTGAAGGACCCGGCCGGGCTGATGTGGTCGGTGGTGATCATGTCGCCCAGCAGCGCCAGCACGCGGGCGCCCTTGATGTCATGGATCGTTCCGGCCTCGGCACCCATTCCGCGGAAATAGGGCGGGTTCTGGATGTAGGTCGAGGAGGCGGGCCAGTCATAGGTCTCGCTATCCGTGGTCTCGACCGCCTGCCATTTCTCGTCGCCCTTGAAGACATCGGCGTATTTCTTGAGGAAGGCCGCGCGGGTCACGCTGCTTTCCACCAGATCGGCGATTTCCTTGGACGTCGGCCAGATGTCCTTGAGATAGACCGGCTTGCCATCCTTGGAGGTGCCGATCGGGTCCTTGGTGATGTCGATGTTCATGTCGCCGGCGATGGCATAGGCCACGACAAGCGGCGGGCTGGCCAGATAGTTGGCACGCACGTCGGGGCTGATCCGGCCCTCGAAGTTGCGGTTGCCCGACAGGACCGACACGGCCACGAGGTCATGCTCGTTGATCGCCTTGGAAATCTCGGGCTGAAGCGGGCCAGAGTTGCCGATGCAGGTGGTGCAGCCATAGCCCACGAGGTTGAAACCCAGCGCGTCCAGATCGACCTGCAGGTTGGCCGCTTCCAGATATTCGGACACGACCTGGCTTCCGGGGGCCAGCGATGTCTTGACCCAGGGCTTGCGGGTCAGACCCAGCGCGCGCGCCTTGCGGGCGACCAGACCGGCCCCGATCATCACATAGGGGTTGGAGGTGTTGGTGCAGGATGTGATCGAGGCGATCACGACCGAACCGTCATGCAGCTTGTAATCCTCGCCTTCGACCTTTGCGCTGGAGAAGCCGGTGATATTGCCGGGCACGTGGTTGGGGCCGGGATTGCCGCCTTCCTCAACCATGTCGGATTTTTCCAGCTTCGGCGCGGCAGGCATCTTGCGCATGCCGCGGATATAGTCGCCGAAGACATGGGCGGCTTCGGTCAGCGGCACGTGATCCTGCGGACGCTTGGGGCCCGAGATCGCGGGGACGACATCGCCCAGATCCAGATGCAGCGTCGAGGTATAGACGGGCGCGTAATCCGCATCACGCCAGAAGCCGTTTTCCTTGGCATAGGCCTCGACCAGCGCGATCCGGTCCTCGTCACGGCCGGTCTGGCGCAGGTAGCGCAGGGTTTCCCCGTCGATCGGGAAGAAACCGCAGGTCGCGCCATATTCGGGAGCCATGTTGGCGATGGTGGCGCGGTCCGCCAGCGGCATGTTGTCCAGACCCTCACCGTAGAATTCAACGAACTTGCCCACGACGCCATGGGCGCGCAGCATCTGCACGACCTTGAGCACGAGGTCGGTGGCGGTCACGCCTTCCATCATCGCGCCGGTGATCTTGAAGCCGACCACTTCGGGGATCAGCATCGACACGGGCTGACCCAGCATCGCGGCCTCGGCCTCGATGCCGCCTACGCCCCAGCCCAGAACGGCCAGACCGTTGACCATGGTGGTATGGCTGTCGGTGCCCACCAGCGTGTCGGGATAGGCCACGGTCGCGCCATGCTGATCGGTGTCGGTCCAGACCGTCTGGGCCAGATACTCAAGGTTCACCTGGTGGCAGATGCCGGTGCCCGGCGGGACCACGCGGAAATTGTTGAACGCCTTTTGGCCCCATTTCAGGAAGGTATAACGCTCGATATTGCGCTCATACTCGCGGTCCACGTTCATCTGGAAGGCGCGGGGATTGCCGAATTCGTCGATCATCACCGAATGGTCGATGACCAGATCGACCGGGTTCAGCGGGTTGATTTTCTGCGCATCACCGCCCAGCGACTTGATTCCGTCGCGCATCGCGGCCAGATCGACCACGGCGGGCACGCCGGTGAAATCCTGCATCAACACGCGGGCAGGGCGGTAAGCGATCTCGCGCGGGTTCTGTCCGCCGTTGTCAGCCCATTCGGAGAACGCCTTGATATCCTCGACCGAGACGGTGAAACCGCCATCCTCGAAGCGCAGCATGTTCTCCAGCACCACCTTCAGCGCGGCAGGCAGACGCGAAAAATCGCCAAGGCCTGCGGCCTGTGCAGCCGGGATCGAGTAATAGGAAACACTCTGTCCGCCGACCGTGAGGGTCTTGCGGGTCTTGGCGCTGTCTTGTCCGACGGTGATGGGCATCTGTGGCCTCCCTCTGATCAGGAAATAAGGGGTATTGCTGGCCTGCTTTTGACCTATCGCGCGGTTTCGATCAAGGGGGGCAGGCGCAAAATGTATACCATTGCACACAAAAAAATCGTGCAGACGGGACACACTCACCGCTCTCTCTCGATTCCTTGATTGGTCATTTCAGCCCGGCCCACCTAGAACCGATGGAACGGAGTTGGAAAGAGATGAGGCTTATGGGGCGTTTCACAGGGTGTATCAGGGCGTGTCTGGCGGGCAGTTTCATTGCGGCGGCCAGCTTTGCGATGGCCGACACGCGCCCCGTCGTGGTGGAGTTGTTCACCTCGCAGGGGTGTTCCTCCTGCCCGCCCGCAGATGCCTTTCTCAAGAAATTGAGCAAGCGGGACGATGTGATCGCGCTGGCGCTGCACGTGGATTACTGGGACTACATCGGTTGGAAGGACAGCTTCGCGCAGCCGGCCTTCACCCAGCGCCAGAAGGCCTATGCCGAGTCGGGTGGTCGCCGGTCTGTCTATACGCCGCAAATGATCATCGGCGGGCAGGAACATCTGGTGGGCACGCATGAGAAGGACGCCAGTGCCCTGATCGCACGGCACGCGGCGGCGGATACCGGGGTGACCCTATCGGCAGTGCGGGACCAAGCAGGACAGATCACCATCACCGGCGAAGCGCGGGCCGGTGTCGCCGGACCCTTGGTCATCTATCTGGTCCGTTATGAGCCGCATCAAACCGTGGACATCTCGCGTGGCGAGAATGCGGGCCGCACCGTGGATTACGCCAATGTGGTGACCGACTGGACCGCTCTGGGCGAATGGGACCTGTCCTCGCCCCTCATGGTCCAGATGAAGGCGCAGGGCGACCGACCGGCCGTGGTGATCCTGCAACGCAAGAATGCGGGACCGATCCTGGCGGCAGCGCATCTGCGATAGAAAGCACGTGGCTCAGGTCTTGGCGCGCGCCGCAGCACTTTTCCCGAAGGTCTCGCGATACCACACATAGACACCGGCGGCGACGAT
>Ga0209345_10003340_pt1 | contig 16630 bp, 13 predicted proteins | sample Cruoilmetagenom7_FD_187294 | JGI IMG/M metagenome (GOLD analysis project Ga0209345, IMG submission 187294) | Oil polluted marine microbial communities from Coal Oil Point, Santa Barbara, California, USA - Sample 7 (SPAdes) (version 2) | ecosystem: Environmental > Aquatic > Marine > Oil seeps ...
TCCATTATCTGTGGTCACCTGGACTCGCTGGTTGTAATTGCCTTTCGCGATCTCCTGGCTGGCATCAGTGATAGATATCAGCGGTTTAGTAATTTGCCTGCTGATCAGAACGCTTATGATTCCCGCGATAACGAAAGCAGCGATGCTTGAGAAAAGTAAAGATTCATTTACAGCGGCTTTAAAATTTTCGTATAGTGTGCTTCCCCTGTTTCCGCTCTGCCCACCCTGCTGTAGTCCATCATTGGACATTAATTTGCCGATATGCTTATTATAGGTAGATTCAATGGATAGATTCATCACGGCAGCCAGAATCACACCAGACAAAATAGCAACCAGAAAGAAAGCTATCAGAACCTTAAATGCGAAATGATTACGAATAGCTTTGATCATTTAATGGGTCTCACTGTCTTGCAGGCGGTATCCTGCTCCACGTACTGTCTCAATACAATCCTCGCCAATTTTCTTGCGCAAGTGTCCAATATGGACATCAACCACACGCAAGTCACCAAAGTAATCATACCCCCATACTTTTTCCAGGAGCTGCTCCCTGGAAAGGACCAAACCGTGATGATCGGCCAGTGCGTTTAGCAGATTGAACTCTAATGCGGTTAGCTCGATTTCCTGATCATTAACCCATATACGACGGCGGCCGTTATCAATTCGGATGTGCTCTAAGGCGATCACACTCCGGCTGTTTGGTGAGGAGGAAGCAGTGTGCATCCGCCGAATGACGGCTTTGATGCGAGCCATTAACTCCCGTGGACTGAACGGTTTTGTGAGGTAATCATCTGCGCCTACGGATAAGCCTATGATCTTGTCCGTTTCTTCTGATCTGGCGGTCAGCATGATCACATATGCATCCGATTCTCTCCGCAGCTGTCCGAGCACTTCGATTCCATCTATGCCTGGCAGCATGACGTCTAAAATGATTATGTCTGGCCGGTAGGACTTCACTGCTTTCAGCGCGGAAATGCCATCTTTAGCGGTTAAAAAATCATACCCTTCAGATTCCAAATAAGCAGTTATTAATTTCAAGATACTTGGTTCGTCATCCACAACTAAAATCCTGGTATTCGACATGTCTTATCCTATGTGAAAAATAAATTCTATATATGATTACTTAAATAATAGTATACGCTCAATGCATAATAATCGCAGGATCATTTCTCAAAAAAAAGTGTTACACAATTTTCCTTTACCCATCTATAAATTTATAAGATTCTTGTAAAGAAGATGAGATAGATTCATGAAGTTTTTGTAAAGAATAATTTTAATTATTCGTTTTCAGATTGTTCGGGGTGAAAAAAGGTCTGCAATTTATTAATTTCTACTTATAGAATTTACAACGAAATATGCAATAATAAAGATAATAATTAAAGGTGATAGCATGGTTTGTGAGAACAAAGCACATCAAAGCGTGATCGATTGGCTGCTGGAAGAGGACGAAATTAATCCATCCATCCGGTATTTTACTCTGGTAGATTTACTTAAAGAAGGCCCGGAATCGCGGGAAGCACTTCAGGCGCGAGGTAAATTAATGTCCTGTGATCCTATTCGCGAGATTTTATCTAAACAACACGCTGATGGTTATTGGGTTGAACCCGGGGCGGGATATCGCCCGAAATACACTGCGACTGTTTGGTCGCTCATTATGCTTGCGCAGTTAGGTGCTGATGGAAAAGTTTCATCCATCCAAAAGGCAAATGATTATATCCTTAACCATACTCGCATGGAACAAGGTCCATTTAGCATTTATGCGACCCAGACCGGTGCAGCGCACTGCTTGCAAGGGAATTTAGCATCTGCCTTGATTGATCTAGAAATGATCCATGATTCTCGGCTAACTGAAGCGATTGATTGGATGGCACGCAGCGTCACAGGTGAAGGATTCGGAAACGTTGGAGAAAAAGAGATTAACCCACATTACATCCGAAGCGGAATCAGTGGGCCCGGATTATTATGTTCGGCGAATGATCACCAGCCTTGTGCATGGGGAGCCATAAAAGTGGCTTTGGCGCTAGCAAAGATCCCGCTTGAAAAAAGATCTCCCCAGGTAAACAGTGCGATTACTATGTGCAAAGATTTTCTACTGAGCAAAGATCCTGCCGTTGCTGATTATCCTCATCCTTACGCAAAAAAACCGAGTGGTAGCTGGTTTAAATTTGGTTTTCCGGTTTTTTATGTGACAGATGTGCTACAAAATTTGGATGCTCTATTGATGCTTGGCTTGGCGGGCGATCAGCGCTTGAAAAATGCGATTGAATTAGTAGAAAGCAAACAGGATGATGCTGGCCGTTGGAAGATGGATTATACCTATAACGGTAAAACATGGGTGGAAATTGAGAAAAAAGGACAGCCCAGTAAGTGGGTGACTCTTCGTGCGTTATCTGTGCTGAAACGGTATTATCATTAAAGTGTAAAAAGGTAATTTCCTAAACGATCGTATTTTGGAGGATATTTATAACTATTGCGCAATTAAAATCTTCCAGTTCTGTTATCATGGAAATCGAGGTTGCCAGCGTATTGCTAGATTGGAGGCTTTCCCTCTGGGATAAGGAAGCGATAAGTAATGATGTCTATATAAAATATGCGTATTCATTCATCAATAGGGTATCTGACACCGATTAAATTTGAGTACAATAGGAATAGGCAGAAAATAATTTCCCGAAAACTAGAAAAGATTCCTGCTTTTACGTTATTTTTTTAAGATCAGAATAATCCAGGAGTATTGTGTAAATGAATGAGAAAACCAAGATCATTATTATGGGTTCAGACCATAATGGGCTTAAATTAAAGAACTCGCTTAAGAAATACTTAATTGATAAAGGATATTCTATTCTAGATAATGGTGTTTTGGATGAAAAACAAGTCTTATATCCTGAAGTCGCAGTGCAGTTATGTGAAGAGTTATTGGAGAAAGATCTGGATCGAGGAATATTAATTTGTGGAACGGGAGCTGGTATGGCGATTGTGGCAAACAAGGTTCCTGGAGTCAGGGCCGTATGTATACATGATGCGTATACAGCAGAAAGAGCAAAAGCAAGTAACGATGCTCAGATAGCCACATTCGGGGCACAGATAGTATCTTTAGCACTAGCAAAAAAATTAGTTGATATTTGGTTGGAAAATGAATTCCAAGGTGGAAGGTCTTTGCCAAAAGTAGAGTTAATTAAAAAATTAGATGAGAACAAGAAAAATAATTAATAAAATTCCTGAAAAAACGGTGGATATTAAGAAAAAAGGGTAACCTGGCAAGTGGGTAACCTACTAAGTATTATCTGTGTGGGGGCTTTCAGCTAAAAACCCATTAGTTTTTTGCTTTACGACCTATTTCAGATTCGATGTACAGGCGGAGCAGCGGATAGCTTTGACTGGAATTTCCGTCAGGCAATACGGGCACATTTTTGTTATCACTTCAGCTGGTTTCTCGTCTTTCTTTTCCAGTTTGTTCATCTGGCGAACGAGAAAGAAGATGACCAGTGCGACGATTAGGAAGTCGATGATAGTATTGAAGAATAAACCAATATTCAAGGTTATCGAGCCCGCATCCTGCGCTTGAGCCAGCGTGGCATATTTTCCGCCGCTGATGGTGATGAATAGGTTGCTGAAATCAACTTTTCCCAACATCAGTCCGATCGGGGGCATAAGAATATCATTGACCAGCGAAGTGATGATCTTTCCGAACGCGGCACCTATGATTACGCCGATAGCGAGATCAATCACATTCCCGCGCATGGCAAATTTCTTGAACTCTTTTAGCATAATTTTCTCCTGATACTATTTCTTTTCCGCAATATAGATATCTGCTTCCATCATTTTATCCGCTCGATAAAAGTGATGGGTGAAGTAAATATTTCCGGCGCTATCAATGGATGGTTCACCGGCAAACTGAGAAAGGATTAATTCGGGTGCACCCCATTCTCCATTTATACGGCGAGAGCGGAAAATCGCTGGTGTGCCGGAATAGGTTCGTGTGAACCATAACTCATGCCCATCGGGTGAGAGTGCGGGACGAGAATCATCATCTAAGGAGTTGAGGTTATCTAATTTTATTGGCAGCCCCCATTTTTCTCCCTCCCAATGGATTTCCCAGAGATCGTACCCGCTGCTGTGGTTCTCGTCCGGACGGTGATAGATAAGTGTTGCTCCATCTGAGCTGAGATGCATTTCCCCAATCTGCAGGTCCTGGTTCAGGTATGTACCCGCATTGGTGATATCGGTCCAATTAGTATCATCCCACGCGGCTGTCCATATGTCAATATCGCGCAAGTTCCCTGCCCGGATCGAGCAAAACCAGATCGTATTGCCCTGAAAGAATGGACAGCCATCCAAGGTTACGTTGTCGCCCTGAGTGAGCATCACCCGTTCAGGCTCCTGCCATACGCCACTCACAATTACTGAACGGTAGATGCCGGTTACCTGATCGTAGATTTGCTGTTCGGCAGGGATATCTGCTGAAGGTGTGTAGAAGAAGAACAGAGTGCGCCCGTCAGGTGTGATGAATGGACTATCTTCCAACCCGGCAGAAGTGACCGCCCCATTGATGGGGTATGGCGTTTTCCATTCGAGGGAATGCAGGATTGGTGGATGATCATCCTGTTCTGGAAGAATCTTTTCGATATTGATCAGGTCATACCTTGAGGGGATTTCTTTGCGGTTGTTAGATGAGAATAGACCAGATTGGCAAGCGGAAAGGAGGAGCAGCCCAGGTAATAGGATTAAAATCCGCGCGATTTTCCTCATAGTTATGTCAATTAATTATGGAATGGAAACATCTTCGGGTTTTTCCAGCCGTTCAGCTGTCCCTTCGCAGGACCAGTTCCAATCGTTGATCACCAGATTTGTAATTGGTGTATCCGGCAGAACGTTTAGCACAGCCATCGGCTGCCCGCAGGATGGTTCCACGCCGGTGAATGCCCCACTCACATACGGTACATCTTGAACTCCAAAAGAATATGCTAGAACGTAATACTGCCCTGGATCGACATCCAAAGAGAAGTAAGGGTGGGTATTCATGGTGGACACGGTAAAGAACATATCGCTATCTAGATCGAAAAGGACCACAGAAGCTGGAGAGCCCGGCGGATGGTCGTCATAGAGATATGGCGGGGCACTGCTCATATCCACAAACCCTGAGATATTCACCAATTCGATATTTGTCACATTCAGTTGATGGGGAGGAATCGCATCTGTCGCGGCAGAACCCAGGCGCGCGATATGCGGCATAATCCACACCGCATGGTCATCGTCTGCGTCACCGTTATCCCGGATTGTCAGCACGAATTGAACAGTTTGTCCTGCCAAAGGATCGAGATTTGCATCTGCGTAGATGTAGCTTCTTCCGGGATCAGCCTGTTTGTTCCATTTTGCGCCTGGAACCTGGAGGATGGCATTGCTGTATGTGAAATATTCCAGCGAAAAGCTAACATCACAATTGGGAAAGCCCTCTTCACATGCTAGAACGGCCTGGAAGTGGTCACCCGGCTGCACGGTAAAAGGTGGATATTTACCAAAGATGGCGTAAAAGTTGCTGTCGTTTTGGGCAGGGATGGTCAGCAGGCCGGGCTGACTGATGTGGATGTTTCCTTCAATCACGATCGTGTCAAAACGATCAGCGTAACCACCACTGATCTCCTCTAAATTTCCGGGGCAGGGCAGATATTCTCCGTTGTTGGACCAGGATGCGCTGCAAGGACGTTCAGAAAAATCAAGCGCAACTGTTCCAACTATGGGTGTAGGCAATGCAAGTGGATTCCCGCTGTTTTCAGTTGGTTCAGATGTTGATAAAACCGTAGATGATGCTGTTGGTGTGATTTGGTCAACAGTTTCCGGGGTGAGTTCCGCGATTGAGCAGGATGCTGTAGTTAAAAATATCGCAAAAAGGAATATCAATTTAATTTTCATGGGTATTCATTACTCCTGGTTCTTATTCTGAATATGATGAAAATATTATTCATAATGGTTGATTAATTCGCTCTTTATCAGTGTCAAGAAGATGTCCACGATCTGGGGGTCAAAATGTTTGCCGACCTGATTTTGAATGTAGTCGAGGGCTTTCTTGGCACTCCACGCTTTGCGATACGGGCGATCGGATGTGACCGCGTCCCATACATCAACTACTGCGAAAATGCGTCCGCTGAGAGGTATCTCTTCGCCCTTTAATTTTCGGGGATACCCTGTGCCGTCCCAGCGTTCATGGTGGCAGTACGGGATATCCAGCGCGGGGCGCAGGTACGCGATGGGATACAGCATTTCATACGCATACACAGGATGGCGGCGCATGATTACCCATTCTTCATCAGTCAGTGGGCCGGGTTTGAGGAGGATAGAATCTGGAATGCCCATTTTACCGATATCATGCAGCAGGGCGCCCCGTCGGATGTGAATCAGTTCTTCTTCCTGTATTCCTAACACCCGTGCGATGTGTAGTGTCATTTCAATCACGCGTTGTGTGTGGCCTTCTGTTTCCTTATCCCGTAGGTCGAGGGCCTTGGACCAACCCTCGAGAGTAGAATCATAGGCGAGTGTGAGGTCTATGTTTGAGAGGTGCAGGTCTTCAAGTAAACTAGTATTATCGATCGCGAGCGCTGCCTGCCCACCCAGTGTTTCAAGAAAGTTATACCATTCCTGATTGGGGTTAAGTGGGGTGCGGTTGAAGATATCCAGCATTCCTTTTACTTGTCCTTTAGCAATCAGCGGTACGCTGTAATAGCTTATGAAATTTTCCTCCTGCATCATATTGGTGTATGCGGGATCACCATCCACTTCGGCCAGGATAAGTGCCTGCATTAAATGGCGTTCCATGGCCGTTTTTCCAGATAGCTCTTCTCCCATCCGCAGCGAGTATTGTTCAATTGTGCGTGTGCGGAACCCACGGCTGGCAGTATATTCCAGCATGTTCGATTTTAGATTCAACAGCAGTATAGCTGCGGCATCTATCTGCAGCTTTTCAATTACCTGGTCTAAAATGATATTTAAAGTTACCCGCAAGTCTAAACTGGAATTGATCACCAGGTCAATATCGTGAAGTGCTTTCAGCCGTTCAATTTGGCGCTGAGATTTTTCTGCTAATTGGGCGTTGTCAACTGCATTGGCTAATTGTGCGGCCAGAGATTCAAGCAGGCGCTGATGGTTCTTATTAAATACATTAGGAGCGAATGCCTGCACTGACAATCCGCCGACGACCTTTCCCTTCGCAATCAGCGGCACACCCAACCATGAGCGAGTTGGTTTTTCGCTGGAGGGTGATTTCACCGGAAGAGTGTCCTTTGTGAGATCATAGGAAAGGAAGGGTTTACGCTGTTGAATTACCCATCCGATTAATCCACTCTCGGATTTTGCCAATGTTCTGCCCAGCCACTCTTTAATCGGTTTTCCTTCTTCCATCACAAATGCAATCTTGCTGGTCTCATTCTGCATGTCGTATTCCATAAGCAGGAATGTATCAAGGGGGAATGATTCCTGTACCTGTTCATAGATCTTCTGGTACAGTGATTTGGTATCAAGAATATTGCTGGTTGCGACCGCTGTATCATACAGCATGGCAATCTCTTTCGCATGCTGTTTTTCGGATTTATCAAGTTGGATTTTTGTGATACTGGATGATAGCTGGTCAGCGAGTGTGGAAAGTAATTTTTCGTCTTCTTCGGTAAAGTGCCCAATCACTGGGCTTTCCGTATTGATCACACCGAAAACTTTATCATACACGATGATCGGGACCGCTAATTCTGATCGGATTTCGCTATATGTTTCATAATAATCTGCATCCTTTGTGACGTCAGATATTCTTTGTGGAAGGCGGGTTTGAACTGCTCGTCCTAAAATACCAATGTTAATGGATTGGTTGTATCCTTCAAACTGATCATCCTCTACATTGGTTTTATAGGAGTAATGGCGGTGCAGGATCTCTTTTTCCGCATCGTATAAGAAGATGCCAAAATTTTCTAAATAGAAGGATTGCCCTAAAAGAATCGTAGCTGCCTGGAGTAGATCATCAATATCTGTGGCGACCGCACCAATTGAAGTCAACTGCTGTAAAATCATTACTTCCTGTAGTTGTTTATTTAAAGCCGCTTCTGATCGTTTGCGATTGCTGATATCACGTACGAATGCCCACATACTTTCTGCTTCATTCATGCTGTTCTTGGTTAGGAAAGCGGATACTTCAACCGGGTAAATGGTGCCGTTTTTACTTATATATTCTTTTTGATATCGGTCAGAATACCCACGACCGATGATCTGCTCCTTTACGATCTTCTCTTCCATCGCGTACCATTTTTCAGGTGTTAGGTCCCAAAAAGTCATCTTGCTCAGCTCATCTTCTGAATATCCAACCATTTTTTGAAAGGATGTGTTAGATTCCAATATTTTCCCTTTAAACGTAACGGTTACAATCCCGTCCTGAGCGCTGTTGAATAACTGCGCATAACGTTCTTCAGTGTTGGATAATGACTGGGAGGTCTTTTTATGTTCAAGCGCACGATTTATTGTCAGAACCAATTGTTCCGCGTTGTATGGTTTCTGGATGTAAGAATACGCTCCCAGGTTAACCGATTGGATGGCGGATTCGGTGGACACAAAACCAGTCAGGATGAGGCACTCTGTTTCCGGGGAAATTTCTTTTATAGTTTTTAGGACGTCCAGACCGGGCATATCCTCCAGGCGCAGGTCAATCAGGGCAAGCGGGAGAGCTTCCTTTTTAATGATTTCAATCGCTTCTTTTCCGCTGTCTACACTGGTGGGCTCAAATTCATGGATTTGAAGGATGTTTTCTAATGTCTTGCGTGTTTTCTTGTCGTCATCTACGACCAGGATCTTGCGTGTGTTTTCCATTGTTTGATCCTTTACATGATGAATTGGCTGGCGGTAAAAAAAATCTTCACCAGTAATTCTCTGGTCTTTTCTTTCCTGAATGCTGCTTGCCCAGTTATCTCAATTAGGTGCCGTGAATCGGCAGCTAGAAATAAAACGTGCCCTCCAGATAGCCTTTTCTTATTATTCTATATCATTTTTCAGGTATTGTTGTTTCATGATTTGTAATAATTTTAAAAAATCTGTATAATGAAAATGAAAAACATCTTAAAAGTGTTACACTATTTAAGTATATAAAGGGCTCGGAGGGCTAAAACAAATGTGGCGGCTTGTTTTATCTATTCATATAACCAAAATCAGAAATAAATTTTGGGGGCGGAGTTCATGGACCGAAAGATAATCCTTATCGGGCAGGATCGGATAAGAAAAACTAAGATTTCCACAATGCTCCAGCAGTGTGAATTATCGGATTTTGAGTATTTTCATTTCTCGTCTATTTTCAAAGCAAAGGCTGCTATCTTGGAATGCTCACCATGCCTTGTCCTGATGCAAGTGAAAAAAAAGGATAAGGTAATTGATTTTTCAGGATATATGCAGGAGAATCATGCGCAAGTACCGATAATCCTGATCATGACAACTGAGCGCAGTACTACCCAGACCCTGATGGAAAAGGGGGTCCATCATGTGATGCACCCGGAGCATATCAACCAAGTCTCACTCATGCATGTTGTCCTGGCAGCGATCGAACAGAAACGTGTTGAAAATGAGCTGCGCTCACGGGACGCAATATTACAGGCAGTCAATTATGCGGCGGAGGTGTTTCTTTCCCGTTTAGATTGGGAATCACGGATAAATGATGTGCTGGTGCGCTTGGGCAGCGCTACTGGCTCAGACCGCGTATATATCTATAAAAATGAAATACACCAGGAGGTCGGACTGGTTTCTAAGCTGCAGGCGGAATGGACCACAACAGGTGTTCAACCATTGAAGGGTTTTTCGGAAGCCAGCGGAAATGAGTATCGGGCATCTGGATTCCAACGCTGGTTGGAAGTGTTGAAGAGAGGTGAGATGATCTTCAACAACGTGCTAGATTTGCCGCCTGAAGAACAACCTCATTTGTTAAAAATGGATGTTCGCTCACTGGCAGTAGTTCCGATATTTACTGATCAACTATGGTGGGGTTTCATTGGTTACGACCAGTGCTGTCAGGATAAGAATTGGTCATCTATTGAAGTGGATGCCCTGAAAACTGCCGCGAAAATACTTGGGGCTGCGATTGCGCGCCAGGACGCGGAAACAAGGTTAACACATCTTGCAACACACGATTACCTGACCAACCTTCCCAACCGCATGCTCCTGGAAGACCGCTTTGTGTTGGCCGTTGCCCGGGCTGAACGGAGCGGAAAAAAGTTTGGCATTATTGCCATTGATCTGGATAAGTTCAAGCTCGTCAATGACGCCCACGGTCACCCATTTGGAGACAAGGTGTTGGTTGAAGTAGCCTGGCGGCTATCAGAAGCTGTCCGCAGTAGTGATACCTGTGCCCGTGTGGGCGGAGATGAATTCACGGTACTGGCGGAAGGGATAAACAATAAGAAGGACCTTCGGCGCGTGATGGAAAAACTTACCCAATCTATGAAACCTGAGATCTCGATCGATGGGAAGCAGGTTTTACTAACAGCCAGCATGGGTGCGAGCATCTATCCCAACCACGGCACACAAATGGAACAATTAATGAAAGCGGCTGATATTGCCTTATACCAGGTGAAAGATGTTTATTCGGGCAGTAAAATATTTATTGATAAGCAGATTTCATGGCTGAAAGAATAATAAATTATTTGTTGAGGATAACGAAGCAGGGTGGTTAAAGCGTTCATCTCAATGAGTTAGTGGTCAAAAAGAAGTTTTCACAAACCGAGTTTTTAAAATGGTTTACTATTATCCCTAGTAAAGATATCATTTTTCGTTAATCAAGGAGAAAGTATGGAGTGTAAGCAATCATCCAACTTACAAAAATGCAACTGTTCCTACGAACCGTGCTCGAGGAAGGGTATCTGCTGCGATTGTATCAGCTATCACTTGCGTATGCGTGAATTGCCTGCCTGTTGTTTCCCGGATGACGCGGAGCGCACGTTTAACCGTTCATTTGAGCATTTTGCTCAATTAGTGGCATCTGGCAAAGTCTAATTGATCGTACCCAATGAAACCGAAAGGGTAGCAGTAATCGCTGCTCTTTATTCATGATCAGTGGATCAAAATTATCTGACTCTGCCTGACAAGGAAATTCAACAATTTATAAAAAATGTTAAATCGTTTATACTTGTCCCGGTGAAAATTATGTTTGAAATTAAAGATAAAAAGAAAATCGCACCGGATATTTATCGCTTAGAAGTCTATGCCCCACTGGTCGCGAAAAAATTCCTTGCTGGTCAATTCATTGTTCTGCGTCCGTTAGAGACGAGTGAACGAATTCCGCTAACTGTCATGCGGGCAGATGTTGAAAATGGAACGATCAGGTTGGTTGTCAAAGCGATTGGATTATCCACCAAACAATTATGCGGCTTAAATATAGGGGACACTGTCGCCGATCTGCTTGGTCCGTTAGGCCAACCGTCAGAAATCGACACATTCGGTACTGTCGTAATCGTTGGCGGTGGAGTGGGATCGGCGGTGTCCTTTGCGGTAGCGGAATCTTTGAGGAATGCGGGCAACCGCGTTATTTCCATCATTGGCGCCCGCAATAAAGATTTCATGATCTTAGAGGACGATTTCCGAGCGATCTCAGATGAATTGTATGTGATGACAGATGACGGCTCCTACGGAAAAAAGGGATTTGTTACCAAGCAGTTGATTGACCTGTATGAGCAGGGAAGAACTTTAGACCGAGTAATCACGGCTGGCCCGATACCGATGATGCGCATTATTTCGGATATCACCCATGAACATAAAACACCAACGATCGTTAGTTTGAATCCCATCATGATAGATGGAATCGGGATGTGCGGCGGATGCCGTGCATTGGTTGGCGGCAAGATCGTCTTTGTGTGTGTGGATGGACCTGAATTTGACGCTCATCAGGTGGATTTCGACAGCCTTATTCGTCGCAATAACGCCTATCGAAATATTGAAATAGAAAAAGAACATGCATGCCGCTTGGACGCACACATCGAGGAAAACGTGAAAAATGAATGAACTTCCCCTCAAAGAACGTATGAAGATTAATCGCCATCCGATGCCGGCTCAACTGCCGGAGGAACGGACTGCTAATTTTAATGAGGTAAATATTGGATATTCCCTCCAAATCGCGCAAAAAGAGGCGCAGCGCTGTCTCCAATGCAAAAACGCACCCTGTACAGCGGGCTGCCCGGTGAATGTGCATATTCCCCAATTTCTTACACATATTATTGAGGGAAATCTTTTGGCTGCGGCGGATGTGATCTTGAATGATAATTTCCTGCCAGCCATTTGTGGGCGAGTCTGCCCTCAGGAGACGCTGTGTGAATCAGTTTGTGTGCTGGCTAAGAAAGGAAAGCCGGTCGCGATCGGTAATCTGGAGCGGTTCACAGCAGATTCCACGACCCATCTGCGTTCAGAACGGGAAATGGAAGGCATCGCAAACCCAACTGGAAAGAAAGTGGCGCTGGTTGGTTCTGGGCCGTCCTCATTGGCATGTGCTGGTGATCTGGCACGGTTTGGTCATTCGGTAACGATATTTGAAGCGCTGCATGCTTTCGGAGGCGTGTTGGCGTTTGGTATTCCTGAATTTCGCCTGCCAAAATCTATAGTTAATTATGAAATTGATGTCCTACGCCGCCTGGGTGTGCGATTTGAAAAGAACATTGTTATTGGGGGAACCCTGACATTGAACGAATTGATGAATGGAGAGGGATATGATGCGGTATTTATTGGCGCCGGGGCTGGGCTGCCCTATTTTCTCGGGATTCCGGGTGAAGAATTAGTTGGGATCTATTCCGCCAACGAACTGTTAACTCGGATAAATCTGATGAAAGCATATAAAAAAGAATCTGAAACACCGGTTTTAAGTTATCAGGAAAAGGTTGTGGCAGTTTTTGGGGCAGGAAACACAGCCTTGGATTCGGCACGTACAGCAGTGCGTATGGGCGCGAAGAAAGTGTTTATTATTTATCGACGTTCTGAGGCAGAGATGCCCGCACGAAAAGAAGAAGTAGCGCATGCCAAAGAGGAAGGTGTGGAATTTCTCTTCCTGGCATCACCGCTTGAATTCATTGGGAATGAGGAAGGATGGTTGACTTCAGTAAAGCTCCAGCGGATGGAGCTTGGTGAGCCGGACGAAAGTGGACGGCGCCGACCCCATCCAATCGAAGATTCGGAATTTTCAATGAGAATTGAGATGGCTGTCATCGCTATTGGCAATGGCACCAATCCGCTTCTCCGCAACACTCCTGAGCTTGAATTCACGAAACGCGGAACTCTGAAAGTAAATCAAGGTACATTAGAGACTACGAAGCAAGGTGTATTCGCCGGTGGTGATATTGTCACTGGCGGTGCGACTGTTATCTCAGCGATGGGTGCAGGCCGAAAAGCCGCGCAGTCCATTCACGCGTATTTGTCAGAATCAGAACCTAACGAAAAAAATCCCAGATCTTAGATTTTTGGTGATTTATTATTTTTTAACAATCTTCGATAATGGTTTTCCGTGGTAAATTGCCTGCCGGGTGCGGATGAATTCATTGGTTAATTTAACCATCACTTCATCATTCGGTTTATCACTGAAATAGGCAGTGCGCAGATAAGCATAGTTGATGATTTCCCATGCGACTGCGGCGATCATAGCATTGTCTTCAAGGCCATTGGGTAGATCGGACATCATTTCCTCCTTTAATAATTAGCGTGTTGCACTTGAAATATGCAATCACCCCATATACAATAATTGTAGCATTTTATTGATTTATAGAGATTTATCAATGATTTGAAGCGGAGGAGTCTTATTATGGCAATAAACGTAGGTGTGCTGACAGCTGGTGGGGATACACCTGGATTGAACGCTGCCTTGCGGGGTTTAGGTAAATCAGCTATGTATAAATATGACCTGCAACTGATAGGTTTCTATGATGGATTTCGCGGTTTGCTAAATGACCGCTGTATTATATTAGATGATTCCTCATTGTCAGGTATTCTGACCATCGGCGGCACGATCCTTGGAACCAGCCGGGATAAACCCCGTAAGATGGAGGTAGGGGGAAAAATACAAGACATGCGTGATGCGATGGTGGATACATACCATAAACACCATCTGGATGTGCTGGTTTGTATGGGAGGAGGTGGCACTCAGAAGAATGCCTACGGATTGATGGAAAAAGGACTTAATATCATCACCCTTCCGAAAACGATCGATAATGATATTAACAACACTGATGTCACCCTGGGTTTTGATACTGCCCTGAGTATTGCTACAGATGCGGTAGATCGTCTTCACAGCACCGCGCATAGCCACCACCGCATTATCCTTGTTGAGATCATGGGGCATAATGCGGGCTGGTTAGCGCTTGGAGCGGGTGTTTCTGGAGGTGCGGACGTGATTCTTATCCCGGAGATACCATTTGACACTCAGAAAATTGCTGAGGCAATTCTAGGACGTTCCCGAAGCGGGAAGCACTTCAGTATTATCGCGGTTTCAGAAGGTGCGATGTCCAAGAAAGATCGAAAGCGGGAACAAGAATTAATCAATGAAAAACAGGGTGCGAAGGATAAGAAAGAAAAAGAAAAAGCAAAAAAAGCATTGAATGATTTTAATTCACACCATTCCAATCGCACAATGCGCCTTTCACATAATCTGAAACAACTGACTGGGTTGGAATCCCGAGTAACAATCCTCGGGTATGTGCAGCGCGGTGGTATACCATCCGCACGTGACCGCCTGCTGGGATCAATGCTTGGTGGTTCAGCAGCTGCTCTGATTGCAGAGGGTAAAAGTGGTGTAATGGTCTCTGTTAAAGGACAAACAACCAGACCAGTCAAGTTGGAAACCGTTATCAATAAACGCCGGATAGTTCCCACTGACCATATTTGGGTAAAGACAGCCCGTCGAGTGGGAACCTGCTTAGGCGATTGACAATACCAACAAAGCTTGTGATAAAACTTGACTGAAACAATCGTATTAATTCAGAAAAAATAACATAGAACTCACATGGAACAAGCAGTTGGCAAGTCGATAGAGCGCTTTGATAGTGTGGATAAAGTAACCGGCAAAGCACTTTTTCCCGGGGATATCAACTTCAACAATCAAGTTTTTATGAGCACTCTGTTTTCTCCTTCTCCCCACGCGATCATCAAGCGGGTTGAATTTGCAGACGCGCTGAAAATACCAGGGGTTATTGCTGTTCTTACGGCTGAAGATGTTCCCTTAAATGAATACGGATTGATAACCAATGACCAGCCGGTATTATGCGGGCCGAATTCATCCAAAGCGTATTCGGATCGAACCAGATTTATCGGGGATCAGATTGCATTGGTTATTGCTGAAGATGATCATATCGCAAAAAAAGCTGCACGAATGATTCACATAGAATATCAAGCCCTGGATATTCTCACTGATCCGAATGACGCATTAGATAAAAACGCGGCTATTATTCACCCGGATCGCGATTCAAATATTGTATTTGCGCGGAAAATTAATTTTGGATGTGTTGACAATGCGTTTGATAAGGCAGACATTATTATTGAGAGTGTCTACCATACCCCGGCTCAGGAGCATGTGTTTTTACAACCTGAAGCAGGCATTGCTTATTATGATGAGCAGGATAGGATCACGGTTATCACTGGTGGACAGTGGGCACATGGTGACCAACGGCAGATTGCTCATGCCCTGCAGATGCCAGAAGAAAAGGTCAGGGTGATATATGCTGCGATCGGTGGTGCGTTTGGCGGAAAAGAGGATATATCGGTCCAGATCGGCCTGGCTCTGGCCGTTATGCGGTTGAACGAGATGGGGATACGCAGGCCAGTAAAAACTATCTGGTCTAGAAAAGAATCTATCTTCGGCCATCCAAAGAGACATCCTTTCAAAATACACGCCAAGTGGGGTGTGAAAGCGAATGGGAAGATCACAGTAGCCAGCATGGATATGGTCGCAGATGCGGGGGCGTACGCGTCTTCCACTGAAGCGGTCCTCTCTGTTGCGGCAAGTTTGGCAATCGGCCCTTACTATATCCCTAATGTATATATCCATGCCCGAGCGGTGTACACGAACAATATTCCCAACGGCGCTTTTCGTGCGTTTGGCTCTCCGCAGGTCGCTTTTGCAGCTGAAATGCAGATTAACAAGTTAGCTCATGCGCTGGGTATTGACCCGGTTGAGTTTAGAATGCGGAACCTGATCAAGGAGGGAGAATTGACACCGCTGGGTACGCCGCTCCCCCATGGGATTAGCATTGAAAACGTACTGCGAACATGCGCTACCAAAGCTGGTTGGAAAAATATGGAAAAGGGATGGCAGTTCGGTGAGATGCTAAAGGGGAAGGGGATTGCGAACGGCAGAACAGCAAAAGGTATCGGTATCGCCGTTGGTTATAAGAGTTTTGGCATTCCTCTGGATGAGTGCTGGGCGGCAGTGGAGATATTTGGAGAAGAAAACATTGAAAAAGTGATCGTACGGAATGCCGGTGCGGACCTGGGGCAGGGAGCGCATTCTGTTTATAAGCAATTTGCATCCTCCGCGCTTGGCGTTTCTGATGAAATAATCGAAGTGATTGCATCAGATACATCTACATCAGAAAACTCTGGCTCAGCTTCTGCTTCCAGAATCACCTTCATGACAGGGAACGCGATTCTTGGGGCG
>Ga0209345_10003341_pt1 | contig 16628 bp, 14 predicted proteins | sample Cruoilmetagenom7_FD_187294 | JGI IMG/M metagenome (GOLD analysis project Ga0209345, IMG submission 187294) | Oil polluted marine microbial communities from Coal Oil Point, Santa Barbara, California, USA - Sample 7 (SPAdes) (version 2) | ecosystem: Environmental > Aquatic > Marine > Oil seeps ...
GGGATCGTAGCCATCTGGAAGGCAACGTGATGACCCGCGACATCGTCGCCACGGCCCGCGCCTATGTGCCCGAGATGAAAGAATCCGGTGCCGACATTATCATCGCGCTGTCCCACTCTGGCATCGCAGCTTCGCAAACTGATGAGGGGCTGGAAAACGCCTCGCTTCAACTGGCTATGGTTGACGGCATTGACGCCATCATGGCGGGGCACCAACACTTGGTCTTCCCCGGCCCGAAATATGCAGGCATCGACGGGGTTGATTCCAAAAAAGGCTCCCTGCACGGCAAACCGGCTACGATGGGCGGCTTTTGGGGGTCGCACATGGGTCTGATCGACCTGATGCTGGAGCGCTCGGGCAATGAGTGGCAAATCATCAGCTTCGCCACCGAAGCGCGGTCCATATCTCAACGCAACGCGGATCACTCAACCACCGCATTGGTCAAAAGCCAGCAGAATATACTACAGTCTGTGCAACAGTCGCATGATGAAACGCTTGGATACATTCGTCGCTCAGTTGGCAAAACCGCAGCCCCCTTGCACAGCTATTTTGCGCTAGTGGCCGATGATCCATCGGTTCAAATCGTCTCGGTTGCGCAAAAAAGGTATGTCGCCGAGATGCTGAAGGGCACCGAATATGCTGGCTTGCCGATCTTGTCTGCTGCGGCCCCTTTCAAGGCAGGTGGCCTTGGTGGCCCCGAATATTACACCGATGTGGCGGTCGGCGATGTGGCGATCAAAAACGTCTCCGATCTATCCCTATACCCCAATACCGTTCAGGCGGTAAAAGTAACCGGGGCTCAAGTGAGGGGCTGGCTGGAACGTTCGGCCGGTATGTTCAATCAGGTTGAGGCTGGCAAAACCGATCAGGTTCTGTTGAACCCCGACTTCCCCAGTTACAACTTTGATGTGATCGGCGGGGTGACCTATGAAATCGATATCAGCCAGCCGTCCCGATATAATGCCAAAGGCGGCATGATGGTTGAGGACGCGACCCGCATCGTTAATCTGACGTTTGAGGGCAAGCCCGTCGCTGATGATATGGAATTCGTGATCGCCACCAACAATTACCGTGCGTCAGGTGGCGGAGATTTCCCGGGGGCGATGGGTGACGCCATCATCTTTGAAGCCCCTGACACAAACCGCGATGCGATCGTGCGCTATATTGTCGAGCAAGGCACCATCAACCCGCAAGCCGACGCCAACTGGAGTTTCAAATCCCTGCCCGGCACCACGGTTTTATTTGATACCGGACCAAAGGCGCAGAATTTCATAGATGATGTTCAGGGCGTAGCGATTGAACCTGCGGGCGACGGCCCCGGCGGGTTCGCACGCTTTCGTATCAAGCTGTAATTCTGTTGTCAGCAGGGGTATGATTGCAGATCATTCACTGATATTTCCGGCGCGGTGATCAATCAACGTCCTTCCCCCAGTCACCCGATACATTCCGCCGCCGATAAGGATTGCCACCATCATCCACTCCGCCGACTGATATGTATTGCTATCGTAATTCAGACCTTGCGCCACGAACCAACCAAAGCCCACGCCACAAATTTTTAATGCGCTGGATATACCTGCGCCGCAGGCAACGCGCCGTCAGGCGCACAACAATAGTGCAGCCCATACGGGCTTCATTTTAACACCCCGCCCTTGATCCGCGCTGCAAAAACAACGACATGTAACATGCAACAGGAGAACCGGATGACGAACCAGACCAAAACCGTACAGGATTTCCTCCTCACACGGCGCTCATTTCCCTATAAAACCCTGACCACACCGGCCCCGAACGCCGACGAGTTGGCGCCGCTGCTCACCGCCGCTGCGCGGGTGCCTGATCATGGCAAGCTGGAGCCGTGGCGCTTTGTAATCCTTACCGGCCCTGCGTTGGCCCGCCTTGCACATCTTGCAACCAAACGCGGTGAGGCGCTGGATATTGAGGCCGACAACATCGCCAAAGCCGCCGCCAGCTTTGCAAATGCCCCACTGATTGTCGCCGTCATCGCCAGCCCGAAGGCATCCGGTAAAGTCCCCGAAATCGAACAACTCTATTCGGCCGCCGCCGTTTGCCTGTCGCTGCTAAATGTGGCACTGGCCACAGGATGGGGCGCAAACTGGCTCTCGGGTTGGGCAAGCCATGATCGTGCCTTTCTGACCGAAGGCCTTGACCTTGCGGATTCTGAAACCGTTGCGGGCTTTATCCATATCGGCACAGGTAGAACGCCACCACCCGAGCGCCCGAGACCAGACGTCGAAACACTCACAACATGGGCCGCCAAATGATATTTGCTGATTTTGCCAAAGCCGTTAACCAACTGACAGATCGACGGTTTATACGGGTGTTGTTTTTCGGCATTGCCCTAACCATCGCCCTACTGTTCGGCATCTATGCCTTGTTTTTGGCCGCCATAAACAGTTTAGGTCCCGACGTTCTGGTGCTCCCCCTTGTCGGTGAAATCACATGGGTCAAGGATTTGTTGGGATGGGGATCAATGCTGGTCATGGTGTTGCTGTCATTCTTTTTGATGGTCCCTGTAGCGTCGGCCTTTACGGGGTTGTTTTTGGACGACGTCGCCAAAGCCGTTGAACAAAAATACTACCCTGACCTGCCGCCGGCACCACGCATCCCGTTTCGCGATACCCTGCAGGATACGCTCAACTTTCTTGGGATTTTGATCGGGGCCAATATGCTGGCGGTGATCCTTTACACCGCTTTAAACGTGTTCTCGCCGCTCGCATTTTGGGCGATCAACGGCTATTTGCTGGGGCGTGAATATTTCCAGATGGCCGCAATGCGCCGTTTGGGGCGCGCAGGTGCCAAAGCCCTTGGCAAACAACACCGGTTCGAAATCTGGGGTGCGGGGGTGTTGATGACAGTGCCGCTAACCATTCCGCTGGTGAACCTGCTGATACCGGTTCTAGCGGCTGCCACCTTTACTCATCTATTTCACCGGCTTTCGGGCGGGGTAAAATGATCAAACCAGTCGAAATCCTCGACCTCGATCACACCGCTTAAGATCACCACCATCAAAATGGTCCAAACCACCACCGTGATGGCCGTCACAATCAAGGCGCGCTTTTTAAGTTGCGGATCGACTGGCGCTGACGATGGCGTGCCACGCGCCACTTTGCCGACATCGGCCTGGGTCTTTAGGCGTAGCGGCAACACGATAAACAGCGTCATGAACCACACGATAGCAAATAAAACGAGCGCGGATGTAATCGCCATGGACGTCTATACCTGTTCCAGTTCAACCAGCGTGCCGGTGAAATCTTTGGGGTGTAAGAACAAAACCGGCTTGCCGTGGGCACCGATTTTCGGCTCGCCCGTGCCCAAAACGCGGGCACCTGCGGATTTCAACTTGTCGCGGGCTGCAATGATGTCGTCAACCTCGTAACAGATGTGATGAATACCGCCCGATGGGTTCTTGGCCAAAAATCCGTTGATTGGGCTGTCATCGCCCAAAGGATACAGCAGCTCGATCTTGGTATTGGGCAGTTCTATGAATATCACGGTCACCCCGTGGTCTGGCTCGTCTTGGGGAGCACCCACTTTGGCCCCCAGCGTATCGCGGTATAGGCTAGCCGCGGCCTCAAGATCCGGCACGGCGATTGCAACATGGTTCAGGCGTCCGATCATGGCGGGGCTCCTTTTTTATCTGTTCACAGGCGTTATGAAGCGGCAATTGGGCTTGCGCAAGTCAACACTTGCCGAATGTGCCGACTTGTTAACCTCCCCTTAGGCAATATCGGGATTAACTGTGTTTCATGATTTAATGGGAATAGGGCAATGTTATGGATAAATTCGAGGTAATGAGCATGGATCGCGCTGCCACCGCTGCGCGACCACTTTCGGGGCTGACTGTGCTGGTTGTCGAGGATAGCCGTTTTGCAAGCGAAGCGATGCGGCTTTTGTGTTTGCGATCTGGCGCCCGTATCCGTCGGGCCGATTGTTTGGGCTCGGCGTATAAACACCTGCAGCTTTATCGCCCCTCGGTTGCGGTGGTTGATTTGGGCCTGCCCGATGGCTCGGGCGCTGACCTGATCGAAGAGTTGGCACATGCCACGCCGCGCATTGAGGTCATTCTGGGCATCAGTGGCGATACAGGCCGCAAGAGTGAGGCGCTGGCGGCGGGGGCAAACGGCTTTTTGGCCAAACCGATTGATAGCCTTGGGATGTTTCAACAGGCCATTCTTGCCCACCTGCCCGACAAAGCGCAATCCTATGGCCCGCGTGTGGTGCCGGATGAGACAATCACCCCTGATCCGATTGCGTTTCTTGATGACATTGCGCATGTGGCAGATGTGCTGCTGGCGCGCCCCGATGGGAAAATGCTGGATTATGTTGCCCAGTTCACTTCGGGCATTGCCCGCAGCGCCTATGACGCTCCGCTTGAAGCGGCAGCTATAGCGCTGGCCAATGACCGCGCCAATGGACAGCCGGTTCGAAGTGATGTGCAGCGACTGAACGGTATGTTTAAGGAGCGCCTTGCCGAACACCAAGTGATTTAGTCAGCTCAAAGCGCCGGATCATCCACGACTCTGACCAAACGGGTCAAATCAGACAGGCTTTCTTTTTGTTTTCCACCAGCATCAAAATTTTCCGGCGCAAACCATGTGGAAAAGGCGGACTTCAACGCTGGCCATTCGCTATCGATTGACGCATACCACGCCGTATCCCGATTGCGCCCTTTGGCAATTGCCGCCTGCCGGAAAACCCCCTCATAGCTGAATCCGAGCCGTTCTGCCGCACGGCGCGAGCCCTTGTTCAGGGCATTGCATTTCCATTCATAGCGCCGGTATCCAGCCTCATAGGCCCATTGCATCATCAAAAACATCGCCTCAGACGCAGCGCGACTACGTTGCAGGGGTTTGGCAAAATTGATGTTGCCCACCTCAATGGAGCCCGCCTCGGGGTTGATCCGCAGAAAACTGGCGACCCCCTCGAAATGACCGCTTTCCAGGTTCTTGACCGCATAAAATACCGGATCATTGCCCGCGGTCACATCGCGCACCCAACGGTGATAACCCGCCGCCGACGTAAAGGGCCCATAGGGCAGGAAATCCCAGATCGCATCATCAACGGAATTGGCCCGATGGATTTCAGCCGCATGGGCATCGGCGCTCAGCAATTCCAGCCGCGCATATTTCCCCAAAAGCACCGGTTCAGCGGGGCGCACCGGCACTGACCAACCCTTAACCACTTTGCCCAACCGCATTTCATCCGACATCGCATACACCTCCACTTGCCTCTTGACCCTATGGCAGCTCCTCCCCCCGCGAAACCCTGAAAATGCGCCATTCACACCCAAATTCCGCCACATTCAGAGGGCACATCTTTAGATAAGGGCAGTCACGAAACCCTAATATTCGGAGCCGCAGCCATGCTTAAAAAACTAATCCATATTTCAGATACAGACAGCAGCAATGTCGCGTTTGACTGGGTGGTTCTGGCCGCTGGTATCATATCGTTGGGCTTGGCTATCACCCTGACCGCAACCCACAACGCCAATGCCGCATCACAATCGGCCAGCCCCACAATCGTGATTGCATCAACCACGCATTAGAACAGGGCGCATCTGTGCGATCCGACCAGCACGGAGTTTTTGACATTCTTCAGCGTAAAGCGGCGTTAATCTTGTGGGATCACCCGCAGATGTAATTCGCGCAATTGCTCGTTCATCGGCTCGTTCGGGGCACCCATCATCAAGTCTTCGGCGCGTTGGTTCATCGGGAACATGATGACCTCGCGGATGTTGGCCTCATTGGCCAGCAGCATCACGATGCGATCAATGCCTGCCGCGCACCCACCGTGGGGCGGGGCGCCAAATTTGAACGCATTGACCATGCCACCAAAGCGTTTTTCAACCTCGTCCTTGCCATAACCGGCAATTTCAAAGGCCTTGAACATGATCTCGGGTTTGTGGTTTCGGATCGCACCGGACACCAGTTCATAGCCGTTGCACGACAGGTCATACTGATAGCCCAGCACATCCAGCGGGTCGCCATCCAGCGCTTCCATGCCGCCTTGGGGCATCGAGAACGGGTTGTGTTCAAAATCAACCCGACCAGTTTCCTCGTCCCGCTCGTAAATCGGGAAATCTACGATCCACGCGAATGCAAAGCGATCTGTATCGGTCAGACCCAACTCATCGCCAATCACGGTGCGGGCCTTGCCTGCCACGGTTTCAAACGCCTTGGGTTTGCCCGCCAGGAAGAACGCGGCATCCCCGACCCCAAGCCCCAGTTGTTGACGAATAGCCTCGGTGCGCTCGGGGCCGATATTTTTGGCCAGCGGTCCCGCAGCTTCCATGCCTTCCCCCTGATCGCGCCAGAAAATATACCCCATGCCCGGCAGACCTTCGCCTTGGGCAAATTTGTTCATCCGGTCACAGAATTTACGGCTGCCCCCTTTGGGCGCTGGGATGGCGCGAATTTCGGTGCCCTCGTTTTCCAGCAAGGACGCGAAAATCTTGAAACCAGAGCCGCGGAAATGATCCGACGTGACTTGCATTTTGATCGGGTTGCGCAAATCGGGTTTGTCAGTGCCATACCAAAGGGCGGCGTCCTTATAGGAAATCTGCTCCCATTCGGTATCGACTTTGCGCCCGTTGCCAAACTCTTCAAACACGCCCTGAATAACCGGCTGAATGGTGTCGAACACATCCTGCTGGGTGACGAACGACATTTCAAGATCGAGCTGGTAAAAATCGGTCGGCGAGCGATCGGCACGCGGGTCTTCGTCGCGAAAACACGGCGCGATTTGGAAATATTTATCATAGCCCGACACCATGATCAGCTGTTTAAACTGCTGCGGCGCTTGCGGCAGCGCGTAAAACCTACCGGGATGCAAACGCGACGGGATCAGAAAATCCCGTGCGCCCTCGGGGCTGGACGACGTAATGATCGGCGTTTGGAATTCGCGAAACTCTTTGTCCCACATCCGCTTGCGCATCGATGCCACCACGTCGCTACGCAGCTTCATGTTATTTTGCAGCTTTTCGCGGCGCAGATCGAGGTAGCGATATTTAAGGCGGGTTTCTTCAGGGTATTCCTGCTCACCAAACACCATCAACGGCAACTCGTCTGCAGCACCCAACACCTCGATATCGCGGATAAACACCTCGACTTCGCCAGTCGGAATTTTCGTGTTGATCAGGCTTTCATCGCGCGCCATCACATTGCCATCAATCCGGATGCACCATTCCGAGCGCACCTTTTCGATCTCGGCAAACACCGGACTGTCAGGGTCCGCCATCACCTGCGTGATACCGTAATGGTCCCGCAAATCGATGAACAAAAGCCCGCCGTGGTCGCGCACACGATGCACCCAGCCGGACAGGCGCACTGTGTCGCCTACATTGGATTTGTTTAGTTCGGCGCAAGTGTGGCTGCGATACGTGTGCATTTTTCGCCCCTTCAGGGTAATTTTCAATTTGTGCCGATACACCGTGCAAACGCACCAAAGTCAAGGGTCTGCCGCCCCATTCTCGCCTTATCCGGCCCCGATCGGGCAATAGACGACACGCTTTTTTCGCGCTATCACTATATTTACCGAAAATTTTACGGATGTAATCGCTTTGGGGCGAATATTTATAAGAAGAAATAACTGGGCGTATTTTGCCGTTTTGGGGAAACAATGTGGGATCGATTGCTTGACCGACTGCTAAGGCGTTTACTGAACCAAGGCACATTGCAGGTCACATTTGCCGATGGCAATGTGAAAAACTACGGCGATGGCACGGGCGCTCCGATTGGCATCACCTTCACCAACGCCACTGTGACGCGCAAGTTGATCCTAAATCCGGAACTGGCCTTGGGTGAGGCCTATATGGACGCGACCCTAACCATTGCGGACGATAATCTGCTCGGGATGCTGACCTTGCTGATGCAAAACGCCCAAAACGCCGATCTGGGTTGGTTGCAGGCCACAGCGGCCACCGCTCGGCGGTCTTTGCGCCGCTGGGCCCAGCACAATCCGCTGCACATCGCCAAACGCAATGTCGAGCACCATTATGATTTATCCGTTGAACTGTATGATCTGTTTTTGGACGCGGACAAACAATACACCTGCGCCTATTTCCCAAACCTCGACATGACGCTTGAGGCCGCTCAAGACGCCAAAAAGGCGCATATCGCCAAGAAATTGATGATCAAACCGGGGATGAAGGTTCTGGATATCGGATGCGGTTGGGGCGGCACCAGCCTGACCTTGGCGCGGGACTATGGCGCGCAGGTGGTCGGTGTCACCCTGTCCGAAGTGCAACTGAACCATGCGCGGGCCGAGGCCGAGGGGCTGTCGGAGCAGATCGAGTTTCGCCTGACCGATTATCGCGACGTCGCCGACGCATTCGACCGCATCGTCGTGGTGGGCATGCTGGAACATGTGGGGCAACCACAGTATCGCACATTTTTTCGCCAGATTCGCCGCAACCTGAAACCGGACGGCATCGCGCTGGTGCATACCATCGGGCGCTCCACTCCGCCTGGCGCCTTGTCGCCGTGGTTTAACAAATATATTTTCCCCGGCGGCTATTCTCCGGCGATGTCCGAAGTGATGCGCGAGGTCGAGAAATCCGATCTGTTCGCCACAGATGTCGAGGTTTGGCGCATGCACTACGTCAAAACCCTGCAACATTGGCGCGCGCGGTTCGAATCAAACATCGACCCCATTCGTGCCCTTTATGACGACCGTTTTTGTCGGATGTGGCGGTATTATCTAATTGCCTCCGAACTCAGCTTTTCGGTGCTGGGTATGGTGGTGTTTCAGTTCCAGATCAGCCGCGATCAGATGGCCGTTCCGCTGACCCGCAACTATATGTTTGACGCATAGGCCTTGCGCCCCACGACGGCATGACTATAACCCGCAATAATTTGCCTTTGGGGGTCTGCCACATGCCAAAAAGAACTGACATAAAATCCATCATGATCATCGGCGCTGGCCCTATTGTTATTGGGCAAGCCTGCGAGTTTGACTATTCCGGTGCCCAAGCCTGTAAAGCGCTGCGCGAAGAGGGCTACCGAGTCATTTTGGTCAACTCCAATCCCGCCACCATTATGACCGACCCCGAATTGGCCGACGCCACCTACATCGAGCCAATCACCGCCGAAATGGTCGCCAAAATCATCAAACACGAGCGCCCCGACGCGCTGCTGCCCACTATGGGCGGGCAAACCGGCCTGAACACCGCGTTGGAACTCGCCGATATGGGCGTGCTGGAAAAATACAACGTCGAGCTGATCGGCGCCAACCGCGAAGCCATTGAAATGGCTGAAGATCGCAAACTGTTTCGCGAGGCAATGGACCGTCTGGGGCTTGAAAACCCGCGCGCCACAATCGCCGAAAACATCGAGGACTGCATGGCGGCCCTTGACGACATCGGCCTGCCTGCCATCATCCGCCCTGCCTTTACACTGGGCGGCACTGGCGGCGGGGTGGCCTATAACCGCGATGATTTCATCCATTTTTGCACCACGGGGCTTGATGCGTCACCCGTCAGCCAAATCCTGATTGATGAATCCCTGCTTGGTTGGAAAGAATACGAAATGGAGGTGGTGCGCGACACCGCCGACAACGCCATTATCGTCTGCGCAATTGAAAACGTGGACCCGATGGGTGTGCACACAGGTGATTCCATCACCGTCGCCCCTGCCCTGACCCTGACCGACAAAGAATACCAGATGATGCGCTCGGCCAGCATTGCGGTGCTGCGCGAAATCGGTGTCGAAACCGGTGGGTCGAACGTGCAATGGGCGGTGAACCCGGCGGATGGACGCATGGTGGTGATCGAGATGAACCCGCGTGTTTCGCGCTCCTCGGCGCTCGCCTCCAAGGCAACGGGCTTCCCGATTGCCAAAATCGCTGCCAAACTGGCGGTTGGCTATACGCTGGACGAGCTGGACAACGATATCACCAAAGTGACGCCCGCGTCCTTTGAGCCGACCATCGATTATGTGGTTACCAAAATCCCGCGCTTTGCCTTTGAGAAATTTGCAGGCGCCGATGCGCTGCTGTCGACCGCGATGAAATCGGTCGGCGAAACCATGGCAATTGGCCGCACCATCCACGAATCCTTGCAAAAAGCACTGGCATCGATGGAAACTGGCCTGACCGGATTTGACGAAGTCGAGATCGAGGGTGCGCCCGACAAGGCCGCCGTGATCAAGGCCATCAGCGCTCAAACCCCTGACCGGATGCGCACCATAGCTCAGGCTATGCGTCACGGGCTGTCTGATGATGAAATCCACGCCGTCACCAAGTTTGACCCCTGGTTTCTGGCCCGCATCCGCGAGATTATCGAGACCGAGGAGATCATCAGAACCGCTGGCCTGCCAAACAATGAACAGGGCTTGCGCAAACTGAAAATGATGGGCTTTTCCGATGCCCGTCTGGCCAACCTGACCAATCAGACCGAGAGCTCTGTGCGCAAAGCACGTCTGGCCGCGGGCATCACTGCCGTTTTCAAACGCATTGACACCTGTGCCGCCGAATTTGAGGCGCAAACCCCCTATATGTATTCCACCTACGAGGCCCCCGCGATGGGCGATGTGGAATGCGAAGCACGGCCGTCTGACAAGAAAAAAGTCGTGATCCTTGGCGGTGGCCCGAATCGCATCGGCCAAGGCATCGAGTTCGACTATTGCTGCTGCCACGCCTGTTACGCCCTGACCGATCAGGGCTATGAAACCATCATGATCAACTGCAACCCCGAAACCGTGTCGACCGATTACGACACTTCGGACCGGTTGTATTTTGAACCCGTCACCTTTGAACATGTGATGGAAATTCTGCGGGTCGAACAGGAAAACGGCACCCTGCACGGCGTCATCGTGCAATTTGGTGGCCAAACCCCGCTGAAACTGGCCAATGACCTGGAGGCTGCGGGCATCCCGATTTTGGGCACCACCCCCGACAGCATTGATCTGGCCGAAGACCGCGAACGGTTTCAGGCGCTGGTCAATGATTTGGGTCTGTTGCAACCCAAAAACGGCATCGCAAGCACCGACGCCCAAGCGCTGGAAATTGCCGGCGAAATCGGCTTCCCGCTGGTGATCCGCCCATCTTACGTTCTGGGTGGTCGCGCCATGGAAATTGTCCGCGATATGGCCCAACTTGAGCGCTACATCGCCGAGGCTGTGGTGGTCTCGGGCGACAGCCCCGTGCTGCTGGACAGCTACTTGTCTGGCGCGATCGAAATGGACGTGGACGCGCTGTGTGATGGCAAAGAGGTGCATGTCGCGGGCCTGATGCAACATATCGAAGAGGCTGGCGTGCATTCGGGTGATAGCGCCTGCTCGCTGCCGCCCTATTCGCTGCCAAAGGACATCATCACCGAGGTCCACCGCCAAACCCGTGCACTTGCGCTGGCGCTGAATGTGGTTGGCCTGATGAACATCCAGTTCGCGGTCAAAGACGGTCTGGTTTACCTGATCGAGGTCAATCCTCGCGCCTCGCGCACCGTGCCGTTTGTAGCCAAAGCCACCGACAGCGCGATTGCGTCAATCGCCGCACGGATTATGGCGGGTGAGCCGCTCTCCAACTTCCCGATGCGCCCGCCTTATCCCGAAGGCGCGACACCTGACACCACGCTGCCATTTGCCGACCCGATGTCGCTGGCCGATCCAAACATGCCGTGGTTTTCTGTCAAAGAAGCGGTGCTGCCGTTCGCCCGTTTCCCCGGTGTTGATACCATCCTAGGCCCTGAAATGCGCTCCACCGGCGAGGTCATGGGCTGGGACCGCTCGTTCGCATTGGCGTATCTGAAGGCGCAGATGGGCGCGGGCGTGGTGCTGCCGACCGAAGGCGTCGTGTTCATTTCGATCAAGGACATGGACAAAACGGCCGAAATGGCCAGCACGGCGCATGTGCTGATCGAACTGGGTTTCAGCATCATCGCCACCCGTGGCACCGGCAACTGGTTGGTTGAAAACGGGGTTGTCTGCGAAATCGTGAACAAAGTCTACGAGGGCCGCCCCAATATCGTAGACCGGATGAAAGACGGCGAAATCGCCTTGGTGATGAACACCACCGAGGGCGCGCAAGCGGTCGACGACAGCCGCGAAATCCGCTCTGTGGCGCTGAACTCTGGGATGCCGTATTTCACCACGGCGGCTGCCAGCCATGCGGTGGCGCTGGCGATGAAATCACGCGAAGAAGGCGAGTTGGGGGTTAGGTCGTTGCAGGGGTAAACATTTTGATCTGATTGACCTATTCTCTGGACTAATCAACAGTAATCACAGTTCGATGGATGCAAGGATACACGATGCCCCCTGCAAAATTCCTGAAATGGTTGATCCTTCTGATCGCATCCCTGTTCTACCTTTTTGAGTTTGTAGCGCGTGTGGAACCTAGCCTGGCCAGCAAAGGCATTGCCGATTATTTCAATCTGTCCAATGGTGAATTTGGCACCTTAGCAAGCCTGTTTTTCTGGGTCTATGCGCCAATGCAGCTGGTTGTCGGGCTAATGCTGGATCGCTTTGGTGCACGGCGACTTGTGCCTCCAGCAATTTTGGTTTGTTCAACCGGCGTTATCATTTTTGGCACGGCAACAAGCCCCGCGATGGCAGGAATAGGACGGATGGCAACGGGTCTGGGGGCCTCTTTTGCATTTGTTGGGGCATTATATGTTGTCAATCATTGGTTCCGCCCTGAACGTTTTGCATTATTATCGGGGCTTGTTAATGCAATCGGGATGCTTGGCACAGCTATTGGCGCTGTGATGCTAACGTCGGCAATATCAGCCAATGGTTGGCAACATGTCTTGGTTTCAACGGGCATTGCTGGGAGTATCTTGTTTATAATAGCATTGATCTTCATACGTGATGCACCTGTTGCACACACTGACGACAAACAACCTATTGGGTTTCTTACGCCGCTTGCCGCCATAATTAAAGATGGACGTATATGGCTGATCGCAATCATTGGAATGTTATATTACATGCCAGTGAATGTATTCGGGAGCTTGTGGGGGAGTGCAGAACTATCAGCGGACCATAGCCTGAACCCATTTCAGGCAGAAACGGCTGTATCTTCAATTTTCCTTGGGTTGGCGGCTGGTAGTGTGTTTTCGGGCTGGTTGTCCGACCATCTAGGTCACCGTAAATGGATAATCGTTATTGGTGCCTTTTTAACGGCTATCAGCTTTACACTAGCGATATATATCGCCTCAGAATCAGTGGCGCTTTTGTCTGTTTTGCTGTTTATCAGCGGCTTTTTTGGTAGCGGTCAAATGCTTGCATTTTCCATTGCAAAAGAAAGCCACCCTGCAGCTTACTTCGGTACAATAATTGCATTTACCAATATGATCGGGATTGGTGGTGCATTGGTGTTTCAACCGCTTGTCGGCGAGATTATTGACTATAGCGAAGGCCAATTCGGCTTGGCGATGCTGACAATTCCGGCAAGTTTACTGGCAGCTGGATTGCTCGCAATTCTGTTAAAAGAATTTAGGCATCCGGATCACATATCTTGACGGAGGTTAGGCCATTGCAGGGACAAGTACCGCCTCGGAAAAAAACGCTCCCGTAGATCTACAGGTGTGAATGTCTGGAGCCCCGTGCAAGCCTAAACCCAGCCGCCCGCCCCGTTAACCCCACCATCCGGTGATTTTCCGCATATGGAATTCATATTCCCCAAACAGCCCAGATTCCCCGTATTAACTGACGATTTGCACCCTTTCCCCACAATCCCCTTGCTTTCCGTTTAACACATATGTATTTGTGAATATGTATTCACCCACACGGCACCAAAGTGCCCGCTCAACCCAAAAGGAATCCGTTATGTCTTCTGAACGCGCTGTGCTGGCATTTGCCGGCATCATGGTCATCGCATCCCTGCTGCTGACCCACTATGTCCACCCGAATTTTGTCTGGCTGACTGTTTTCGTTGGGGCCAACCTGTTTCAATCTGCCTTCACCGGGTTCTGCCCGGCTGGAAAAGTCTTTCAAAAACTGGGATTCAAATCCAGTGACGGCAGCTGCTGCTAAATATTTGAATTGGCGCGTTTATCGTTTGTGAAATACCGCAACCGATAAGCGTGCTTTTTGCATTTCGGCGGGGGTATTCAGCGACCAATACTGGATAGCGACAATCATTCGACTCGGCAACATCCGCGTCATAGGTGGCGGCCCAATTGCCATATAGGTCAATCGAATCCTGCAGTGTTTTCAGGGCATAGGCCGCGTTCAGTTCCGATTTTTGTCACCTATTGTGCGCGCCTACTGATCAATGCGAATCTTCTTCGAGATGCAGCTTCATATTCATCAAAACATGCTGCAATGCCGAGGTTTCACGTAATAGCCGCTTGGCTTCATTGACGGTGATAATCCCATCCTCAATCGACTGGCTGTATTCGGACATTAGCATGGCGAACCGCTGTGACAAGGCAACCACATCCGCATTGACGCCGCCCGCCAACGGGGCATTGCGTTTCTCCTGATCAAAGCTAATCGTCACCCCGCTCAAATCCGCCAAAGCAGATGTGACATGCGGATACTTCGCCTCTTTCTCAAGCGCCGCCGCTGCATCCAATGGCATAAACCGGTCAGCGTGTTCCACCGCGCCAGAATAATAGCGGCCAAGCGTCGCTTTGGATTTGCCCGTCAATTCACTGGCCGTTTCGATCCCGACATCCTTGACCAACGCTTCGGTGTGTTTCTTTAGATAAGTCTTTACGTCAACCATTTAACGAATCCTCTTTCGTGCAGCGGCTATGGATAGGGGGAAATACCCTGCCCTTTTCCCATTAATCATTTTGCACAGGTTTGTCATAAATAAATCCAATCCCGCGTTTTGGGATCGTAGCGAGTAACTGGCGCACCCAGCGTTGGTTGGGTGGGGGGCATCGTGCTTCTGTTGTGTGGGAGTAATGGGGCCAGAGCAATCTGGCAACCGCGCGGTGGCCCTTTTTAGTTTGTAATAGTATTCGAGGCTCGGACTATCCGCAGGTGTAACGCCAAGTCCGGGCCTCACCTTACCGTCAAACAGATGTGGCGTATCTGGGCTTGCATACCAGCGCGACTGCGGGCAAAAATGCGCCCATGGCAAAGCTCTATTTTCACTACTCCACAATGAACGCTGGCAAATCGACGATTTTGTTGCAGGCCTCGTATAATTATCGTGAACGCGGCATGGACACCTATCTGATGACCGCCCGTCTGGACAACCGCGCGGGCGCTGCACGGATTGCGTCGCGCATTGGCATTGATGATGTTGCCGACACCTTTGAGGTGAATGAGGATTTGTTCACCAAGATCAAGGCACGGCTTGAGACAGGGCCATGTGCTTGTGTGTTCATCGACGAAGCCCAGTTTTTGCAAAAAGAGCAGGTCTGGCAATTGGCCCGCGCGGTAGATGATTTGCGGATACCGATCATGTGTTACGGTCTGCGGGTCGATTTTCAGGGCGAGCTGTTTCCGGGGTCAGCCGCCCTATTGGCCTTGGCCGATGAAATGCGCGAGGCCCGCACCATTTGCCATTGCGGCAAAAAGGCCACGATGGTGGTGCGTCAGGATAATGATGGCAAGGTTTTGATGGATGGCGATCAGGTGCAGATCGGTGGCAATGAAAGCTATGTGTCGCTGTGTCGCAAACACTGGCGCGAGGCCACGGGTGATCTGGGCTAAACTCACCACACTTTATGGCTGTTTCTCCCCGAAAGCTGGCTTTCAAACCCTATTTGGCACCGCAACCCCGTTAAAGAAAGCTCGCAAATTCTCGACGGCCATCATCCCCATATTGGCCCGCACTTCTTCGGCATTGGTGCCCAGATGCGGCAGTAAAACCACGTTGTCCAGCGCCAGCAGATCTTCGGGCACATGCGGTTCTTGCTCGTAAACATCCAGCCCTGCCCCCGCAATATGGCCTGCGGTCAGCGCCGCAATCAGCGCGGCTTCGTCCAGAACATCGCCGCGCGAAATATTCACGAGGTAGGCATGGGGTTGCATTTTGCCCAGCGCCGCAGCGTCGATCAAATGGTGGGTTTCAGGACTGCCCGGAACCGCAACCACCACCACATCCGCCGCCGCCATCACCTCGGCCAAAGATCCAAGCTGACGGGCTGGAACGCCGACGTCTGAAACCTGCGAGCGGTTGTGGAATACCACATTCATCCCAAATCCGGCCTGACAGCGCTGCGCAATCGCCTTGCCAATCCGCCCCATGCCGACAATCCCGACAGTCTTGCCGCCAATATGCAGCCCCAGCATTTGCACCGGATGCCATCCCGTCCATTTACTGCTGCGCACCAATCGTTCGCCTTCGCCAGCACGACGTGCCGCCATCAAGATCAACGTCATGGCGATATCGGCCGTAGCATCGGTCACAGCTCCTGGCGTGTTGGTCACGGTAATGCCCTTGGCCGCGGCCGCCGCTACATCAATGTGGTTATACCCGACCCCAAAATTTGCCAATATTTTGCAGCGCGGCGTGTCCACACGCCCGATTACACCTGCCGTAAACCCATCACCAAGCGTTGGCAACACAGCGTCATAGGCCACCAGTGCCATGGCGGCATCCTCCTCTGACATGGGCTGGGTGGTGGGGCGTAGCGTCACCTCAAATTCGGCGTTCAAGGCGTCCATGACGGTTTTCGGTAAAGCCCGTGATACCAGTAAATTCGGCATCAATGCATC
>Ga0209345_10003343_pt1 | contig 16627 bp, 14 predicted proteins | sample Cruoilmetagenom7_FD_187294 | JGI IMG/M metagenome (GOLD analysis project Ga0209345, IMG submission 187294) | Oil polluted marine microbial communities from Coal Oil Point, Santa Barbara, California, USA - Sample 7 (SPAdes) (version 2) | ecosystem: Environmental > Aquatic > Marine > Oil seeps ...
GTATTCCGAGGCCTATGTGCCCTTCTGCGGTCATGCGGTGATCCAGGAGATGGCCCGCAGCGACATCGACGCGCCCGATCCGATGGCCCCCATCGTGGCGGCGCGCCAGCCGTCGGCCCGGATGGACGCTTTCGTTGCGACGCTGATCGACGAGATGGCGCAAAACCTGCTGCCTTTGCCAGCGCAGCCTTGACCCCGCGCGCCCCAGCCCCGACATAGAGACCAAGCCAGTTCGCGCGAGACCTGCGGACCAAGCGACCGTCGAAAGGTCAAGAAGGACCATCCATGCCCGATCCCAATCCCGCCGCCCTTGAATTCCTGCTGTCGCGCCGGTCGCGCCCGGCCAAAACGCTGGGCCTGCCGGTGCCGACGCCGGACCAGTTGCTGCCGATCCTGACCGCCGCCGCGCGCAGCCCCGATCATGGCAAGCTGGAGCCATGGCGTTTCATCGTGCTGGAAGGGGCGGCGCTGCGCCGTCTGGGCGATCATGCCCGTGCCCGCGCCACCGATCTTGGTCTGGACAATGAACAGGCCGACAAGGGCGCGCAGCAATTCGAGACCGGCCATCTGGCCGTGGCCGTGATCGAGGTGCGCAAACCATCCGAGAAAATCCCCGAACTGGAGCAGACCTATGCCGTGGGCGGCGTGTGCCTTGCGCTGCTGAACGCGGCGCTGGCCAGCGGCTGGGGGGCCAACTGGCTGTCAGGCTGGCCCAGCCATGACCGGGGGTTCATGGCGCAGGCGCTTGATCTGGCGGCGCATGAACGTATCGCGGGGTTCATCCATATCGGCACCGAAACGAGCGTTCCGCCGGACCGTCCGCGCCCGGATCTGGCGCAGATCGTGACATGGTGCAGGTCGTGACATGGGGATCACGCTGATCCTGTCCAGCTTTTTCAGGGCCCTGCGGCAGTTGGGCGACAGCCGCCTCTCGCGGGTGCTCTGGCTGGGGATCGGGCTGGCGCTGGTCCTGCTGGCGCTGGCCTCGGCCGGGGTGCAGGCGCTGCTGCTGTGGTGGGCGGGCGATGGTATCACCCTGCCCTGGATCGGTGAGGTCACGTGGATCGCCACGCTGGCCGGATGGTCGGGTCCCGTCGTGATGATCCTGCTGTCGGTCGTGCTGATGGTGCCTGTCGCCTCGGCCATGTCGGCGCTGTTTCTGGACAGGGTCGCGGATGCGGTCGAGGTGCGGCACTATCCGCAGGCGGGACAGGCGCGCGCCGTTCCCTTTGTCGAGGCGTTGCGCGACTCGATCGGCTTTCTGGGTGTGATGATCGCCGCGAATATCGTGGCGCTGATCCTCTATCTGATCTTCTCGCCTGTGGCGCTGTTCATCTTCTGGGGGCTGAACGGCTATCTGCTGGGACGTGAATATTTCACCCTTGTGGCGATCCGTCATCTGGGCCGCGAGGGGGCGGCGCAGATGCGCAAGCGCAATGGTGCGACGGTCTGGCTGGCAGGGGTGCTGATGGCGATGCCGCTGTCGATCCCGCTGGTGAACCTTGCGGTGCCGGTGCTGGGTGCGGCGACGTTCACCCATCTGTTCCACGGGCTGCGCCTGAAAGGATAAGGGCGACGGACAGGTCAGCCCATCCGTCGGCCGGTTGTCCTTACTCGCGCGGGGCCATGCGGTTGAACCAGTCGATGTCGCGCACCGTCAGGGTTCCCGAGATGATCACATAGGCGATGATTGCCCAGAGGATCAGGGCGATGACCGTGGTGATCAGCGCGCGCTTTTTCAACTGCGGGTGATGCGGTGCGCCCGCGTGGGTGCCGTGCACGATCTCTCCGACGTCGCCTTGCGTCTTGAGCCGGATCGGCAGCACCACGAGGAAGGTCAGGAACCACAGGACGGCATAGAGGACCAGAGCGGAGGTGACAGCCATCAGACCTGCTCCAGCTCGACCAGGCAGCCGTTGAAATCCTTGGGATGCAGGAACAGGACCGGCTTGCCATGGGCGCCGATCTTGGGCTCTCCGCTTCCCAGGACCCGCGCGCCGGTGGATTTCAGATGGTCGCGCGCGGCGATGATGTCATCGACCTCATAGCAGATGTGATGAATGCCGCCGGCGGGGTTCTTTTCGAGGAAACCCTTGATCGGGCTGTCCTCGCCCAGCGGATAGAGCAGTTCGATCTTGGTGTTGGGCAGTTCGATGAAGATCACGGTCACGCCGTGATCGGGTTCGTCCTGCGGTGCGCCGACCTTGGCGCCCAAAGCATCGCGATACTGCGCCGCTGCGGCCGAAAGGTCCGGCACGGCAATGGCGACATGGTTGAGGCGGCCGATCATGGGCAACTCCTGTTTCTGGACGATCCGTGACCCGGATATGGCCTGCCAAGCCGGTTTAAGCAAGACGAACCGGGGCGGCATCCGCGCGCAGGTGTGACGTTAACGCCATCTTAGGGATGACCGACACAGTCTGGAGAGCGAGTCGCATTCCCTCCCGCCCCCCTGCTCGCCGGATGAAAGGATCACTTCATGGATGACCGCTATCCCTTTTCGACGCTGCGCTTTCCGTCGCCTGCGCGGCCATTGCTGGGCCTGACCGTGCTGCTGGTCGAGGACAGCCGCTTCGCCTCTGAGGCGATGCGCCTTTTGTGCATGCATTCAGGCGCGCGGATCCGGCGGGCGGATTGCCTGCGCTCGGCCCGCAGGCATCTGCAGGTCTATCGTCCCTCGGTGCTGATCGTCGATCTGGGGCTGCCCGACGGATCGGGGATCGAGCTGATCGACGAGGCGCATGCCGCGTCGCCGCGGATCGGGGTGATCCTCGGCATCAGCGCGGACGACCATGCGCGCGGGATGTGCCTTGCCGCCGGGGCGGATGGTTTCCTTGAGAAGCCCTTGCAATCGCTGAATATCTTTCAGGCGGAAATCCTGCGGCACCTGCCCGCCGACCGCCAGCCCAGCGGACCGCGCCGCCTGCAGGACGAGGTCGTCTGTCCCGACAGTATCGCCTATCGGGATGACATGGCGCATATCGCCAGTCTTCTGGGGTCGGGCGAGGATGCGGGCGTTCTGGACTATGTGACCCGGTTTCTGGAAGGGGTGGCGGTATTGGCCGGGGACCGCGCCCTGCTGGAGGCGAACAGGTCGCTGCGCCACGCCCATGACAGCGGGCAGCCGCTGTGCTCGGACCTGGCGACGCTGGCCGGGCTGTTGCAGGAGCGTCTGGCCGACCGGGTCGCGATCTGACCGGGGCGATGGCGCGGAAAAAACGCGCGCGAAGGCCGCCTTGGGCGGATTGCCCGAATGATGCGCCGCTTCTCCCGCAAACTCGCCACATTCCTGTCGCACAAGCAGGGAACTGAACACTGAACGGTGCGGCACGTGCCTTGGAGTTGAATATGTCGAGACAATCCAGGGCCTTCGCGCGCGATGAAACCGGCGCCGTCTCTGCCGAATGGGTGGTGCTGGTGGCGGGGGTCCTGATGCTGTGCATCGCCGCCTTTTTCGCGATGGAGGAGGGCACGCTGGATCTGGCCAATGGCACGTCGGACCATATGTCCCAGCCCGCCGACTGATCCCCGGGCCTGTCCCCGTCAGTTCTTGAGTTTTCCGTCAGGTCTTGGGCTTTCCCTCAGCCCTCAGCGCAGCAGGGCGGGATCGGGGCCCATCTCGAGCCCCGGAAAGACAGCCTGTTCCAGAACCGCCGTCTCGATCCCGAAGAGGCCGCGCATGGCCCAGGCCGCATGGGCGCGCACATCGCGCGTCGGCATCAGATCGCGCCCCTGATAGAGATCGCCTTGTGCCAGACCGGGCCAGGCATTCTGCGCGGCACCGCCCAGCACCTGCCCGCCCCGGATCGCGCCCCCTGCCATGAGCATCGCCCCCGCCGTACCGTGATCCGTGCCCTTGGTGCCGTTTTCGCGCGCGGTGCGGCCAAATTCGGTCACGGCCAGCACCGCCGTCTGCTGCCAGACCGGCCCCAGCCCGTCCCGCAGGGCCAGAACGGTCTCGGACAGCCGTCCCAGCGCACGGGTCAACCCTGCGGCCTGCGCCTGATGCGTGTCCCAGCCGCCCAGCGAGAAGGCGGCAATGCGGCTGCGTCCGCGCAACTGATCCGCCGCAAAGGCCGCCAGCCGCAGGTGACCGGACGCGGTTTGCCGCGCCCCGTCCGCCATCGCGGGCGCGGCCATGCCCGACATCGTCTCTGACGGGGCCATCATCTGCGCCGCGTCCTCTGCCGCGCTCAGGACAAGGGCCTCTTGCAGGGCGGCGTTGAAAAGCGGGTCGTCATGCATCACGAGACCGGCCAGACGCTCGGCCTGCGGGCTGAGGCGCAGACCTGCATCCGGGGTCCAGTTCGACACTTGCGCCGCGCCGCGCAGCAGCAGCATGTCCTCATGGCCCAGCGCATAGGCCGTCTGGGCGGTCGCATCGGGCAGATGTTGCACCAACCGGTTCAGCCAGCCATCGCGTGCCTGCCCCAGTCCGGGTGTGCCCGCCTCGAGCAGGTCCTGCCCGTCGAAATGGCTGCGCTTGTCGCGGTAAGGCGTTGAGACTGCATGCGCAAAGCCCAGTTCGCCCGCCTGCCAGAGCGGCATCAGCCCGGCCATCGCCGGATGCAGGGCGAAGAAGCCGTCGAGATCGCTGCTCCCCGCCGCCTCGCCCGCCAGCAGGGTCGGGCGCAGCGCCGCCATCGCTGGATCGCCGTAGGGCTGCACCACGTCGAGCCCGTCCATGGCCCCGCGCAGGATGATCACGACCAGCCGGTTCTCGCCGGGCGCGGCGGCGAAGCTGATGGGCGTCAGCAGGGGGCTGGCCGCCACCGAACAGCCGATCAGCCCGGTGCGGATCAGGAAGCTGCGGCGGGACAGGATGGCGTCATGGGGATTTGTCATCATCAACCCTTCTATCGGCGCTGAAAGGCGGGCGAGGCCAGGATCAGGCCCAGTCCCTCGGCCCGGTTCTCGGCGGCCATGGCTGCGAAGCGCACAGGTTCGGGCACCCGGTCGCCCAGCGCCACCGTCGCGAAATCGCGCGGGTCCGGCAGATCCGGCAGCACCATGGCGGGCCATGTGATCGCCCAGCGCAACCGCGCGGCCAGACCCTGCGGCGTGATCCAGTGGGTGTCTTCCTCCGGCCAGCCATCGGGGCCGGGGGGCGATTCCCAGGGTTGGCCCATCTCTTGCAGCGGCACCCGCAGAAGGCGCGCCAGCCCGCGTTCGTTCTGCCTGTCGAAACGGTCCTCGGGCAGGGCCAGCGCCCGCGCGACGGAGGACAGGAAATCGAAAGGAGGCTTGACGTTGTGCAGCTCTGGCGTCCAGGCGGCGGGATGGTCCAGCAGGGCGGCGGTGACCTGCATCAGATCGCCATCGGTGGCGAGGAACCGCGCCGCGAGATGCGCCACCAGATCCTCCGGCGGGGCGTCGGCCACGAAATGCACCGCCAGCTTCTGCGCGACATGGCGCGCGGTCGCGGGATGCCGTGCCAGATCGTGCAGGGCCGCGACGATGTCCTGCAAGCGCGCCTGATCGCCGCCATAGCTGACGCCCAGCACCTGATGCAGGCCCGGTTCGGCCATCGGCTTGCGAAAGACGAAGCCCTGTTCGGGCTGATAGCTGAGGCCGGTGAAGAGCAGCGCCAGCGCCGTGACATCGCGCTGGTCATAGGGCGCGCCGACGCCCAGCGTGTGCAGTTCCAGCACCTCGCGCGCCAGATTCTCGTTCAGACCGTTGCGCCCGCCCTGCTGTGCCGCGCGCCGGCTGTTCGGGCCGTAGGAGCGGTATTGATCCAGATAATGCAGCATCAGGGGGCTGGTGGTGGCTGCGACCAGCAGGTCCGCGAAGCGCCCGGTGACATGGGGGCGGATCGCTTCCTCAACGTAAGGAGTCGCGGACCAGCGCAGCAGACCTGCCTTGCCCTGCGCCGTGAAGTGATCGGCCCAGAAGCCCACCAGACGTTCGCGCAGGCCGTCCTCGGTCCAGGTCCGGCGCAGCATCTGCTGACCCAGCCAGCGCAGGCGATCCAGACGCGCGGCCTTCTTCTCGAGGTTCACGGCCTTGCGGGCGAAACCGGCCTCGTCAGAGCCGCGCTGTTGCTGGCGCACCTTCCATGCGTCCTGCACGCGGATGATGCGTTCGCGGTACTGGGTGAAGGTCTCGACCGGGAAGCGGACGGCGGCGAGGTCGGGGCCAGCCAGACGGTCCAGCATCTGCTGCGTCGAGGCGGGCGGGCCGACGACAGGCGACAGGCCGTTGCCGAAGCGCATTTCTGCCAGAGCCGGATCAAATCGCACCACGTCCCCTCCTGCCGGGGTTGCACCATCCTGTGCATATAGCAAGGGCGGGGTGGTTTTGCACCGCCCCGCCCTATCATATTTTCCACATCGGCGGCGTGGCGCGCGACCGTGATGCTTGTGCTTAGTCCTGCGGGATCACGCGCAGGTTGAGCTCCATCAGTTGCTGGGCCAGCGGTTCGCTGGGCGCGCCCATCATCAGGTCCTCGGCGCGCTGGTTCATCGGGAAGAGGATGACCTCGCGGATATTCGCCTCATCCGCCAGCAGCATCACGATACGGTCGATGCCTGCGGCACAGCCACCATGGGGCGGCGCGCCATACTGGAAGGCGTTGACCATGCCGCCGAAACGCTTTTCGACCTCGTCCTTGCCATAGCCTGCGATCTCGAAGGCCTTGAACATGATCTCAGGCTTGTGGTTCCGGATGGCGCCCGACACCAGTTCATAGCCGTTGCAGGCCAGATCGTATTGATAGCCGCGCACGGCGAGTGGGTCGCCCATCAGCGCCTCCATCCCGCCCTGCGGCATGGAGAAGGGGTTGTGTTCGAAGTCGATCTTGCCGGTTTCCGCGTCCTGCTCGTAGATCGGGAAATCCACGATCCAGGCGAAGGCGAAACGGTCCTTGTCGGTGAGGTTCAACTCCTCGCCAATGACAGTGCGCGCCTTGCCCGCCACGGCTTCGAACTGCTTGGGCTTGCCGCCGAGGAAGAAGGCCGCGTCGCCAACGCCAAGGCCAAGCTGCTGGCGGATGGCCTCGGTCCGTTCGGGGCCGATGTTCTTGGCCAGCGGACCTGCGGCTTCCATGCCCGATCCATCCTCGGCCTGACGCCAGAAGATATAGCCCATGCCGGGCAGACCTTCCTTTTGCGCAAAGGCGTTCATGCGGTCGCAGAATTTACGGCTGCCGCCACCGGGCGCGGGGATGGCGCGGATCTGGGTGCCGTCCTGTTCCAGCAGCTTGGCGAAGATGGCAAAGCCGGAGCCTGCGAAATGCTCGGACACGACCTGCATCTTGATCGGGTTGCGCAGGTCGGGCTTGTCGGTGCCATACCAGAGGGCGGCATCCTTGTAGGAGATCTGCGGCCAGTCCTGCGCGGCATCGACGCGGCGACCGCCGCCGAATTCCTCGAACACGCCCGCAATCACGGGCGAGATCGTGTCGAACACGTCCTGCTGGGTCACGAAGGACATTTCCATGTCCAGCTGGTAGAAATCCGTGGGGCTGCGGTCGGCGCGCGGGTCTTCATCGCGGAAGCAGGGCGCGATCTGGAAATACTTGTCGAAGCCGGACACCATCAGCAATTGCTTGAACTGCTGCGGGGCTTGCGGCAGGGCGTAGAACTTTCCCGGATGCAGGCGCGAGGGCACCAGGAAGTCGCGCGCGCCCTCGGGGCTGGAGGCGGTGATGATCGGGGTCTGATATTCGCGGAAGCCCTTGTCCCACATGCGTTTGCGCATGGAGGCCACCACGTCCGAGCGCAGGGTCATGTTGCGCTGCATCGCCTCGCGGCGCAGGTCGAGGAAGCGGTAGCGCAGGCGGGTTTCCTCGGGGTATTCCTGATCCCCGAAGACCATCAGCGGCAATTCCTTGGCCGCGCCCAGCACTTCGATATCGCGGATGAAAACCTCGATCTCGCCCGTCGGGATCTTGGGGTTCACCAAGGACGCATCCCGCGCCTTCACCTCGCCGTCGATGCGGATGCACCATTCGGAGCGGACCTTTTCGACCTGTGCAAACACGGGGCTGTCGGGGTCACACAGAACCTGTGTCACGCCATAATGGTCGCGCAGGTCGATGAACAACAGCCCGCCGTGGTCGCGCACGCGGTGCACCCAGCCGGAAAGGCGGACCGTCTGGCCCACGTGTGAGATGTTCAAAGCGGCGCAGGTATGGCTGCGATAGGCGTGCATGGGACGGTCCCTTCGGGGTAAATCGGTTGGCCCGATACACCGCGCCCGCGCTTGGAAGTCAAGGGATCAGCCGGAAATGCCCGCCTTCAAGACGCATCCCGGTGCAATTCGAACCGGCAGGAGGCGTGACCGGCGGCGCAGCAACGCGGCTCGGTGCAGGTGAGATGCGGGTGCACGAGGCTTTGGTAAAGGCGCGTGAAGACGCCCCGGTGCCAGTCGCAGATCGGGTGATCCGCCACTTCGCCCCGCACCAGCGGGTTGGCGCGCAATTCGAAGACCAGCGGGCTGATGACCAGAAACTGTCCCGATCCGGCAAAGGTCCAGGCGTTGCGGGCGATGGCCTGTGACAGCAGGCGCGCCGAGAGCTTCCACGGCAGCGCCTTGAGCAGGGCTTGCGCCGCACGCGGGATGCGGTGGGCGAGGATGTAATCGCCTGTCGCCAGACCCGCCTGCCAGCCCAGAGCGGCCGCCAGATCGGGCCGGTCGCGGCGCAGCGCCTGATGCAGGCGGGCGACGGGGGCTTCGGGGATCATGCCCGATCCGTCGGGCAGCGCCTCGAGCCCTGCCCGCGCCATCAGTGTCGCGCGCCAGTCAGGCCCGCCCGCGCGGTCCAGCAGCGGCACCAGTTGCAGGACCGCGTTCGGCCCGATCAGCCCGGCGCCCTGCCCCGGCTGCATGAGTCAGACGTCCTCCATCTGCTGCGAGCCGCCGCCGCAGGCCTTGACCTCGGCCCCGTTGGGCATCTTGAAGCCCTTGGCGCGTTCCACCGCGCGCTCTTTGCCCTGTTCGCGCAGGGCCGCGCGCCGTTCGGCGGCACGGGCGGCCTTGTCGGCGGAGGCTTCCCAATCCTCCATCTGCGCCTCGGCGATGGTGCGGGTTTCGTCGAAGTGGAAATCAAGCCGGCCCTTGGATTGCGGCCCGGTGTAGCCGACCTTGCCCAGATCATAGAAGGTCCGCGCGAACCCGGCCTTGAGGAAGGCATGCAGACAGCCCAGCAGGTAGCGCCGCCGGAACCCGGTGCCGCGCCACGGATAGTGGAAGAACGCCTTTTTCATGTAGAAGCGGCGGTAATTGTTCATCACCCCGTCCAGCAATTCATCCCGCGTCATTGCGGCGGGTTTCATGATGGGCGTCACGAAATTGTAGCGGCTGAAATCGAAGACCTCGACCTGATCCTTCAGTTCCTGGAACAGCGGCGTGAAAGGCCATGGCGTATACATCGACCAGTTGGCCAGATCGGGCTGCCAGTCCCAGGCCATCTTGTAGGTTTCTTCCAGCGTCTCGGGGGTTTCGTTGTCCAGCCCCACGATGAACTGCGCTTCGACCAGGATATCGGCGTCACGCAAGAGCTTGATCGCCATCTTGTTCTCTTCGACCTTGGTTTCCTTGTTGAAGATGTCGAGCTTCATCTGGGCCGCAGCCTCGGTGCCGAGGCTGACATGCACCAGCCCGGCCTTGCGGTAGAACTTGAGCAAGTCCTTGTCGCGGTAGATGTCGGTGACGCGGGTGTTGATGCCCCATTTCACGCGGTCGGGCAGGCCGCGGTCGATCAGTTCCTGACAGAATTCAATGAATTTCTTGCGGTTGATCGTGGGTTCCTCATCCGCGAGGATGAAGAAGCCGACCTTGTGGTTGTTCACCAGATCCTCGATCTCGTCCACGACCTTCTTGGGATCGCGCACGCGGTAGTCGCGCCAGAATTTCCACTGCGAACAGAAGGAACAGGTGAAGGGGCAGCCGCGCGCGAGGTTGGGGATGGCGACGCGGGTGTTCAGGGGGATGTATTTGTATTTCTCCCACTCGAGGATCGACCAGTCCGGGCTGATGCCGTCCAGATCCTTGACCGTGCTGGCCGCAGGGGTGGCCACGATCTGATCGCCATCGGCAAAGGCGATGCCCTTGATCTTGTGCCGGTCGGCGGGCCAGCGGCCATCCTCGACGGCCAGCATGAGCTCGGTCAGGATCTCCTCGCCCTCGCCGCGCACGATCACATCGACCCAGGGCGCTTCGGAGATGACCTGCTTGAACATGAAGGTGGCATGGACCCCGCCCATCATCCGCACCGCGCGCGGGCAATGATCGCGCGCCAGTTTCAAGACATCCTCGGCGCGGTAGATCGAGGGGGTGATCGAGGTGACCCCCACCACATCGGGATCAAGCGCCGCCATGCGGACCGCGAGGTCCTCATCCGCGATATTGTCGGTCATCGCGTCGATGAAATGGATGTCATCGAAACCCGCGCGCCGCAGACTGCCTGTCAGATAGGCGACCCAGGCTGGCGGCCAGGTTCCGGCGATCTCGGCCCCACCCGAGCGGTAATTGGGGTGAACGAACAGAATGCGCATGGCAGACTCCCTGTGATTTACAGAAAATCTGACACATTATGTGTCAACTTTAATTGACACAGATCAAGCGCCTGTCGGTGCAGGCTCCATTTGAAGCTGGAATCGGCAGGCATCCGCGCCGGTTGCCATGCACTCTGTCTCGACGCAGGTCAGGCGGCTGTGCGCCATGCGGCGGAAGGTGTGCTGGAACAACTCCTCGTGCCAGACGCAGATCGGACTGCTGCTGTGTTCGCCGCGCACCAGCGGGTTGTCGACCATCTGAAAGGTGTTGGTGCCCAGAACGGTGAACTTGCCGGAGCCGCCGAACGTCCAGGCGTTCTGGACCGCATGGCGGCCCAGCATCCAGACCGCCAGCGGCCAGGGCATGTTGGACAGAAGCTTGCGGGCGCGCGCGGGCATCCGGTTGGCCATGATCCATTCGACCGCATCGCGCGCGGCTTCGCGCTGTATCTCGGCGGCCATGTCGGGCCAGGCGCGGCGCAGCGACTGATGCAGGACCGCCACCTGCCGCTCGCGCACCGGCTCGCCGGGTTCGGGCAGATGGGTGAAGCGCGCCTCGTTCAGAAGTTGCGCCACCGCTGCGGCACCCAGCCTGCGCTCGACCGCAGCCACCAGCGGCAGAACCGCCTGTGATCCCATCATCCCCTTGCGCCTTGGGGCGCGCAGCAAACCTGCCGTGGGGGCGGTCATCGTGACGTTCCTTCCAGCAGCCGGATCGGCAATGCCATGTCAGTTCCTTCCATCCCCGCCCGTGGATCGCAGCAGGACAGCCTCCAGAGGGGAGGCGGATTTGGGTTAAAAAGGAAAAAGCGGCGTCGCAACGCCAACCGTGACCCGAACTTGTCAATCGAAGTTGACATAAGTATGCGAAAATCTGAATTCAAGAGGGCGCACCCGGCGGAGTCGCAGGATGATTTTCGCCGCCAAACAGGGCTTGCGCCGCAGTTCGGGATGTCTATAACCCACGAGAATTTGCGCGCGGGGCTGCCCTGCTGCGCCAAGCTGCCGCGCGGGTCGTCACCTGTCTGATGTGCCGCGCCAAAAGGGGACCGACATGCCGAAAAGAACCGATATCTCCTCCATCATGATCATCGGAGCCGGTCCCATCGTGATCGGACAGGCCTGCGAGTTCGACTATTCCGGTGCGCAGGCGTGCAAGGCGCTGCGCGAGGAAGGCTACCGGGTCATCCTAGTCAACTCGAACCCCGCGACGATCATGACCGATCCGGGTCTGGCCGATGCGACCTATATCGAACCGATCACCCCCGAGGTCGTGGCCAAGATCATCGAAAAGGAACGCCCCGACGCGCTGCTGCCGACGATGGGCGGGCAGACCGGGCTGAACACATCCCTTGCGCTGGCCGATATGGGCGTGCTGGAGAAGTTCGGGGTCGAGCTGATCGGCGCGAACCGCCAGGCCATTGAAATGGCCGAGGATCGCAAGCTCTTCCGCGAGGCGATGGACCGGATCGGGCTGGAGAACCCCAAGGCGACCATCGTGGCCGCCCCCAAGAAAGAGAACGGCAAATACGACATCGCCGCCGGCCTGAAACAGGCGATGGAGGCGCTGGAGGATATCGGCCTGCCCGCCATCATCCGCCCTGCCTTTACCCTGGGCGGCACCGGCGGCGGCGTGGCCTATAACCGCGACGATTACGAGTATTACTGCCGCTCCGGTCTGGAAGCCTCGCCCATGGCGCAGATCCTGGTCGATGAATCGCTGCTGGGCTGGAAAGAATTCGAGATGGAGGTGGTCCGCGACCGCGCCGACAACGCCATCATCGTCTGTTCGATCGAGAACGTCGATCCTATGGGCGTGCACACGGGCGATTCGATCACCGTGGCCCCTGCCCTGACGCTGACGGACAAGGAATACCAGATCATGCGCAACGGCAGCATCGCCGTGCTGCGCGAGATCGGGGTGGAGACCGGCGGGTCCAACGTGCAATGGGCGATCAACCCGGCCGACGGGCGAATGGTGGTGATCGAGATGAACCCGCGCGTGTCGCGGTCGTCGGCGCTCGCGTCCAAGGCGACGGGTTTCCCCATCGCCAAGATCGCCGCGAAACTGGCCGTGGGCTATACGCTGGACGAGTTGGACAATGACATCACCAAGGTCACGCCCGCCAGTTTCGAGCCGACCATCGACTATGTCGTGACCAAGATCCCGCGTTTCGCCTTCGAGAAATTCCCCGGCAGCCAGCCCAACCTGACCACCGCGATGAAATCCGTGGGCGAGGCGATGGCGATCGGCCGCACGATCCACGAATCGCTGCAAAAGGCGCTGGCCTCGATGGAAACCGGGCTGACCGGTTTTGACGAGGTCGAGATCGAGGGCGCGCCCGAGAAATCCGCCGTCATCAAGGCGATCTCCAAGGCCACGCCGGACCGGATGCGCACAATCGCGCAGGCAATGCGCCACGGTCTGAGCGATGACGAGATCCACGCCACCACCATGTTCGACCCCTGGTTCCTGGCCCGTATCCGCGAGATCGTCGAGGCCGAGGATGAGGTGCGCCGCAACGGCCTGCCGGTCACGGAACACGGTCTGCGCAAGCTCAAGATGATGGGCTTCACCGATGCGCGTCTGGCGCATCTGACGGGCCGGTCCGAGGCCAATGTGCGCCGCGCGCGCCAGAACCTTGGCGTGAACGCGGTCTTCAAGCGGATCGACACCTGCGGTGCCGAGTTCGAGGCGCAGACGCCTTACATGTATTCCACCTATGAGGCTCCCGCGATGGGTGACGTGGAATGCGAGGCGCGCCCGTCGGATCGCAAGAAGGTGGTCATTCTGGGCGGCGGTCCCAACCGGATCGGTCAGGGGATCGAGTTCGATTACTGCTGCTGCCATGCCTGCTTCGCGCTGTCGGATGTGGGCTATGAGACCATCATGATCAACTGCAACCCCGAGACCGTGTCGACCGACTATGACACCTCGGACCGGCTCTATTTCGAGCCGCTGACCTTTGAACATGTGATGGAAATCCTGCGGGTCGAGCAGACCAACGGGACGCTGCACGGCGTGATCGTACAGTTCGGCGGGCAGACCCCGCTGAAACTGGCCAATGCGCTTTACGAGGAAGGCATCCCGATCCTGGGCACCACGCCCGATGCCATCGACCTGGCCGAGGACCGCGAGCGGTTCCAGCAACTGGTCAACAAACTGGGCCTGAAACAGCCGCGCAACGGTATCGCCAGCACGGATGCGCAGGCGCTGTCGATTGCCGAGGATATCGGCTTTCCGCTGGTGATCCGCCCCTCTTACGTGCTGGGTGGCCGCGCGATGGAGATCGTGCGCGACATGGCGCATCTGGAACGCTACATCCGCGAGGCCGTAGTGGTGTCGGGCGACAGCCCGGTTCTGCTGGACAGCTATCTGTCGGGCGCCGTGGAAATGGATGTGGACGCGCTGTGCGATGGCAAGACCGTGCATGTCGCGGGCCTGATGCAGCATATCGAGGAAGCAGGCGTGCATTCCGGCGACAGCGCCTGTTCGCTGCCCCCCTATTCGCTGCCGCAGCACATCATCGACGAGGTGCACAAGCAGACCGAGGCGCTGGCGCTGGCGCTGGGTGTCGTGGGCCTGATGAACGTGCAATTCGCGATCAAGGATGATGAGGTCTATCTGATCGAGGTGAACCCGCGGGCGTCGCGCACCGTGCCTTTCGTCGCCAAGGCGACCGACAGCGCGATTGCCTCGATCGCGGCGCGGCTGATGGCCGGAGAGCCGATGTCGAACTTCCCGCATCGTGGCCCCTATCCAAAGGATGCCAAGCCCGGCACCCTGCCGATGGCCGATCCGCTGACGCTGGCCGATCCGGCGATGCCGTGGTTCTCGGTCAAGGAAGCGGTGCTGCCCTTCGCGCGCTTCCCCGGTGTCGATACGATCCTTGGCCCGGAAATGCGGTCCACCGGCGAGGTAATGGGCTGGGACGTGTCCTTCCCGCTCGCCTTCCTCAAGGCACAGCTTGGCGCGGGCACCGATCTGCCGCGCGAGGGCCGCGTCTTCATCTCGATCCGCGATGCAGACAAGACCGCCGACATGGTCGAGGCGGCGCAGATCGTGACGGCGCTGGGCCTGTCGATCGTGGCCACCCGTGGCACCGCCGCCTGGCTGGCCGAGAATGGCGTTGCCTGCGAGGTCGTGAACAAGGTCTATGAGGGGCGTCCGAACATCGTGGACATGCTCAAGGACAGCGGGATCACCCTTGTCATGAACACCACCGAAGGTGCGCAGGCGGTCGAGGACAGCCGCGAAATCCGCAAGGTCGCGCTTTACGACAAGATACCCTATTTCACCACCGCTGCGGGCAGCCACGCTGCCGCCCTGGCCATGCGGGCGCGTGAAGAGGGCGATTTCACGGTGATGCCGCTTCAGGGCTGAAACAAGGGGCACACCCCGGTCGCGCAAGAATGGAAACAGATATTTGTTCCATCCTTTTCCATAAGTTGCGCGAATGTGTCGTTTTAGAGGCATGACCTTTCGCAGCACACTATTTTGTGCACCGGGGATGCATAAAAATACTTCATCCTTTTTCCACCATTGGTTAGTAACAAAAATATCTGCACTGTGTGGCAGGTGTGTTGAGTAGCCCTGATTCTCCGGCAGGGTTTGGTTTAGTCCGTCGCGTTCTTGCTTCTGGGGACGGCAAGGCCTGCAAGGGCAGTCACGCGGCGGACGGAAATGGGTCTCAACCGGACCGGGTTTCCGGTTTTCAGGCAAATTCAAGGCACCGGGTCCCTACTTGCCTTTGCCCCTGACCAGCGGCTAAATCGACGCCATGGCCAAGCTTTATTTCCATTATTCAACCATGAACGCGGGCAAGTCGACCGTGCTTCTGCAAGCCTCGCACAACTACCGTGAACGGGGGATGCAGACCTATCTGCTGACCGCGCAGGTGGATGCGCGCGCCGGTCATGGCCGCGTCGCCTCGCGGATCGGGATCGGCGAGACGGCGGACACGTTCGCGCCCGGTGATGATCTGCTCAAGCGACTGGCCGAGCGGATGGCGGCGGGGCCCGTCGCCTGCGTCTTCATCGACGAGGCGCAGTTTCTGGAGCCCGCGCAGGTCTGGGATCTGGCCCGTGCGGTCGATGATCTGGGCGTGCCCGTCATGTGCTATGGGTTGCGCGTCGATTTCCGGGGCGAATTGTTCCCCGGCTCGGCCACGCTGCTGGCGCTGGCGGATGAATTGCGCGAGGTCCGCACGATCTGCCATTGCGGCAAGAAAGCCACGATGGTCGTGCGCAAGGGGCCGGATGGGCGCGCGCTCACCGACGGGGCACAGGTCCTGATCGGCGGCAACGAGAGTTATGAAAGCCTGTGCCGCATCCATTGGCGCGAGGCTGTCGGCGACCGCCCCGCGCCCGCAACGGGCGGCTGACCGCGCCACGCGGCTGTGCTAGGCTTCCACCATTGTCCGGAGACCACCATGCGCGCGCCGTTTCTTGCCCTCATCCTGCTGCTTGCCGCCCTTCCCGCCATGGCGCAGGACCGCGCCGCCGTGGAGCGGCAGTTCCGCACATGGCTTGAGGAGACCGTCTGGCCGGCGGCGCGCGCCGCGGGTGTCAGCCGCGCCACGCATGAGGCGGCGTTTCAGGGCGTCAGCCTGATGTGGGACCTGCCCGATCTGGTCCCGCCCGGCAGCACAGCCCCCGCCCCCGGCCCCCAGCGTCAGGGCGAATTCGGCAGTCCCGCCGCCTATTTCGCGCCCAACACCGTGGCCGCCACCACCCGCGACGGCATCACCATGGCCCGGCGTCATGCGACGACCCTTGCGCGGGTCGAGCAGCAGACGGGCGTGCCCGGCCGCATCATCCTGGCCATATGGGGCCGCGAATCCGCCTTTGGCCGCGCCTCGATCCCGCATGACGCCTTTGCCGTGCTGGGAACCAAGGGCTTCATGTCCACCCGCGCGCCCTATTTCACCGACGAGCTGATCGCGGCGCTGCAACTGGTCGAGGCGCGTGTCGTGGCCCCGCGCGGCTTGCGGTCAAGCTGGGCCGGGGCGCTGGGGCAGCCGCAGTTCATGCCGTCGAACGTGCGCGCCCATGCGCGCGATGGTGACGGCGACGGGCGCGCCGACATCTGGGGGTCGGAGGCGGATACCATCGCCTCGATCGGGGCC
>Ga0209345_10003344_pt1 | contig 16624 bp, 14 predicted proteins | sample Cruoilmetagenom7_FD_187294 | JGI IMG/M metagenome (GOLD analysis project Ga0209345, IMG submission 187294) | Oil polluted marine microbial communities from Coal Oil Point, Santa Barbara, California, USA - Sample 7 (SPAdes) (version 2) | ecosystem: Environmental > Aquatic > Marine > Oil seeps ...
TGACTGCGTTACAAAAGCGTAGCAATATCTTGATATTCCTACACTTTCGTGCCTTGCCAGACAGGCGCCTCAACACTTAAAATTACGAACTTATTTCGTCCCCGTTCCTTAGGGTTCGCCCAGAAATAAAATTTTTTTGAGCATAATGTAGAGATTGGACAAAAAAACATTTATGAACGGGCACCAGTTAAAAATTAACGAGACACTATTTTTGTAAAATTATTTATGTGACGATCTATACGATAATATTATCTAAAACTACGGACAAAAAATCATGTATCACAAGCTCTGCCAGGTGGTCTATGTGGGTTGAGTCCCTGTTAATTATCATAAGCTTTGCTCCATTTTCAACCGCTTTTTCAGGAATTGAGGCCGCAGGATAAACAACCAAAGAAGAGCCAAGTACAATACAAAGGTCACATTCATAGGCATATTTAAAAGAATCGGACAATTTATCAGCAGGCATGGACTGCCCAAAAGATATGGTGTCAGGCTTTAAAATACCTGAACAAACATCACAATATGGAACCTTGACACTATTTTTTATCCGCAGCTCAACTTCATCCCTGGTATATTTTTTACCACATTTTAAACAGGATACAAAAAAAGCTGTTCCATGGAGTTCTATTATTTTATCAGGTGAATTGCCTGCTTTTTGGTGAAGATTGTCAACATTTTGTGTAACAATGGCCAATAATTTATTCATATCTTCAAGATTCTTGATGGCAAGATATCCCTTGTCAGGAACGGCATCTTTCATTAAAGCATAAAATTCCACGCTCATTTCCCAGTACCTTTCCCTGACTTTTTCATCTGATAAAAGCCTGTCATAATAAAAATCGGAGGGATCATATTTTTCCCATAATCCTCCAGGGCTTCTGAAGTCAGGAATACCTGATTCAACGCTTAAGCCTGCCCCACTGAAAATCAATACGTTCTTTGATTCTTGTATCAATCTTGCGCCCTTTTTGATAAGATCTTCCATGATTACCACCCTTGGATTCAAAGATTAGAACTACGCCCGAAAAACTGACAAACCAAAGAAAAGGAACAGCAACGGATGAACTGGATAACAGTAATACTTGCATCAGGTTTTTTCTTTTCATTAAATCATATTATACGAAAAAAAATACTGGCACACGTAAATGTCCTGGATATGATGATCTTCACAGGGAGTTTCGGATTTTTAATTCTGCTCCCCTTTATAAAATACGTGAATTTATCAATTTGCCCAGTGGATCTTTTTTTTATTTTAGTAAACGCTGTTTTTGCCTACGGAGGCTCATACAAACTCAACACTGTTTATAAGAGATGCGAAATTTCAACTGTTTCACCCTTACTTAATTTTAACCCCATATTTGTTATTTTACTATCCTGGTTTATACTTGGAGAAGTATTAAACAGCAAACAAATACTTGGAATTTTTTTTATACTGGCAGGGGGGTATATTATCACCCTGGATAATATAATCTTTTTCTACCGGCCATTCACCTCCATTTCCCCAAAAGATTTTTTTAATATTCTTATCACTCTTGTTTTATGGAGCTTTTGCCCTGTAATCAACAAAATTCTTTTATCAAAAATAGATACTTTCAGCTATCTGTTTTTTTTCGCGATGTTTATATTTTTGATTCAGATGGGTTTAATGCTGGCAACAAACAGGTTCCAGGCGGTTTTATATGCAATTCAAAAAAAATGGCTCCTCCTTATCACGGCGAGCCTTTGCTGGATCATAAGTGATGCATTACACCTTTATGCCGTTGCTATTCCAGCGGCAATGGTATCTCTTTTAATCCCTGTTAAGCGGATATCCAATTTAATGACGGTCGTGATAGGGGGAAGATTGTTTGAAGAAAAAAAATTATTCATAAAATCGACAGCCTGCGCAGTGATGCTTATAGGCCTGTTTGTTATTGGGATATACTCCCACAGATAGTCAGAGGGGCGGCCCAACGCTTAAAATAGTGAAGTTATTTTTGAGGGAACCCTAACGAACCCCTCTTATAAACTTTAAAGTATCTGCAGGTTCAGTAAGATAATCATTCACCAGTTTCAACATTGAGCTTAATTTAAACGGTTTTGAAATACTGGGATATTTATATTTTAATATTTCCCGGTTAAAATCATTTTTCAGTTCCTCTATTCCAAAAAAACCGCTTATATAAATCACCTTTACCCCGGGAGTAATAGCCCTGATTTTTTTTACCATTTCCAGTCCATCCATATTAGGCATAACAACATCTGTGAAAACAAGATCCGGCTGAAACTGACAATAGATTTCATACCCTTCAAGACCATCTGCGGCAATACGCACATCATATCCTTCCATTGAAAAAACATCAAAAAAAATATCACGCAGATCAAATTCATCTTCCACAGCCAATATTTTCTTTTTCCGTTCAATGGATCTGGCAACATTATTTTTAACAAATTCGATGAGATCTTTATCTCCCATCTGTTTGATTATACGGCTCACCTTATCGAGGCGCTGCTGAGTTATGAGAGCCTTGTCACTTTTTTCATGATCAGGGCCAGGATGATAAACATCACTCAAAAGGCGATGTATGGATTTTATATATGACAAGACCGCTTTTTCTCCCAATTCAGAATATATTTCCATTGTCTTGTCAAAAAGGCCCAAATAGCTAAGTTCCAGTTTAAGGCTAATCATCTTATCCATTTTTGACTCCTGCGAAATTTCTTTTCACCAATTTTACAAATTCTCAGCATTCATATTATGCTATCGGCAAAATCATTCCATGGCTTTAGAATCAAACCCTGGCATAAAAAAAATGCAAACTATCTCTGTCCCCTCTGTGGTAAAAACAGAATAGATAACCACAGAGGAAACAAAGAAAAATTTGACACCCAGTATCACCAGCAATTAAATCATGGAGATAACCTGTTTAACCAGTTTCTCAATACCCAGGGCTATATCTTTAATTCCAGGTCCCAGCATATATGCAGGTGTTGTAACAAGCTTATTTTTTTCATCAACACAAATACCATCCACTGCACAATCGGTATGCTTAGCCCCCATGGATTCAAGGGCGGATGCAGTGCCCACATCATTCCCTATGGTTATTTCAGGTTTTTTATCTGCAACTGCTTTTACCAGTGTTGCAGGCGCAATACAGATTGCCCCCACAGGCTTACCCACTGATATCATTTCCTGAAGAATCCTGGCGACCTCCGGGTGGACAGCCGCACCCGGACCTTTAGCCGCAAAATCACTCAGATTTTGAGCAGCTCCCAATCCCCCAGGCATGATAAGGGCATCCAGATGTGAGGCTTTTACATCCTTTAAATTTTTTATCTCACCCCTGGCAATTCTGGCAGATTCAACAAGAACATTCCGTTTTTCATCCATAGGTTTTTGGGTAATATGATTAACTACCTGAACCTGCTCCACATCAGGAGCCATGCAAATAATTTCAGCCCCTTCTCTATCCAGAGTCAAAAGTGTTATAACAGCCTCATGTATTTCAGCACCATCAAAAACTCCACAACCAGACAACAATACTCCTACTTTTTTTCCCATAATTGTCTCCCTCATATGAAAAGCTATTGATTCTCACGCATTAATCATGAATAATCCTCGGGTGCAAAGTCAGGATCACTAAACATGGTCATTCCAATCCCCCCCTGGACATTTCTAGTATCATTTAAAACCCCCTGGCTGCGCAAAAAGAGCTGAGCTTCATAGGAACGGGGGCCTGACCCGCAAATCAGTATAAGTGGCTTATCCTCGGGTATCTCCGAAATTCGGGTTTTCAACTCTCCCTGATCAATATTCAGCCATTGGTCACCATATTTTTTAATAAAAGGAGCGGCCTGCACAGAACTTCGAAGGTCCAGCACCATGGCGTTATTTTCCTTAAAATCCCTTAAAAAATCTATAACATCAATGGGAACCTGGTAACCTTCTATAATATTATCCAGGGAATTGGCAGCATTATTTACAATATCCATGGCAGAAGCAAATGGCGGTGCATAACCGACTTCCAGTGTTGCAATTTCATCAACCCCCACCCCCTGCCCCAGAAGTACAGCCACTGCATCCACCCGGGATTTAACAGAATCAATCTGTGAACCGGCCGCCTCAATACCTAAAACCCTTTTGGTTTTACGATCTGCAATTAATTTTATGTACATCAACTGCATATCAGGGTAAAAATGGGCTCTGTCGGCCTGCACCACAACTGTATGAACAGGGTCAAAACCTGCTTCCCTGGCTTGTTTTTCTGTCAATCCTCCCCGTGCAATCCCCAGTTCAAATATTTTAAGGCAGAAAGTACCAACTGTACCCTTAAAGCGTTCACTTCCGCCAGCTATATTTGTTCCGATCACCCTTCCCTGACGGTTGGCAAGGGAACCCAGGGGCATGGGCAAAAAATGACCGGACACCAAATGGGGTATTTCAACACAATCACCCCCAGCGAAAATATCAGGATCTGAAGTTCTCATGCACTGATCAATTAAAATTCCACCGTGCATACCTGTTGCCAAACCGGCCTCTTTTGCCAAAGTTGAATTGGGTCTGACCCCCACAGCAAGAATTACAAGATCACAAGGTATTGTAGAGGTGGAAGTTTCAATTCCCTGAACTCCATCTTGACTATCCCCTAAAATTTTATTAACCCTCTCTTCAAGAAGTACTGTTACCCCATTTTTTTCCATATGATTTTTTACAGGGAGAGCCATATCTTTTCCAAGAGCAGTTGGAAGGAGCTGATCCATCATTTCCACAAGAGTTGTTTCAACACCCCAAAGATCTGCAAGAGATTCAGCCATTTCAATCCCTATTGCACCACCACCAATAACCACAGCTTTCTCCACACTCCCCTTTGCGACCAGATCCTTTACATCCTTTGCCTGGTGCAGATTGGATATGGCAAAAACTCCAGGAAGATCGATCCCCGGGAGGGGAGGTATTATTGGAGTAGCACCCGTGGCCAAAACCAGTTTGTCGTAATCTATCTCCTCTTCCTTATTATTTACCAGGTTACGAGTTTTTATTTTTTTATTGGGACGATCTATGGCAATGGCCTCTGTCCTGGTCATCACCCCAAGACCTTTGACATTTTGAAAATAATCATTGTCTCTGATAACATGGGCACTTGTTGAGCGCAAAGCTTCCATATTATCAACATCTCCGCCAATATAATATGGAATGCCACAGCCTCCATAAGAGATAAGATCATCCTTATCAAGTAATAAAACATCGGATAAAGGATCAATCCGTTTTATCCTGCACGCCACTTTTGGCCCCACTGCCACCGCACCAACAACTACCACACGTTTTCCCATATTTTTTACCTCACAGCAATTTTAAGAAAATGTCTCCTCAACAGGAAACGAAACATATAATTATCCACAACTTTATTGTTGACAAATACAAAATAAAAGGATAAAGTATCAAATTTTTTTTATCATAAATATATAAAGAGTTTAAAAATTATAGCCGAAGCAGGCAGATGCTTACAATAATCCCTTTTTTTTTAAACAGGAATTATTTTGGAAGGAAACAAAGAAGCCCCTGCCTTTTTAAAAGATTACATAAAAGGAGATATTTCATTTGATTTGTGCAACTATTAAAAAAGACGAAGAATGTATTTTTATGACAGCAAAAGGATGTTCTTATAATGACGGATTTTGCCGTGAAATTGTCGAGCAGTGCAAAACCTGCAACCACAGTGTGGAGCTCCAGTCAGGATGGTACTGTAAAGCTTACCCTGAGCCTTTATTAAAATGGAAAAGCGGGAACTGTAACCTCGCTTCTCATGTTACCGCCACCCCGAAAAAAGAAAAGACAAAGGTCAATCCCCTCAAAGCATCCAAAAGAGGACAAAGATAATATATATATATAGATTGTCACATAAACAATTTCACTCCGCTATCGGTCGCCTGCGTATTACAATACGCTTCCTCCTCTGGCCTTGTGCCAATTTTTACAATGGTAATTATGTGACAATCCATATAAATCAAAAAGATGCCTCATATCCCTTGAGTTCTCTTTTCAGGCTGCCTGTAAGCATAAAATTAGCAATTAAATTGGGAATAGCAAGGAGTCCAAACAACGCATCCGACAAATTCAATACAGGCCCAAACTTCCAGATAGCTCCAACCACAATAAAACCTATATAAATATAGCGATAAAAGGGAACAGCCCCTTTACCAGCCAAAAAGACCATCCCTTGTTCACCATAATATGACCAGGATATAATAGTTGAAAAAGCAAACAAAACAACGGTTAATGTAACAAGCCATGACCCGGCCTCACCATATACAGTTGCAAAGGCCGCTGCAGTAAGTTCCGAGCCTGCCAGCCCGTTGGTCCTTGCCCATACACCTGTGGAGATAAGAACAAGAGCTGTCAGAGTGCAGACGACAATGGTATCTATAAAGGGACCTAAAAGACCAACAATACCTTCTCTGACAGGTTTTGACCTGGCTGCACTATGGGCCATGGCTGCAGTACCCATCCCGGCTTCATTGGAAAATACCGCCCTTCTTACTCCCTGTATCACGACTTCCCTAAAGGCTATTCCTGCAAATCCACCCACAGCCGCAGTTCCCGAAAAAGCATCTGAAAATATCCGGGCAAAAAGTTCAGGTATAATAGTATAATTTACTGCAAGAATACCGATTGCTCCCAAAAGATAGAGGACAACCATAAAAGGAACAATTCCTGCCGCAACTTGGCCGATTCTCCTGATACCCCCGATCAGAACAGACCCGGCAAGAATCGCAAATACTATTCCTGAAGCATAAACAGGTATTGCAGCATGTCGGCAAAGAACTGCAGCCATCTGATTTGCCTGGAACATATTCCCTGCCCCAAATGCGCTTAAGACTGTAAAAAAGGCATACATATATGCAAGGGGTAAAAAATATTTACCAAGCCCATGTTTGATGGAATACATGGGACCGCCTAAAATTGTCCCGTCAGGATTAACATCCCTGAAAATTAAAGAGAGGGAAATCGAGGTAAATTTGGTGGCCATCCCCAAAAAAGCGGCTACCCACATCCAAAAAACAGCGCCGGGCCCCCCTGCTGATACTGCCACCGCAACCCCTGCAATATTACCTAGGCCAATGGTGGCTGAAAGGGCTGTACACAAAGCCTGAAAATGAGAAATTTCTCCCTCATTATCCTGGTCAAATTTTCCTAAGATAACCTGAATACTATGTTTAAAAAAACGAACCTGGGGAAACCGATATATAATAGTAAATGCTAATCCGGATCCCACAAGAAGGAATACAAGGGGCAAGCCCCATACATAGCCTACAAATTTTGATGCAACAGATTCGAGTGTCATTTTTTACCCGGTATATTAAGGGGTCAGATAAATAATAATTAAAGAGAGTATGGGCAAATGTCGATAGGGATTATTAATAGCCCTAATTTATCAAAGTGTCAATTTAAACATCCTGCCGGAATAGGGCCATAGCTGATTTGTATAGACCTTAAGGAACGAGGACGAAATTTTAGAATCTGCTTATTATGTGAAAATTTATAAAACCAAGCCCAATTTTCAAATGGAAAACTTTAATATGATTAATAAAAAAAAAATCCTTTTATCCCTTATATTTCTATTTTTATGGTTCTTTTTCCCCCTGGATTCAAATAGTTCAGACAAGAAAAATCTAACAGTACATTTTAAATTTGACAGATATAATCTGAGTGAAAAAGATAAAGCCGAAATAGTCAATTTTGCCAAAAAACTTAAACCGGCTGGAGATGAATATATCAATATCACTGCCCATGCAGACTCCACAGGGACAAAAAAATATAATTACAAACTTTCCAAAAAAAGGGGTTTTTCAGTAAAAAACAAAATAATCGAGTCAGGAGCAATGGACTCCGACCGGATAAAAATTATGGCCCGGGGAGAGGATGAACCAATAGCAGATAATAAAACATCAGCCGGCAGGAGAAAAAACAGGAGGGCGAAAATAGAGCTTAAAGATAAATTTTCATCAATGGATTGCGATGAAAAACTTATAAATGAATTTATTGAAAAAGCAAAAACTTTTATCAGACGGGGAGACCTCAGGAGCGCCATAGTAGAATTAAAAAAGGCTAAAGCCCTGTGTGCTTATCGTTCTTCCCAGTGGTACTCAACCTATGGAATAGTCGGTTTTTATGGTGGAATAACGCCGGAAGATCTTATTCCTATTTTTCAGGTTGCATTAGCCATGGACAGGTACAACTTCGAAGGGGAAGATTATCTGGGGAGAACTCTGGCGAGAAAAAAATTTTTTTCAGGAGAAATAAACGAAAAAATGGGGAGATCCCTTGAAGATCCCATCAAGGTCGAAACATTTACTCAGGAATATGAATATATAAAACTATTTGGCGTTAAAGGATTAACGCGCCATTTCCATCATAGTAAAAATATGGAAATCTGGGAATGTAAAGCCGATAATAAAATAATCAAATACTACTTTGAGCTGTCAAATGTTTATACATGGGCATTTAAAAAACAAAAAACCATCGATTTCTAAAGAGCAGAAGGATTAAATTCTTATGTTATACTTTGAAATTAAACGGGAAAGATAAGTCCTCTGAATTTTCATATTCTTTGCTGCCTCCCCCCTGATTCCTCCAGTCTCTTCCAGATTCAGGATAATAAACTCTTTTTTAAACTTATTGATCGCTTCCTCCAGAGTGAGCCCCACCATCATCCCCGGATATTTTTCCCTTAATGAGAACATGGGTAAATCATCAGGGATAATTTTTCTGCCATCCCCCATGACAACTGCCCTTTCTATTGAATTGCACAGTTCCCTAACATTACCGGGCCAGTCATAGAGCATCATCTTTTCAAGAGCCTTATCTGAAATAGCAATATTCTGGTTCCCGGTTTCCCTTCCTGAATTTTCCATAAAATGCTTTGCAAGAATCGGGATATCTTCCCTTCGCTCTCTTAAGGCGGGCATTCGAAGCTGTACCACATCAAGTCTGTAAAACAGATCTTCCCTGAATTTACCTTCCTGAACGTCCCTTGTAATATCTCTATTTGTGGCAGCAACAACCCTGACATCAACCAAAACTGGTTTATTACCACCAACCCTGCAAAAAGTCCCCTCCTGCAAAACCCTGAGAAGTTTTACCTGCATCCCAAGGTTCATTTCCCCTATCTCGTCGAGAAAAATCGTCCCTCCATCCGCAAGCTCAAATTTCCCTATTTTTTTACTCACGGCCCCGGTAAAAGCTCCTTTTTCATGACCGAACAATTCATCTTCCAGCAATGTTTCAGGAAGAGCAGCACAGTTTAAAATAACCAGTGGTTTATTTCTTCTGGGTCCTGAAGAATGAATCAACCTCGCAAGGAGTTCCTTCCCTGTTCCACTTTCACCTAAAATCATGGTGCTTACCTTGGAATCAGCAACTTTTAAAGCATCTGCAACAACCTTTTTGATAATTCTGCTTTCCCCCACGATTTTATATCTAAGATCGAGGGCATCTTTAAGCTTCAGGTTTTCCTGTTTTACCCTGGTTATTTTTTTAGCATTCCCTATGGCAGCAGCAGCTATTTCTGCGAACTTGTTCAGCTTACTCAAATCATCATTAGTAAAAGGCTCTTTGTTAATTTTATCAATTATTTCGAGTACACCCACGGTCTTTCCATCTATTTTCAAAGGGACAGCGGCTATAGATTTAACTTTAAACTTCAAAGTATCAGTTATTTTTCCATACCAGCGCCGATCTCTGGAGACATCAGGCACAATAAGAGATTCACCCATTTCAGCTACAAACCCGGCTATGCCTTCCCTTTTTTTCAACTCAAATTTTTTAAGTTGATCCTTTTTTTCTCCGGTTGCAGCGATGAAATAGAGATTTTCTGTCTCTTTGTTAATCAGAATCAAAGAACTGGCATTAACATCCATGATTATTGCTACGCCGTTCATTAAACGTTCCAGAAGATCATCAAGCCCCTTTGGCAATTTTCCCTCCCGGGGAAATCTTTGTAAATACTCAGCATCATAGTTTTTTATTGACTTATCACCCATTTTCATAACACAATATAGCTTTATTATCACATTAATAGTAATGCTATTACTCAAACATTAAATTTATTATTTTTGAAAACTAGGTCATGGCAATGAGAAGTGCAGATTCAGAATAGATTTCATCCAGGTACAGAATATATCAATTGAAACTTTCTTATTCATTCCTAACCAAACATCTGACGGCCTCTATTGTCAACAAAAATAAACTGCTTGCCCAAATATAGACAATCCATATAGGAGTCGCCGACCAAAAATTGTTTTTCGCGCAAATATATCTGTCGGCTCAAACATTAAAATTTAATCCAGCCAGGATATCGATAAAAAATCCTGGTTTTCGTTAAATACCAAATACTTTAAAGGTTTAAACAAAATGGATTTCAGCTTTTCGTCAGAAATAGAAGCATTTAAGAATGAAGTACAGGCATATTTTAAAATAGAAAAAGAACTTGCATCCAAAGCAAGAAAAGAGGTTGAAGCAGGGGAAGGGTTCGGCCCTGCCATGTGGGACGTATTAAGAAAAATAGGCGCAAAACACTGGCTCTGCCCCACCTGGCCCAAAGAATACGGGGGGTTGGGCCTTCCGTTTATGTATAGGTATATAATCCAGGAAGAGATGCATAGTTTTTTCCATATGTATGGGACCGTCGGTGCAGGAATGGCAGGGCCTGTTATCCTGAGACACGGCTCAAAAGATCAAAAAGAAAAATTTTTACTCCCCATTGCAAAGGGAGAAATTGAGTTCGCTTTGGGATATACAGAACCGGAAGCCGGCTCCGACCTTGCATCTTTAGCCATCTTTGCCGAGGATAAAGGAGACCATTTTTTAATCAACGGACAAAAGGCCTTTAACACACGGGCACACTACTCCCAGTACCACTGGCTGGGGGCACGAACAAAAAAAACCACACAAAACCATAAGGGTATATCCCTTTTCATAGTAGATCTTAGCACACCTGGAATAACTCTTTCTCCCTATTACACCATGGGAGGTACCAGAACAAACGGAGTTTATTACGATAATGTAAAAGTTCCCAAAGATGCCCTTGTTGGTGAAGAAAATCGCGGATTTTACTATATAATAGAGGCTCTGGCATATGAACGGATAATGACTGTATCTGCGCTGGAGCGTGATTTTAACATACTGATTGAATATATTAATAAAACCGGCAGGGGAAACTCTCCTGTTGTACGACAAAGGCTGGCGGATATCGCAATAGATATTGAAACATCCAGGCTGTTTGCCTTAAAAGTTGCATGGATGCTTGATAATAACAAAATACCTAGCTATGAAGCTGCCATGCTTAAAATTCAGGTTACAGAAACAGAGCAAAGGATGCTCAACACAGGGATGCAGATTTTAGGTCCATACGGGCAGCTTAAACCTGGAAGTAAATGGGCCCCTATAGATGGAATGTTTGCGTGGCGTTACCAGGATTCCCTTGAAGAGATTATTGTAAGAGGAACATCGGAGATAATGAGAAATATTATAGCCGAAAGATGCCTCGGACTTCCAAAGGCATAGGAGATAATTTATATGAATTTTATGTTCTCAAAATCTCAAAGCATGCTTCAAAAAAGTGCAAGAGATTTCCTTGTGAAAGAATGCAAAACCATGGCAAAAGAGACTGAAAATACTGACAAAGGGTATGGAGACAAGCTCTGGGATCAGATGGCAGAACTGGGATGGATGGGAATTGGAATCCCCGAAGAATATAGCGGATTGGATGGAAATTTTTTAGAACTCATGGTTTTAATCGAACAAATGGGAAAAATTCAGCTTCCGGGGCCTTTTATACAATCGGCTCTTTCCGCTTTTACAATCAATAAATTTGGTTCAGATATCCAAAAAAAAACTTTCCTCCCTGACATGGTCGACGGCAAACTTATTATAACCACCGCGCTTATCAAGGGATCATATGAACAGATCGAACCAGCTAAAGAGAGTGAAAAAAAAGAAAACGGCTGTTACATTCTAAGTGGAACCAGACTTTTTGTCCCATTTGCCAATACAGCGGACATGTTTATCTATTTTGCAGATACAGAAAAAGGGAACACCTGTTTTATCATCAGTACCAATACCCCGGGAGTTAAACAGACACAATTGGATTCCATGGGAACAGACAAATTGTTTGAAGTGACCCTTGAAAATGTAGAAGTTTCCACCGAAAATATTTTGGGGAAAGGGGGGGCTGGAAAAGAAATTTCAGATTATCTCAATAATCTCGGAGCCATATCTTATTCTGCCTATCTTTTGGGAACCATAGATGCAATACTGGAGATGACCAGCAATTACGCAAAAACCCGAAAACAGTTTGAAAAACCCATAGGAAGCTTCCAGGTAATTGCCCACCAGCTTGCAGATATGGCCTTAACTGTGGAGCAGGTAAGGTCTTTAACCTATTTTGCATCCTGGAAAGTTGCTGAAAAAATGGAATGTGCAAAAGAAATATCAATGGCAAAAGCAAGGGCCAGTGACGCTGCAAGAGATGTCTCTCTTTTTGGAGTTAAAATACATGGAGGGATAGGTATAATTGACGAATATGAAATGGAACTTTATTTCCGCAACGCCAAGACCCATGAGCTCGCTTTTGGTGATGCTGATTATCACAGGGAAATTATAGCAGACAATATAAAATTATAAGTAAATTCAACGGAGGTGTAATGGACAAAAAACCGATCGAGCAATGCATGGAAATCTCAACGAATCCATACGATTATTTGAAAAAATGGAAAATTGACAATAATAAAAAAATAATATCCTGTTTCGCAATGAACATGCCAGAAGAAATTGTTTTTGCTTCAGGAATGATCCCAGTGATTTCATGGCGCAGTGATGAACCGGTAACCATGGGTCATTCCCACCTGGCAACATTTAATTGCGGCCTTACACGCAGTTTTATTGATGACCTTCTTAAAGAAAAACTCGATTTTATTGACGGCATAGCAGTCAACAGAATGTGCCTCCAGGCCCAGGGTCTCCCCTTTCTCCTGGAACAGGCCTCAAAAATGCCCTACATAGAATATCTCTCCCTCCCTGCCCTTTATGATGATAAGGTGAGCTACAACTATCTGATAGAGGAATTCAAAAGATTTACAACAGGGCTGGAAAAAGTTTCCGGAAACACCGTAACAGATGATACCCTTAATAACGCCATAGATATTTATAATAAAAACAGGGGCCTTTTATCTGAGATATATGAGTTAAGAAGAAAAAATCCCGGGATAATAGCAGGAAAAGAAATGCTTGCGGTGGTCCATTCCAGCATGGTCATGGCCAAAGATATCAATAACACTCTACTTGAAAAAGTTGTGGAAGAATTAAACAATAGAAAACAGACTCTTTCAAAAGATGACCGGATCAAAGTAATAACATATGGAGGCCTGTGCCAGACAGTTAATTCTGAGCTCCTCGATATAATTGAAGATCTTGGTATGGTTATAGTGGATGATGATATTTTTGTGGGATCAAAATATTTTGCCAATCCTGTTGAAAAAAATGGGAATCCCTATGAAGCTCTGGGAAACCGCTACATGAAAAAAACTCCGCCATGTCCCACAAAAGGTGATTATAGAACCGACTGGACAGACTATATCATAGAAATGGCCGAAAAAAACAATGCAAAGGGGATTATAAGCCTCATGATAAAATATTGTCCTCCCCATATGTGTTATTATCCTGATATAAAAAATAAACTTGCGGCAAAAGGGATACCTGAAATTCTCGTTGAAGTTGAACATGAAATAATTTCATTTGAACAGGTAAAGACAAGACTGCAAACATTTGTTGAAATTTTACAAGGAGTGTAATATGTCAAAACATAAAACAAACCGGCTTAAAACAACAAAACTCATAGGTCCCATGGTTGACAAGCACTGGGCTGATTTACGCACAGCAAAGAAAAGGGGAGAAATGGTTGCGTGGTGTTCCGGCCCCATGTTTATTTTCCCATATGCAATGGGTATGAAATGCCATTTTATGGCCGGATATGCAGCCTATGCCGGAGGAAGAGGTGCCGCGGACGATCTCCTTAAAATAGCCGAATCAGAAGGAGATATGCTTGACACCTGTTCATACCATAAAGCTCATATGGGAATGGCAATGGCCATAAAAAAAGGGATCCCTGTTAGAGAAGACGTGATTCTTCCCATGCCTGACCTCTTGATCACAGGAAGACTTTGTACTGAAATGTCCCATTATGCAGAAGGATTATACCGCAGAATGGACATAAATGTTGTTGGAATAGATACACCTCCCCCTGTGAATGAAAGCCTGATACCCAACCTGGAAAAATATTGTGAAGACCAGGTAAGGGGATCACTTATTCCAAGAGTAGAAGAAATCTGCGGAAAATCCTTTGACTATGACAGACTCATTGAAATAATGGCCATACTCAAAGAGACCTGTATATTAAGAAATGAATGCTGGGAATATTTCAAAAAAATACCCTCACCATGGACACTCTGGGATTACGGCGTGAGTATTGCCCCTGTTTTTTACATGATGGGGAGTCCCGATGCAGTACCCTACTATACCCAACTCAGGGATGAACTAGCTGAAAGGGCTGAAAAGGGTATAGGGGCCATTGAACCTGAAAAGTACAGAGTATACTGGGATGGATGGCTCCCATGGGGTTTTCTTGGACAATTTTCCAGAAAAATGACAGATCTTGGAATAGTTCCCCTGGTGGGAAGATATCCATGGGAATTTTTCCCCCACCCTGAAACAATAGATTTAAATGGAGACCCCATCAAAGAATTCGTAAAACAGGTATATTCCAACGGAGGTCTTGCAAAACAGAATCTTCCCAACATGAGTCTTCCATCCATTCAAAAATGGGTAGAGGAATACAGCCTCGATGGTCTTATCATGTTCAGCTCCAAATCATGCAGAATGTGGAATCTGGGACATCCGGATTTTATCAAGGCCATAGAAAAGAAACATAATATCCCCGGTGTTGTCATTGAAGGTGATATGGTCGATTCAAGAATGAATTCCTTTGGGCAGATAGATACAAGGCTCGAAGCTCTGGCGGAGATGATGGCTGCAAGGAAAAAATAAAGTGAATAATATAAAATATTTTGCAGGAATAGATATTGGTTCTCTTTTTTCCAAGGTTGTCATTATTGATGAAAAAAGTAATATAAAAGCATACTCTGTTTTGCAAAGCGGCGCTGTTTATAAAGGCGCCGCTGAAACAGCCATGAATAATACCCTGGCAAAAGCTGGGCTGAGCATGGGGGACATATCTTATATCATATCAACCGGATACGGCCGGGCACGTGTTCCCTTTGCTGACAGCCAGGTTACAGAAATAAGCTGTCACGGCAGAGGAGCAAACTTTGTCTTTCCTGAAGTAAGAACAATTATTGATATCGGAGGTCAGGACAGCAAGGTAATAGAGGTAAATAAAGAGGGTAAAGCTGTAAAATTTGCCATGAATGACAAATGCGCAGCAGGAACCGGCCGGTTTCTGGAGGTGATGGCTGTCTCTCTGGGTGTCGATCTTGGTGAAATGAGTACGTTGGCTGAAAAATCTAAAACAGATGTGGAAATAAGCAGCATGTGTACTGTATTTGCCGAATCAGAGGTGATCTCCCTTTTTGCCCAGGGTACAGAAAAAGCTGATATAGCCCTGGGAGTTTACAGATCAATAGCACGCAGGGTTACAGGTCTTTTTGGCCAGGTTGGTAAAAAAGAAAAAGTTGCAATGACAGGGGGAGTTGCAAAAAGTAAAGGGATGGTGGAAGCCCTGGAAAAAAGCATAAAAACAACTCTAATGGTACCGGAAGAGCCCCAGATCATGGGTGCATTGGGAGCAGCTCTTATAGCGCGCGAAAAATTTGCGCAAGCTTAGGGCTCGTACAAAAATAACTTTACATTTTAAGCGCCGATGCATCCCGCCTGACTGCGTTCCGAAACCTCAGAATATCCTGATATTCTTACGTTTTCGCGCCTTGTCAGACGGGTACCTCAACACTTAAAATGGCCGACTTATTCTTGAACGAACCCTTAGGGTCCGCGCAAGTAGGGGCGGATTCCATATCCGCCCCTATCAATATCCACCACCGTAGGAGGATTCCATATCCGCCCTGTCTGATATAAGGACAGAAATGGATTCTGCCCTACTAATACCGCAAAATGAAAAACCTCAACTCAGATAAAATAACCGAAAATGTAACAGAGATTATTCTTGAAAGTATTTCTGACGGTGTCTTTACTGTTGATCGTAACTGGAAGATCATGTCTTTCAACCGTGCCGCAGAAAAAATCACAGGAATTCCCCGGGATGAAGCCATAGGGAAACAATGCTGGAACGTTTTTCGCTCAAATATGTGTGAAGGCGAATGTGCCTTGAAAAAAACAATGAAAGAAGGAAAATCATTTATCAGCACCTCCACATATATCATTAATAGCGAAAAAAAACGTATCCCCATCACTGTATCCACATCTCTGTTAAAAGATGAAAAAGGTAAAATTCTTGGGTGTGTTGAAACATTTCGGGATCACACCCTTGTGGAGGAACTAAGAAAAGAACTGACTGCAGGTTATCAAATGGGTGATATTATAAGCCGCAGTCCCGCCATGTTTAAAATTTTTAAAATT
>Ga0209345_10003346_pt1 | contig 16621 bp, 16 predicted proteins | sample Cruoilmetagenom7_FD_187294 | JGI IMG/M metagenome (GOLD analysis project Ga0209345, IMG submission 187294) | Oil polluted marine microbial communities from Coal Oil Point, Santa Barbara, California, USA - Sample 7 (SPAdes) (version 2) | ecosystem: Environmental > Aquatic > Marine > Oil seeps ...
CAGTGGGCTCAGCGGCCTTCACGGGCTTAGCGCCTACGGCCAGTACATCAGCGGACATTACAGTTGAACCCTCAGTGGGCTCAGCGGCCTTCACGGGCTTAGCGCCTACGGTGGCGGTGACCCCTTCCGACGCGGTTACGCCGCAGGCTGGAACGGTCGCGGCTACTGGCAATGCGCCAACCGTTACGACCACTGCGCATGTGGTGGTTACCCCCACACCGGCCGCAGTTAGTTTTGTTGGGGTGGCGCCCCTGGTAGTAGTGGTTGGCGCGCACATGGCGGAGCCTATTACTACCAGTTTGAGTTTGGTGGGCTTAGCCCCTACAATATCGACCTATACGGTGGGGAATAAAAAAACTCGTGCGGTGTCAGCGATACGCTCGGAAGTTATGCACTCCCACATGCGGGCTTCTACAGGCGCAGGGCACATAAAATAGAGGTTTCGTATGGCTGGGGTTCGGGAAGTTATCCAGGGCACGTCACTAACACTAACGTATGGGTTGAGGCCCGCTGAAGCACTAGATGTCGGCTGGGCGTGCACAGTTACAGTAGTGCCTAAAGGGTTAGGGAAGACAGGCACCGCGTCGATCACGAAGAGCGTACTTACCCTAACGCCGAACAACTTATTCTTCGAGTCGGGCCTAACCCCAGACGACACCGACGCGCTGCCTGTAGGCGAGTACTACATCATGGCGGAGCTGGACAACGCTACGGCGCTACGCAACGCGGAAGTCCACGACGTGATAAAAATAGTAGAGCAGGGTGTAACGTAGCCCATGAGCACTAAAATAGACCCGGTAGTTTTCGCGGAGTTCACAGGACTGCGCAACACCATAGCGGAAGAGCGCCTTGGGCCAACTGACCTCGCTACAGCTACTAACGTAGACATAGACGACGCAGGGCAAGTGCGCCGCCGCCGGGGCTTTACGCAAGTCGCTTCCGGTAGCTGGCACAGTTTGCATGAGAACAACGGCGTTAACTATGGCGTTAAAGACGGCGACCTCTGCGCGATACTCAGCGATTTCTCCACACTGACGCTTATGGCAGGCGTGGGCGATCAGCCGCTGGCGTACGCGTCCATTGGCCCTACGGTGTACTTCTCGTCCCCAGTTTACGGTGGGGTGATTGAGGATATGATAGTAAGGCCTTGGGGAAAGACGGGAACCGTCGGAACCTGGGTGTCCCCAGTGGTTAACCCCACGTCGAATATGCCGGAGGTGGCGGGCAAGTTACTTAAAGACCCTCCCCGTGCTACCGCCCTGGCGTACCTCAACGGGCGTATTTACATGGCCACGGGCCAGACGCTATGGGCCACTGAGCTGTACCAGTACGATCTCGTGGACGCCAACCAAAACTACTTCTACTTTGAGGATGCCATCACCTCGGTGATCGCGGTATCTGACGGGTTATATGTCGGAACAGAAAAGGCCACGTACTTCCTCGCAGGCGCTATGCGAGGTATGGCCAGGGTACAGGTTTTTGGCGTTGGGACGGTAAAAGGCTCGGCCGTTACAGTGGACCCGCAGCGTGTTGGGGCCGGCCGTGAAGACGTGATTGCCCGGAGTAAACGGGCCGTGCTATTCCTTACAGCAGCGGGGCTATGCGTAGGCCTCGATTCTGGTGTATGCTTCAACCTTACGCAGGGCAGGTTCGACTTCCCTGAAGCCCAGGACGCTACGGCTATGTTCCGTGAACAGGACGGTATAAGCCAATACGTTGGCACAGTTAATAGCTCCGGTACACCAACCGGCAACGCTCGATTCGGAGACTTCGTCGATGCAGAAATCAGAAGGTTTACAGGGGACTAACATGGAACACGAAAACGACGTAGAGTCGACTAAGTTATCGGGCCGGTACGACTTAGAGCTCCGCCGCGCTAATGGCGAGGTTGAGTTCTTTAGTGATGAGAACCTCATCGTGGACGAGGGGCTTAACAGCATCCTCAACGTACAGTTTAATGGTAGCACGCAGATCACAACGTGGTATCTCGGCGTTTTTGAAGGCAACTACACGCCCTTGGCGGATGTTGACGCAGCTACGATTACGTCGGCATCGACCGAGTCTACCGCATACGACGCAGCTACCCGCGTAGAGTGGGTGGAAGCGGCCTCTACCGCCAAGAGCATTACCAATTCCGCCAGCCGTGCTAGTTTCGTGTTCAATGCAACGAAGACTATTTACGGAGCCTTCCTGGTGTCGGCCTCTGCCAAGAGCGCTACGTCAGGTACGCTGTTCTCAGCGGCCCGGTTCGCTACGGCTAAGACTGTGGACAGTGGTGACGAGCTGCTGCTCACGTACACCGTAACTTCGGCTTCTACTGTATAAGGCGCCTCCCGTGAGTGACGGTGTATTCAATGTGGCTAAGGGCCGCGTGGTCGAGCTGCATAACAGCGTTAAAAACAACGACCCTGCTACGGCGGGGTTGATGGTTAGGGTTTTACAGACTGTAGAAACCGACGCGGTGTTGGAAGACTATGAGACCTTCGGTGCTATAACGGATGCTGCGGGCAACGCCGAGGCAACTTTCACGAATTACGGTGGGGGTAAAACCGTCACTGACGCCGACATCACATTAGCAACACTGGACCACGCGACTAACACGTACAGGTGCGACATCCCAGACCAGACGTTTACGACGGCTGGTGGCACGACGGATAACACCCTCGCCAAGATCATCATTTGCTATGCTCCAGATGTCGCGGGGGCGGACAGCACGTTCATACCCCTTACACACCACGATTTCATAATCACGACTAGCGGGCAAGATGCAGTTGCCGCTATCCACGGTGACGGGTACTTCTCCGGCACGTAAGCAACAGTTGGGAGACCCGCCGACATGGCAACTTTCGTGTACTACAACAGCTACTCTTCTACGTTGTCAGGAGCTATAACCAATTCTGCCACGACTATTTCAGTCACAGCGGCTGGTTCTTTAGTTACCCCCGCCGCGACTGAGGAGTTACGCCTAACCATCGTCGACCCCTTTGACCCAGACACGTATGAGATAGTGAAGTGCACGGCGGTGTCTGGCCTGGACTTAACTGTAACCCGGGGTGTAGAGGGTACATCCGGGCAGGTGTGGGCTTCTGGCGCGGTAGTATCTGCGAGACTAACGGCTGAAATGCTCGATGGCATGGCTGCGGGTTTTGACAACGGCGGTGACGCTCGAGGGTTCGAGGCCGTGAACCTGCAGCCGGCCCGCGGGGCTTCTACAGAGGTCGCCAGTGGTAGCGGCGCGATCGTTATCGGGAGAGACACCATCGCGTCAGGGTTATACTCGATAGCGATCGGCGATCATGCGGAGTCGACTGGGGCCAGCCGTACGGTCGCACTCGGGGGGTACAGTGCAGCAACATCTGATCGCCAGACAGCTATAAATCTATGGACGAACCCGTCAGGGCGAACGGCTACGTACGCGTGCCATCTAAATTCCTACAAGTACGCGGCTGCGGAATACCAGAGGCATATCGGGGGTTTCGAGTACGTAGCGCCCCACGAATGGTGGTACAGCGGCAGTGCGGATGCTGATTTTACCGCCAAGAACACGTGCCAAGAGATGGTCGTATACAGTGACCCTGTAAACTTAGGCAACGCCCCTACGTGGGCGGCTACGACTGTATACAGTCACGGGGATGTCATTTTCCCCACGACTCCTAACGGCAAGTGTTATGTGTGTGGTGAGTGGGGCGCCACCTACTTCACGTCCGGTACAAGTGGCGCCTCCGAACCCACCTGGGGCACTACCGCTGGTGGCAACACATCCGGTGATGGGGACCTTAGCTGGCGGTGCGCCGACCCGGCCGAATACCAGATGGCGATGCCGGATTACCTGCGGTTCATACCCACGGAAGTGGGGTTCGTTTGCGACACGGTTAGTGACACTACGCAACCATTCATATCGTTTGGCGTAAACGGCAGTTTGGCGAAGTGGCTGGCGTCAACACAGACAACGAAATTGACCGGTGATTACGCGGGGCAGGCGTTCACTCCGACAAATACGGAAGGGGCTAAGCAGTTTGGCGCTGCGCTCGTGACGGCCGGAACAGGGAATTACACAGGCCGCTTTTACTGGAAGGGTATAGTCATCGAGATCCTAAGTGCCTAATTTATGTGCCATAAACGGCGCACCGATTAACGGTAGTGCCGGCGCTGCAGTGGGGGTGACGCTGGGGGTGGCCTCTGGTGTGGAGGTCGCTAACGCAATACGCGCTGCCACTTCTATCTCCGCAACAGAATCGCTGGTTTGCGCGGAGGTTTTTGACCCTCCCCTGTGGGGCGTGTCGAGTGCTGAGAGTTTATCCGTAGGCGCCGCCACAATACAAAACGCCACAAGTAAGCCCGTGTTAACGAGCGGTCTAGGACTCGCAGGAGCCCTAGCTACGGCGTGGCCACTCGCCATCGCGGACACGGCCACGATAAGCCCCAGCCTTATAACAGCTAGGGGGTTAACCGTCGCGGAAGCCTTGGGTCTCACACCCTCAACAGCCCCAGCCACCACATACGGTGTATCGACAGCAGAAGCTCTTGGGCTTTCAGAAGCGCTACTTAAATTCCTCGGCGGCGCACTCACTGAGGGGCTGACTGTAACCCCCGCGGTCACCGCGGATCGTTGCGCGGGCAGCGTATTTTCTGACGCCCTGAGTGTTGGTGATACCGCGGCAGCCACAGCTGTACTGCGAGTGGTCACTGCTGAAGGACTAGATCTAACTGATGCCCAGCTTATGCAGAGCATCTTCAGTGGGACGTTGACTGAGGAAATAATACTCTCACTTGGGGTTTTAGATGACGCTGGCGACTTCACGGCCTGGGCACTAAACACAGTAACCGGTGGCGTTACGCAGTACGAGAACTACCTATTCAACAGCTACGCAGCTCATGGAGGGCAGTACCTAGCCGCTTCTGAGTCAGGGCTTTATACCCTGGACGGTGATACCGACGACGGCACAGACATCGTGGGCACCTTGCGGAGCGGGTATACCCAGTTCGCGGGTACTAAACTGTCAGTCCTCGACGCCGCTTATCTGGGCCTCCGTGGCGACGGCTGCTACGTGTTCAATATACATACCGGCACGGGTGAGCAGTATGGGTACACCGCGTATGCCGAATCTATGCGCACTGCACGAGTAACCTTGGGCCGCGGCCTGCGCACCCGGTACATAGCGTTCGAGCTAGTAAGTACCGGCCAGGACTTCGACCTGGACAGTGTCGAGCTTACCCCACTAGACCTAACGCGGAGAGTCTAGTATGGCGTTCGGCGGTCGCTACCCACAAAAGGGGGCGGAGCTGTTCCCTTCACCGGGTAACCCCACAAAAGTTACCGTGCGAGGGGTCGACCCCCAAACCACTGTAGGGGCTGCGGCCCTCAAAGAAGCGATGCCGTTCGCACAGTCGTTTTACATCCGACAGTCACATAATTTCTCACTAAGCGCGAGCAGCTACCAGAAGACCTCCGCCGTCAATGTTACAGGGGACCGGGTTACGGTGGCGTTCAACGGGGCCGACACTATCGTCCTCATGGATGTAGCCCCTCGCAGCAGCTACGCGCCGACTATTGAGCTCGAGACCCCAGCGGTATGGATATTCGACGCCCTATCTTCCAGCGGCGACGTGCTGTCCCCGGACTACAGGCCACAGATAGTACGTGCGGTAGGCAGTTACGCATCGGGGTCTGGTACGTGGGTGAAGGCCAGCGCCCCATGGCCTTCTGGGGGGTTCGGCACCGTAGGTACGTACGGGGGGTGCGTGGCGCCTAACGGGATCGACGCGGTGTCCTGGAATCAAGACTCCCTAAACAACCCCCCTGAGGGTTTTGTTGAAGGCGCCATATACAGTAAAGGCGTGCAGATCGCGGACATGACTTGGGCAGATGCGGTTATTGACCGTGGAAGCGGCTCCACCATCGAGATGGTCAGTGTCATGTTCGGGCGGGTTTTTGTGTACGCCTGGGATGGGCTGTACGGCACAGTTCTGGGGTCTTTTGATCTAGCCCCAGAAGAAGGGGTCATTAACCAGAACGTCGATATACACTCGAACGTAACAATCACAGGTACTGGCCTGGACGGGACAGAGTTCAACTACCTTATATCCCGCAGTGTTAGTCCTGATGGAATGCGTATGGTTGCGGTTTGGGCGGGGGAAGGTGTTGTAGACATAGCAATAACCCCAACTACAACCCCGGGCGGGCCCCCTACAGTTTCGCTGGTGACGACGCCGCAAATATCAACCCCGATCACGCCGGCCACTACGGTAACGGTCGGGCTGAAGCACACGTGGTCCGCGTACGTCGACGAGGTGAATGAGACTCGGACGCATACGTCGGTTAATGGGACGTACACGCACACGGACGCGTCGTACGCGCAGGTGTTTAACTACGCGCCGTTATGGACACCCGGCACTGGCCACGCGTTCACGTGGATACAGCTGCGCACCGAAGGGGTGGGGGGCACTATAACTTACACCGCGGACTCTCTATCAGTGCAAGGGGTAGCGTCCCAAAGCTACAGTAATTCTTCGTACAGTAGGACCCCAACGACACAGGCCGCCTACATAGTGTTCCCTGGGGGTGGAGAGGTACGGGTTTTTAGCTCAGTGTACGGGGTGGACGTTGACACTAAGGAGTACGCCGCGGTGGGCCCGCACATGCAAGACGGCCATCGCACGGTGGGGCGCGAGTACACCCTAAACGGCGATGGTAGTGGTGAGGCCGCTTTTAGAGTGTACAACAGGTGGGTTAATGACCTCCCCGGCGAGGAGAATATAGACTATGATGACCCAGACCCTGTCGAATCAGACATGCCACAGAATTTCAACTACTACAGTCTGCTGGAATACAACAGTCAGAACGTCACGGCGCGGCAGTACGGGTGTGTTTTCACCTGTGGCAGTGACAGCGCCAACGTTAACCCACAACCGGAGCACCAGGGGCTGTACACGGCTGCCTTTGACGGCGCCGACGCAGTAGTCGACATGGGCGCGGTTATTGTGGATGGGTCCGACGGGGAGTACGGCGCTGACATAACAGGCGACTGGTTCTCTAAGTACATCGTGCCTTGGTAGCAACGCCGCTAAGGTAGTGGTAACATCCACACAAACATAGTAGGGGTTGGCGTGTGACAGTTTACTCGCAGACAGAAGACGTAATAAGATCGGTGACGAATGCGCTCGGCGACGCGGAAGAGACTGCGGAAGGTGCTATCGCCTCGGCTAACACCTTCATCGCTAGTTTAGGGGCCGCAGTCGAGGGACTAGACCCTCCCGTAGTTAACGCAGAGTTCCCCAGCACTGGGGCGGCACCTACACTTACGCAGGTGCAAACACCTGAACTGGCCACCATCGCCGTGGACCCGCCATCGCCACCTTCTGCGGCGCTAGACGCGTTTGACGCAGGGAATTACATACCTGATGCGTTCGACGGAACGGCGCCCAGCTTAGTTATCGGCGCGATACCTACGTTTAATGGCACCATACCCTCTGCACCAGCTGTCGACACCGACATGACGGTGCCTGTGTTCGGAGGCATAGAACTGCCTGCAGCCCCGGATTTGTTGTCAGTCACCATTGCACCGTTTGACGGGGTGACGATACCAGAGTTCTCGGAGACCGTACCTACGCTCACCATCGTAGAGCCTACGGTACAAACATACATCCCAGGAGCAGACTATACGTCCACCTTGCTGACTACACTCGTTGCCTCTTTAGAGGACCGCATCACTAGCGGCGGTACAGGCTTGGCCGCAGATGTAGAGAACGCCATCTGGGACAGGGAACGGGAACGGGAAGCCATTGCAACTCGAGACGCCCTGTTAGAGCTCGACCGTATGGAGACGCAGGGTTTTGCGCTCCCGCCCGGGCAGTTTGTTGACGCCCGACTGAAGATCACTACAGAGATGGCTGCTCGCACCGTTACGCTGGGCCGCGACATAGCCGTCAAACAGGCAGAGCTTGAGCTCGATAATGTGAAGCACGCTCTCACACAGGCTGGGGAGCTTGAGAAATCCCTCCTGGCAGCGTGGAACGAGACGGAACAGCGCACCTTCGAGGCGTTGAAGTTTGCTACGCAAGCCGGCGTGGACGTGTACAACGCCAAAGTACAGGCCTATGCGGCGACCATCGACGCGTACAAGGCCAAGATCGGTATTTACGACGCACAGGTGCGAGGTATCCTGGCTGAAGTGGAGGCATACAAGGCCATTGTCAGTGCTGAGAGCGCTAAGGCACAGGTCAATGTAGCTCGCGTACAGGCCTACAAGGCGCTCATCGAGGGCTCCCTGGCCTCAGTCGACGTTTATAAGGCGGAGGTGTCCGCTGTCGTAGCGCAGGCCGAACTAGAAAAACTTAAAACGGACATATACAACGCGCAGGTTCGCGGGTTCGCGGCAACCGTCGACGCCTACACCGGTGAAGTGCAGGGGTTCAAGGCCACTGTAGATGCTGAGGGGGCTAAACAAGGTGCCTTCAAGTCGCAGGTCGAAGCATATAAGGCAGAAGTCCAAGCAGGTGCAGCAGCTCTAAGCGCTAACGCGGATGGGTATAAGGCGGAAGTATCCGGGTACGTCGCTCGATGGGAAGGGTACAAGGCCGAAGCATTGGCCGCTGCAGACAAAGCCCGTACCATAGCCGCACAAAATTCAGGTTTGATAGACGCGTACCGTGCGGAGGCCACCTCTGTGACGGCATACAACGAGGCACTCACTAGCCAGTGGCGCACGGGCGTGGCACAGGCACAGGCGGCGGCAGAGATCGGCGTTTCAGCGTCTAAAGCCAACACTGACGCGTACTTAACGGTGCGGTCACTAGCCACAGACGCTTCTAAAGTCGGGGCCCAGGTTACGTCGCAGATGGCCGCCGCCGCACTCAACGCTGTCAATTACAGCCTCACCGGTTCTGGAAGTGCGTCAATATCGCAGTCGGAAGATCGGGATAGGAACGACAACGTACTCACACAAATTAACTTATAGGCCCTCGCACGATGGATCAACCAAACACATACGATGCCGGGCTACTAAAAGTAGTCCCAAACTCCGCGCTCAACGCGGTAGACATCGCTGCGGACAAGGCCTTGGAAGATGCCGAAGAGGGGAACAACAGCCCGGTAATACAAGGGCTTTCTGGGCATGTTATGAAGTGCTGGGAGTCAGCGCGTAAGGCTCGCTCTTTCGTGAATGACCGCTTACTCACGGCACAGATGACGAGGCTGGGCAAGTACACCCCTACGAAACTGGCGGCCATTAAGGCAGTCGGCGGTTCTGAAGAGTACGCCCGGGTTACGGCAAACAAGTGCCGCGTTGCGGACGCCTGGCTGCGGGACGTGTACCTTGGGCAGACTGAGAAGCCGTGGACGCTGGACATCTCACCAGTACCAGATTTACCTAAAGACGAGATGGATAAGATCCGACAGGCCGTAGCCGCAGAGGTTGCACAAGCGGCCGCGTTTACAGGGCAGCCCCCAGAAGCATCCATAATTGAAGATCGTATCAGTGAGCTGGAAGAAGCCGTGAGCCAGCGCGTAGAAGCCGCTGCTCGTGACACCGTAGCCCGTATGGAAAAGCGGATGGAAGACCAGCTCTTGGAGGGTAACTTCGAGGTTGAGTGGGGCAAGTTCATCACGGACTTAGTCACCTACCCTGCAGCACACTTCAAGGGGCCGATACTCCGGTCTAAGAACACCGTGGCTTGGGGCCCGGACGCTAACGGTGGCTGGGCCCCTCACGTAAAAGAAACTGTGGCCGTAGAATTCGAGCGGGTCGATCCGTTCAGGTGCTACCCAGCACCAAACGCCTCTTGCCCACAGGATGGGTTTTTTATTGAGCATGTAACCTACACCACCGATGATATACACAGCCTCATAGGCCTGCCTGGGTTCAACGAACCCGCCATCCGTGGCGTGCTGGCGGACTATGGCGCGGGTGGGCTTACTAACTGGCTCGGGCTTGTGCAGCACCAGCAGTCCGACGTCGACGGTTCCGGCCAGACTGCGAACGACAGCCCCCTCGTAGACATCGACGGCCTTGAGTATAGCGGCCTTGTCCGCGGCAAGGACCTGCTCGAGTGGGGTATGGACCCTGACAAGATTGATGACCCCGATGCCGACTACGACGCGTGCGTCTGGTTGATCGGCAAGTGGGTGATAAAAGCCCAGTTGAATTACGACCCCATGCGCACCCGCCCCGTATTCAAGTCGAGCTGGGAAGAAGTGCCCGGCGACTACTGGGGCTTAGGCCTGGTGGACGCACTCGGTGACGTGCAAGGTATCGTAAATGCCGCCGTACGTGCACTGGTCAATAACATGGGTATGGCTTCGGGGCCACAGGTCGAGGTTAATGTCGACAGGCTCCCCGCAGGTGAGAGTATCACGGGCATCGTGCCTTGGAAGGTGTATCAGACCCAAGATAGTGAGTTCGGCACCGGTTCTGGTGGGGCAGTTAACTTTTTCCAGCCTGACTCAAACGTCAGCGAGCTGCTAACGGTCATTGAGAAATTCTACGAGTTCGCTGATAACTGGAGTCTTATACCCAGGTACATGTCGGGTGACAACAGTTCTGGCGGGTCGGCCGGGCGTACCGCGTCTGGACTGTCTATGCTCCTCAACGCAGCTAACAAAGGCCTGAAGGGCGTGGTGTCTAACATGGATGCTACAGCCCTATCTCCGATGCTAAACAAGCTATACACCCTAAACATGCTGTTCGACGAAGATGACAGTATTAAAGGGGACGCTACAGCAGCGGCTAAAGGCGCGGTATCTCTTATGCAGCTGGAGACTTTGCAATTACGTCGTAACGAATTCCTGGCCGCGACCAACAACGAGACAGACATGTCCATCATCGGCCAAGATGGGCGTAAGGCTGTGCTTCGTGAAGTGGCTAAAGGGTTGGAGATGGACATAAATGAAGTCATACCCCCAACGCCCCAAGGTCCTGCCGCTGCGCCTCCGGGCCAACAACCGCAAGCCGAAGCGGCGCCCGCAGGTGAGCAGCTTGTCAACGGAGCGGCGGTTACCGACAACATGAGCCCAAGTGGGCTCCTATAATGAGTAAGGCTACGTACGAAGCTACTACTCAACAAGTTGAGTCTTGTGCTAGACTCGGGTCCAGCGAGCGCTCGTTTGTCGAGATGCTTACAGAAAGGCGCGAATACATGCTAAATATATGTTCGACTATTGACGGGGAATCCCAGATATACCGAGCTCAAGGACGTGCACAGGAGCTAGATCGGTTGATAAAGCTGATCTCCGACGCACCCACAATTCTTTCAAGAAAAGCGTAACGCGAGGTATCGCATCCTGCGAATAACCGAGTAGTCGCATCTAGGAGCTGTAATGTTTGACCCTAAGAAATCCGGTGAAGAGGCTGACAAGTTGATTGCTGAGCTGAATCAAGGTGAGGAAACTCCCGTTGAAGATCAGACAGCCGAGGAAGCGACCATCCCGACAGAAACGCCCACTGTAGAAGGTGGTGATGAAACCGACGGCACTCTCTCAACAGAGGTTGCAGTCCAGCCCGATACCACAGTGCCTGAAATAGTGCCTGAAAGTGTGGACACACAGCTTGCGGATATGCGCAAACTACTAGACACCTCCGAACAGCGGTGGAAAGTAGCACAGGGGATGATTGAGAAGAAGGACAGCGAGTTAGAGGACATGCGGGCGTTATTCGCCAAGCTGGCCGACGACAAAGCTAGAGCTCCTGTCGAAGAAGCCCCAGCACAGCCACAAAGCACAGTTACAGCAGAGGATATTGAGCAGTTCTCCCCAGAACTGTATGCGTTTATTGGCAAGGTCGCTAGCGACACCGCCCGGCAGATGATTGCGGATTCGTCCCAGTCGTTCGACGCGTCAATCTCTACCCTGCAGGACTCAGTGAACACGGTTACAGAGACTAATACCCAGACTACGCAGCAACTGTTTGACCAAAGACTGACTGCTGAAGTGGGTAACTGGGAGTCCATTAACACGGACCCTGGATTCATAGCCTGGCTACAGGAAGTCGACCCGTTCTCAGGTCGAGCTAAGCTGGAATTACTGCAGGCTTCGTATGCCGCGTTGGATGTAGGCACGACTGCGAATTTCTTTAAGGCGTATGAGGGCAGCATTGCCCCAGCACCTGTAGAAAAGATCGCTCCCGCGCCACGGCCAACCGCTGCAGAGTTTGTATCGCCCGGTAAGTCTAAAGCCTCCGCAGCCGCCCCTCAGAAAGAGGGAAAACTATGGTCCCGCTCTGACATATCGAAGCTGTATGATGACAAAATGAAGAAGCGCATCAGCCAGAAAAACTTTGATGAGCAGGAGCGTGACTTATTCGCAGCGCAATCCGAAGACAGGATCGTTGCATAAGCACTTTTTAGGAGTTATAACATGGCATACCCCAACGCAGCAGGGTCGGTATCGTATAGCGGTACTTTTATCCCTGAAATCTGGTCCAAGAAACTGATTGCGAAGTTCTACGACGCTTCAGTTTTATCGGCCATCTCCAACACCGACTATGAAGGTGAAGTTAAGGCGCAGGGTGATAAGGTGCAGATCCGCACTATCCCCACTCTCGCTATTAATGACTACCAGTCTGGTCAGACCCTCACCAACCAGCGCCCTTCCAGCAACAACGTAGAGCTGCTTATCGACAAAGGTAAATACTGGTCAGCCATCGTCGACGACGTCCAGGACGTGCAGTCGGACATTGGTCTGATGGACATGTGGGCAAACGACGCCTCTGAGCAGATGAAAATTGCCGTAGACACCGAAGTATTAGGTGGCCTGGTAGCTGACATCGCAGCTGAGAACAAAGGTGCCACCGCTGGTCGCATCTCTGGTAACTTGAACTTGGGCGTCACCGGCACCCCTGTACAGATCACCAAGGCTACAATCATCGACAAAATCCTCGAGATGGGTCAGGCTCTTGACGAGCAGAACCGCCCCGAGAGTGGTCGCTTCCTGGTAATCCCCTACTGGGCGACTACCATGCTGAAAGGCTCTGACCTTAAAGATGCTTCGCTCACAGGTGATGGCACTTCCCCTCTGCGTAACGGTCGTATTGGTATGGTGGATCGCTTCACCGTGTACACCAGTAACAACCTGCGTAAAGTGGTCGACACGGGCAACTGCTTCGATTTCATCGGCGGCGTTACTAACGGCCTGACTTTCGCATCGCAGCTCGTTAAGACTGAGCAGTTGCGTGCGGAGTCTACCTTCGGTGACATCATGCGAGGCCTGCAGGTTTACGGCTTTAAAGTTGTTGACCCTGAGTCCCTCGTAGCTGGCTACTTCTACAAGTAACCCCCAACTAAGGAGTAAGTCTAAATGGCTACTTATAACACGTACGACGATGGTAGCAGTACCATTACAGGCGGCTTCTCTGGTGTTAGTGCACCGGGCTGCGGCGTCCTCACTGGTGTCTTTGACGCCTCTCTCCGTAACTTGGCGGCTGCTGATGTAGTGGAGGTGATTACCGTCCCCGCTGGCACCATCGTAGAAGCGGTATGCTACGAAGTTATCACTGCTGATGCTACACAAACCATGGACATCGGTGACGGTGTTGACCCTAACGGGTGGGTTGCGGTAGGTGACGTCGGCACTGTCGGTAACACGGGCCTCGGCGGCGGTGCACTGGCCGTAGCTGTTGGCGCCGGTAAGTACTACGCTACTGCGGATACGATAGACATTGCAGTGCCCGCGACTAAGGCGTTCGACACTTTGAAGGTTAAAGTGACGGCAGTCTGCACAGTAATCGGCATCGCCGGTTAACTGTATAGTCATGTGACGTAAAGGGGGGTTCGCCCCCCTTTTTTAAACTGGAGCGTATAATGCCAAGTATGTTAAAACAAAAAGGCACTGGGGACTTGTACATTAACACCCCCGTGATGGCCGCCCGAAGCGACATGGAGCCTGTTGAAGAGACAGACTTAAGCCCCGTCGGTGAAGCTGTTAAGCCTAAGAAAGCCACCAGGGTGCGCAAACCAAAAGTGACCAAAGCCCCTGTAGACCCTGACGAGATACCCCCACTGGAGGGTCTCGAAAACGCATTCAAGTCTGAGTAAATAGTATGACTGGTGACGAACTACTAGCGCAGTGCATCATCCGGCTTCGCGATACCGCGAGCCCTCGCTTGTGGTCCGACGAGCTAATCATGTCCTACTTGGTCAAAGCCGAGCGGATCTTCGCAGAGCGAACGCACGTCCTGCAGGACTTCTCCACATACACCGTTACTACGGCCGACGGGGTTTCGCGTTACGCGTTAGACCCCTCGATCATTGCAGTGCTGGTCGCGCAGCTCAGTACCCAGGAGCAGCCACTGCCCCGCCTTAACAGTGTGTTGAACCGTACGTTTAGTACAAGTACGTCGGTACCGACCCACTACGCTGTGCGCGGCGGTATCCCTGCGGCACTAGAGCTGGCCCAGCCCGCTGACGACATATACACAATCAACCTCGGTGTGGCGCTACGCCCTACCGCAGACCTAACCCTGACAACGTCCCCAGAGATCCCCGAGCAGTATCAGTTGGACCTGGTTGAGTACGTAGTGCAGGAGTGCTTCGTGCACCCTGACGCTGACGGGTTCGCCCCTGAGCTGTCGTCCATAGCGGAGAGTCGCTGGATCATGGCACTGAAGCAGGCCAAGCGGGACGTCTACCACACCCAACACACCCACAACACCAGGGCTGACCTGCCCAACTGGACAGGAGCTCGGTAATGGGCGCTATAGACCGCAAGCAGAACCCCCCACGCGGCGTAAACACCTACGGGCATAAGAACTACAGAAAGTCCGATGCAGCCCCAGAACAGCTCCCGAATGTCGTAGGTGCTGGCGTGCCCACAGGGGTTAACGACTACAGGCCCGGGGAGTTTGACAAGAAACGCGCCTCATACATGTCCGAAAGTGAGGCCCTGTCTAACCTAAAAGGTGCGGTCGATAGCGCTGGGGGCCCGTCAGAACGGCTGAAGCCGCGCCGAGAAAACGATTACCGTAAAAGTGACGCCCACTACCAAGGCCTCACATACAAACCCCCCGCACCAGGTGGGAACAACTACGCAGGGCAGATCGAGCGGTTTAAGGCGCTTAACAAAGACCGTATAAATGCCAATGGTGGTAGCCGTCGCAAGCTGGCCGTTATAGGTAGAGGTCCCAGTGCCGCGGACCAACGCAACGAACAGATCGAACGGCTCACCCGCGACGTAGCGGACTTCCGTGGTGGTGACGTGCGCTCTAACCGAGGCGCCTACATAGCCAACCGGGACAAAAAGTTCCTCCTCAAAACGCTCACAGGTGCAGCTGGCGATGCTGAGGCCTCCGCAGTTAAGCGTGCCAACGCGCAGGACAACCTCCGTGCTAACCAGCAGTCCAGCCGCGAAGCTATCGCAGGGCGTAACACCGCGGAGGCGCTCAAGCTGCAAGGTAAGCGGGAGGCGCTGTACGCCGCCCAGAACGACCCAACGGCCCAGCTGCAGCGACAGGTAGTTATTGGGAAGCTGCGTGAACAGCAACGCGCAGGTGCAGACCGTGAAATGGCCCGACTAAATACTAAACTGGCCGGCGGGTTCCCCCTAGACGAAGACGAGCAGAAGTTCTGGGACGTGCAAAACGCGAATGTTTATGGTAACCGAGCACTGCCCACCGAAGGTTTCGCAGACGGCGGCCTGATCGAAGGTTTTGAGTTCGGTGGTATGGTTGAGGAGTTCGCCCAAGGCGGACCCGTAGCCGCCGTTGGTCCAACAGCCGACATCGGTGAGGCTCCACAAGCCGCAGACTTACAGGAAGTAGCGCAGGAGTACGGGCAGTATGCAGCAGCAGCCACTGAGAGCGGCCTCCAGCCTATAGCTATGAACGAATACATCGACTTACTACAGCAGGGGCAGCAGTTGCTACAGCAGACCCCTGGCGCGGCAGTCGAAGGGTTCTCCGAAGGTGGCGAAGTCGGTGCCATACCCGTAAGTGGCCGGCAAGTTATTGACCCAGCCGTCGGGTACAACGACTCAGGCGGTGACACTATCCCTGCAGTTATTGACGGGCACCGACCCGCCGCCCTAAAATCTGAGGAGTTTGTAATCCCAGCTGAAGTTGTCCGTGCAAAAGGCACCGAGTTCTTCGAGAAACTAATAGCACAGTACAACCCCAACACGGAGTAATTCATGGTCGCACCTATCGTATACGCAGGGGCCGTAGCAGGTTTAGGGGCACTGCAAAGTGCGGTAGGTCGAGACCGCGAAGAAGACGATCAGCGTAAGGCGCTTACTGGCGCCGACCCTCAAGTAAAGGCCATACGTGCAAACGCTGGCCTTTCTGCACTCCCCGATGATTTCGTCGTACGTAGAGGTAGCGGCCCCGCGAGCACAGAGCGTGGCGCCTTGGATTACATACGCGACACTGCAGTCGATGTTGGCGCAGCGGTGCCAGGCACCGTAGCCGGTGTAGCTGGCTTTGCGAACTTACCATTTGCTCCGTTTGGGAAAGCCCCGTTCGAGGGTGTGGAGCGTGGGGCGACCGCACTTAAAGACTCCATGCTCCAGCGCGGCCTATCAGCTGGGCGGCTGGCAGCCGAAGAGTCGTACGAGGAAGCCGCAGGCGCTTCTGACGGCGAAGGCTTGTGGGCCGAAGCAGGTTCCGCTGCGAAAGCACTGGCTACCCACCCTTCGGTG